>Ga0247834_1002516_pt1 | contig 27329 bp, 21 predicted proteins | sample LaCruzMarch2015__8_FD_187118 | JGI IMG/M metagenome (GOLD analysis project Ga0247834, IMG submission 187118) | Freshwater microbial communities from meromictic Lake La Cruz, Castile-La Mancha, Spain - LaCruzMarch2015_12m | ecosystem: Environmental > Aquatic > Freshwater > Lake | place: Spain...
GGGCCCGCTCCTCGGGGCTCAGCGGCGATGCCTTCTCCGCCTCGAGACGCTGGACACTTTCCTGCGTGCGCCTGAGCCGATCGATCGACCGCTCCAGCCGTGCCTCGGCTGCACGTCGTAGCGCTGCCCGCGTCGGCTCCTCGCCCCGTTCAAGCCGCTCATCGAGGGTGCGACGCACGAGACCGGGGTCGGCCGCCTCCGCATCGCGGATGATGCGGGCGTCGTGGATCTGTTCGCGGCGGTTCAGTCCGAGATCGGCGGCGGTTGCAGCAACGTCGTTCGCATCGCGAACGAGGTCAGTCCTCGCGCCCTGTTGCCCCACATCACCCTGTGCCTGCGCCGTGTCATATTCATCAGCCATTCGGCGCTTGGCGGCTGCCTCGATTTCAAGTGCATGGGCCTGCGCGCGGTGGGCGGCCGCGATCAGATCATCATGCGCGGCTTTGGCACGAGTCAGTCGGGCGGCACGCTTGGCGGCGTCATAGGCCAGCCCTGCGAATTCGCGCGCCTCCAGCACCTCGGCCGCCGTCTTGGCGCTTGACAGCATGCTGGCTGCGCGTTCGACCAAGCCCGGCAGACCTTCAATGGTATGGTTGGTGGATCCCAGCGCTGTCATTGCGCGGCCTCGTTCTGCGCGTGCATTAGCTTCAGCGTGCCGGACCGGACGGTGCGGGTGGGCCCGAAGCCTTCGCGGATCGCCTCAGGCCCGGCAGCGGACAGGTTGATCAGGCTATCGAAATCAGGCTTGTTCTCTGGAAATGGCATCTTTGGCTCCTTGATCATCGGCTGATCACGTTCGGGCCGTCGGCGTCCGTGTCGCTGGCGGCGTAGATGGCCAAGAGCGGTGTGCCATCTGCATGCGAGCCTGCGTCCTCGACGCGGTAGGCCCGGTGGTGTTTCAAAAGTTCGGAAAGCTCCCAACGGCGGTAGAGGCCAGGGATCCTGACCATCTCTTCGATCGGGACTGGCTGTGTTTCCTGCATGGTCTGTCCTCGTGCATCGCTGACCGGCGCGGCGCGCGCCGATCATTTGGGAAAAGCCACCGGCGGGGCCGGATCGGGACATCGGTTCAGGGGATTTCGTGGAGGGCGTCGCGCAGCTTGCGCATGGCGCGCTGGTAACGCTTGCGGGCGGCGGCCTCGGTCAGCTCCAGTTCGGCGGCGACCTCGGCTTGGGAGAAGCCCTCGACCGCCACGCGGATCACCAGCAGGGCGTCATCGCCGAGCAGTTTCCGCACGGCGCTGTTCAGCCATGCGTACCCGTCGGCGCCGATCCCGCTGTCGCCGCTGTCCTCGAACTCGTCGGGATCGGCGCCGCTGGCGAGATGTTCGCGCGCCTGTTCGCGCTGGCGCACGCGGATCATGTCACGCTCGACGTTGCGCAGCACCGTGGCTGCGATCCAGTTGACCCGCCCGAGATCGAGGCCGCATACCGCCTCGGTGGTGCGCCCCAGAACGTCGGACGCGACCTCGTCGGCGGTGCCGATCCTGCGCCAGATCGACCGGCGCCGGATGGCGTCGAGGCCAGGCCAGAGCGCCAGCAACAGCACCGTCAGGGCGCAGTCAGACGCGGGCCCGTCGCCCTGCGCCGCCCCGACCAGCGCGGCGAGTATCACGTTCTTCCGGGCCGGATCGCCGGTCGTGCGATGCAGCCCGTCCAGCAGGGCCGCCGGATCCCGGAACGGCGTGAGGGGGGCCTGCGCACGCCGGACGGCGTCGAAACTGCGCTGGAAGTGAAGGTTCGTGGATGAATGCATGAGGTGATCACGGATCTCGTGCCACGCGAAGGACATCGGACGCCTGCCTTGCGGCCAGGCGTCCAGCGCCTTCTCGTGGCCAGGTCAGGACGTCGCGCGTCTCTTGGGTTCAGAGGGTTCGGTGGGGGCGCGCGTTGCCGCGCGCTTAAGGCTTGTTCGTCACGTTCAGCGACCCACAGCCGGGACAGGTCGCAAGCACCGGAAACCCGACGACATAGTCGAGCGGCTGCCGGCGGATCTGCATCTGACTGCCGTTGGTCTTGCCGAGGAGCCTTCCGCAGTCATGGCACCGCCACTCCTTCGTGAATTCGGCGTCCATGGCGCCGCTTCCGCCGCCAAAGGGGCGGCGCGACCGATCAATCTTGTGTTTGGAATGTTGGTTCATTCGGCGCCTTTCTTCTTGGCCTTCGAAAATCTGGACGTGCGGGATCGTTCGAAGCAGCGCATCTGGCTGCTGCGTCGGTAGGTCTTCGGTTTGACTGGATCAGTCGGGCTTAGCTGGAGCCGACTTTGTCAGCCCGGGTCTTCTTCTGGGGACGCCAGCCGGGGGAGGCAGCAGCCTTTCTGATCTTCTGAGCCTGTTCGCGCGCCTCACGGAACTCGGGTTCGATTTCGGCAAGCTTGTCCACGAGGCCTTGCAGGTCGTAGATGTTGGTCTGCCGCCCACCGTGCTCGCCGTAGCGTTCCTGCCGGCGCAGGAGCCCCTCTTTTTCCAAGTCGGTAATGTACCGCTGAACCTGTCGCTCGCTGATGCCCAGGCGGGAGGAAAGCTCTCTCTTGCTGGGATACGGCTTGCGAGCGGCGTCCCACCAATGATCGATGATCTGAAGCAGGACTGCGAGCTGAGACGGATTCAGGTGAAGCCGACGTTGCGCGCGCAGCAGCAGCGACGGGATCATGCAGAAACCCTGCTCCATAACCTTCGCGCCCCACTTGTCCGCGTTCGAGGACTGCCGCGGCTTCTTGGGCGATGTGGTCGTTTCCGATTGAATCTGTTCGGTCATTCGTGTTCTCCTTGAGCCATAGATGCAGCTGCAGACCGCTCGGCACAAGCTCTCTAAAGCGGACATATTTGTCTTGGGGCAGAAGACGCATTCATCTCCCCGGGACAAGTCGCCAGCGTCTCCTGATAAAGACGTTATGTACGCAGTAGAACGAGAAGGGGCATAACAAGCATACGGAACCCCGGGTCAAAAATGACTATGGGGCACCCTCTCAGATCAGCATAATCGGCTACGTTTCCCGGTCTCAGGCTCTTTTGACGGCAGCTGTCCCGATCAGGCCGACCACTTGGCTTTTTTCTCTCAGAACGCGCTGCAGCAAAGCGCCGGATGACGGAGACCAAGTTGAAACGCCCCAATCCGCTTTCGCCCGACCAGATGACGCCAGCAGAGCGCCGCGCCGAGCTGTGTGGTCTGCTGGCCCTTGGGCTCGTCCGCCTGCGGATGCGGGAAACGGGCCAAGTATCTGACGATACTGGACAAGTTTGCCTACACTATCCGCCCGACCAATGCCGTCATGCAACTCCAACTCGCAGGAAAATTGCATGAACAACCCCGATCCCATCCCCGCACGCGTGGCCACGCTGAAAACCACGCCGACGCTCGACCTGAAGCAACAGTGGCGCGAGCTATTCGACAGCGAGCCGCCGCCCTTCAACCGGCAGTATCTGGTAACCCGCCTCGCTTACCGCATCCAGGAACTGGCCTATGGCGGGTTGAAACCCGAGACCATCCGGCGTCTGGAACGGCTCGGCGAGGAACTGGACGGCGGCGACAAGAGGAAGCGCGGCATCCGCGTCGATCTCGACCGCCCGATCACCGGCACGCGGCTGCTGCGCGAGTGGCAGGGCGTCGAACAGATCGTCACCGTCACCGCCGTCGGATACGAATGGCGGGGCCGCCCCTACAAGTCGCTGTCCGCCATCGCCCGCGCCATTACGGGCACGCGCTGGAACGGGTGGACCTTCTTCGGGCTCAAGAACCACAGGGGGCGGAGATGACGGCGCCGCCAGAAAAATCGAAAGTCGTCCGGAAGCTGCGTTGCGCGGTCTACACCCGGAAATCCTCCGAGGAAGGGCTGGAACAGGAATTCAACAGCCTGCATGCCCAGCGTGAGGCATGCGAGGCATACATCGCCAGCCAGCGCTCCGAGGGCTGGGTGCTGGTCCGCGATCAGTATGACGACGGGGGCATCTCGGGCGGCACTTTGGAACGTCCCGGATTGAAGCGACTGCTGGAGGACATCGAGGACGGGTTGGTCGATGTGGTAGTGGTCTACAAGATCGACCGCCTCAGCCGGTCGCTGGCCGACTTCGCCAAGCTGGTCGAGGTGTTCGACCGGAACGGCGTGACCTTCGTCTCGGTCACGCAGTCGTTCAACACCACCACATCGATGGGGCGGCTGACGCTGAACATCCTGCTGAGTTTCGCGCAGTTCGAGCGCGAGGTCACGGCCGAGCGCATCCGCGACAAGGTCGCCGCCAGCCGGAAGAAGGGAATGTGGATGGGCGGGGTGCCGCCCTTCGGCTACCGGGTCGAGAACCGAAAGCTGGTGGTCGACGAAGGAGCCGCCGCGCATGTGCGCTGGATCTTCGCCCGCTTCCTCGAGATCGGGTCCTGCACGGTGCTGGCACGCGAGGTCGGTGCGCGTGGCCTTGGCACGCAGCGCGGCAACCGGATCGACAAGAAGTACCTCTACCGGTTGCTGAACAACCGCGCCTATATCGGCGAGGCCGTGCACAAGGGTGACAGCTATCCCGGCGAGCACGACGCCATCATCGACCGCGAGACGTGGGACCGTGTCCATGCGATCCTGCAGGAGAGCCCCCGCAAGCGCGCCGCGCGCACGCGCGCCGACACGCCCGCGCTGCTGAAGGGGCTGCTGTTCGGTCCCGATGGCGCGGCGTTCTCACCGACGCATACCCGCAAGGGCGATAGGCTCTACCGCTACTATGTGAGCCAGACCGTGCTGAAGCACGGTGCCGGCTCGTGCCCGGTGGGTCGTGTCCCCGCGGGCGAGATCGAGGCCGCCGTCATTGACCAGCTCCGCGCCGTGTTCCGCCAGCCGGAGGTGGTCGCGGGGACGTGGAAGGCGGCGCGCGTCCATGCTGACGACATCACCGAGGCCGACGCGCGTGCGGCGCTCCGACAACTCGATCCGCTGTGGGATGAACTCTTTCCGGCCGAGCAGGCGCGCATCGTCGCGCTGCTGATCGAGCGAGTCGAGATCGGAGCCGATCGGCTGGACGTCAGGTTGCGCCTTAACGGCCTCGGCGGCCTCGCGAGCGAGATGCTGGACGGCCGCATCGGAAAAGCGGCGTGACCACCGTGGCGCCGATCCTCGACACGGTGACGCTCCACGTCCCGTTCCGCATCGTGAAGCGCGGCGGGCGGAAGGAGATACAATTGCCAGATGGCGCCGCGCAGCCGAGGCGGACGGACAATACGCTGGTCAAGGCGCTTGCCCGAGCCTTTCGCTGGAAGCGGATGCTGGAGTCGGGTGAGTTTGCCACGATTTCTGAATTGGCTGAGCGGGAGGGAATCGCCTTCACCTACATGGCACGGTTGATGCGACTGTCGTTGCTGGCTCCGGAACTGGTGGAGGCCATCATCGACGGACGCCAGATCGAGAGGGTCACGCTCGCGAATCTGATGGATCCTTTACCGCACAGCTGGGAGGAACAGCGCGCACTCTGGACTGCCGAATCTGCATCCGACTGAATCAAGGCGCGCAAAAAAGCGACTCCCGCAACAGGCTAGTGTAAATCAATCTAGTCCTGTGACTTCGCGCTCAGTATGCGTCGCGAACCACACCGCCGTCGTTGAGCCGGCAGAATAGAGCTGTTTTTCGGCCAAAACGCGACAGAGTTGTTCGATCCCGGTTCCGTCTCGATAGCGCCCCTGGGATCGAAGTGTTGAGGTCAGCCCTCTATTTATTCCTAAATGTCGGAGGGTTACAGGCTCTACACCAAAATCGAGCAGTCGAGAGGGTCGGAGAATATCTGCCCTGAGAGAACGCTTGCGGGCCACCCGGCGCCACTCCCAGTGCTCAGCTCTTCGCGCATAACCCTCTAAAACAACGCAGAAATCCGGCCGCAGCCGGATGGGGAGAACGCTTTCGAGGGGGCAAGTGGCGGAGGGAGTGGCACTGGCATCCAACTCTCTCGGCGGGATGAAGCGAAGCGCTTGGTATGGTTGCGGGAAGCGAGGATCTTGGGCGTTTCCGCTGGCTTGCGCAGGAGCCCGCCAGGCAGAGACTGGCTTGCGGTCTATCTGTATGGGGCCGGTGCCGCTGTCCTACAGACGGGCATGCCCGTCTTCCGTCAGACCCACCGGCCATCATGGTTGTCGCTGAACACCTGGATCAGGACAAAGCCCAGTCTCTTGAGCATGTCGTGGCCGGTGAGTTGCACGGTCAGATTGCGGGTGAACCGATCGGGCCTTCCTTATTTCCACCACTTCACGAAGCCGTCGCGCGTCAACGGGAGGGGCGGTGGCTTTGGTCGGGCGAGGGACGCGGTGCCTTTGGCCGTCCGCGTGTTGTTCATCATGGCCGTCGGCAAGGCAGGAGCGGTGACGGTTTTGGCCAGCTTCTTCGGCCGCGCGGGCTTTTCGGCCGAAGGCGGGTCGTCGGGAGCCATGTCCAGGCCAAACAGGGCGGAGACGTCGGCCGCCTGGAGAATTCTTTCATCAGCGGGCTTGTTCGCCGAGAGCGTCACGGACGCGTCCAGATTGACCAGGAGATCGCTCTCATCCACCGCACGCAGTTGAAACAGGAGTTCGGGTTTGCGGTCCAGCCTGGCGCCGACGCCATAGAGAACCGCGGCGACGTGTTTGCACATGTCCGCATGGTCGAGGCAATCGCAGGAGAACTTGATCCGCGACGGTTCGGGGAACAGACCCTCGCCCTGGCGGCAAAGCCGGTCCATCACGGCTAGGGAGAACCGGCCCTGGAGCAGTTCCACCAGCGAATCGATGCCGCCGGCGCAGTCGCGGCAGATGGCTTGCCATTGCGCCTTGGGAGCGGCGGCAATCTTGATTTCAACGGTGTACAGCGACGAGCCGCTCACCGTGGCTGTGATGGTAAGCGGGGCGATCTGCAGATCCAGAACCGAGCCGTTGCGCACATAGGTTCGTCCGCGGTGTAGCCGGCTTTCAAAGTCGCGATAGCTCGCGAGATTTTCGCACCAGGCTTTGCCCCAGAAGGTCTTGGCGATCACGCGGCCCTCGATGATCACCGGATCGATCGGCCGACCCTTTTTGCGCAAGTTTTCTAATTGCTTGGCCGCCTTGGCCCGCCGCTCAGCGACCGGCACATAGCGCGGCCATCCACCATATCCGTGTGCCATGGCCATCTCAGTCCTTCATGACCGCGTTAAGGTCCAGGGCAACGAGGCGCAAGAGCTCATCGTCCTTCATTTCGGTCAGTTTCATCTCTGCCGATCCGGTCAGCAGTTCGTCGGAGAGGGCGTGCTTGGCCTCGATCATGGCGTCGATCTTTTCCTCGACGGTGCCCTTGCAGACGAATTTATGCACCAGGACGTTCCGTTTCTGACCGATACGGAACGCCCTGTCGGTGGCCTGATTTTCCACCGCCGGGTTCCACCAGCGGTCAAAGTGGACGACGTGAGACGCCGCCGTCAGGTTCAACCCCGCCCCCCCCGCCTTGAGCGAGAGAACAAAGAACGGGGCGGCCTCGCTGTTCTGAAAGGCCACCACGAGGTCTTGGCGGTCCTTTACGGCCGTGCCCCCATGCAGAACCAGACCGGGGTGAGCGAAGATTCCCGACAGGAACGCCCGTAGCGGTTCGGTCATTTCGCGAAACTGGGTGAACACCAGCATCTTCTCCTGGCGCGCCGCCACGACCTCGGCGATTTCGCGCAAACGGGCGAGCTTGCCGCTGTCGTCTTCGGCCCACAGGTTGTCGCCCAGCCATTGTGAGGGATGATTGCAAATCTGCTTGAGACGCGTCAGCGTCGTCAGTACGACGCCCCTACGTTCGATCCCGTCGTGCGCCTTCAACGCTACGGCGAGGTCCGAAACGGTCTTGGCGTAGAGCGCGGCCTGCTTGCGGCTCAAGCCGCAATGGGCGGTGACTTCGGTCTTGTCAGGCAGGTCGGCGATCACGGATTTGTCGGTTTTCATCCGTCGAAGGATGTAGGGGCGCACCAGTTCGCGCAGCGGTCCGTAGGGATTGTGCGGGCGATCCGCCAAGGCTTTGGTGTAGGATTTGAACTGCGCCGCGCCACCGAGCAGGCCCGGATTGATGAAATCGAAGATCGACCACAGATCGCCCAGGTGGTTTTCCACCGGCGTGCCGGTCAGCGCGATGCGGGCGTCAGCCTTCAGCGCCTTGGCCGCGCGGGTCTGTTTGGCGACCGGATTCTTGATCGCCTGAGCCTCGTCCAAAATCGCAAACCGCCATCGGACTATGCCAAGCGGGGGCGCGCGCAACAGCGACCCGTAGCTGGTGATCACCAGATCAAGCTCGGCGAGCCCCTCCGGCGTCACCGCCTTGAAGGCCTCGGCGCTCATGGCAGACGGGTGAATGATCGCGGCGTTCAGGCTCGGCGCGAAGCGCGCGATCTCATCGGCCCAATTGGCCAGCAGGGACGCGGGCGCCACGAGGAGGCTTGGGCGACGGGCTACACCCTCGCGGGTGTGCGCCAGCAGCATGGCCAGCACTTGAATGGTCTTGCCCAGGCCCATGTCATCGGCCAGGCAGGCGCCAAGGCCCAGACTTGACAGCAGATGCAGCCATTGGACGCCATCCTTTTGATAGGGGCGCAGGGTTCCCAAGAAGCCAGGGCCGGGATTGACCGCCAAGCCGTCAGGCGCGCGCAAGGCCTTGAGGGTTTCCGATAACCAGGGTCCGGCTGAGACGACGGCCCAGTCCGCCGTCTCCACATCGGCTTCCCCTTCCGTCACCGCAGGGCCGGCCAGCAGCCGCATGGCCTCGGCGAATGTAAGTCCGTTGCGTGCGGCCAGCGCTTCGGCCGCCTTGAACCGATCGATCGCGCGACGCAATCGATCGCGATCGATCTCCACCCATTGACCACGTAACAAAGTCAGGGTGTCGGTTCCCGATAACAAGGCGTCGATCTCGGAAGCGCTCAGCGGCTCGCCGTCGAGGGTTATATCGACGTTAAAATCCAGCAGCCCGTCCAGACCTACCGCTGAGGGCGGGCGCGCGCCGACGACGGCGTTGACCTTGGGTCTGGCCGGCCGGTTGGCGCGCCAAGTGGCGGGCATCCGAGTCACGAGGCCGGCGCTTTGAAGATCCGGGACGCTGGCGAGGAACCGCCCCGCTTCCGCCGCCGTCCAGCGCAATGGATGGAAGATCTCTCCGGCTTCCACCGCCGAGCGCAGCCAGCCGCAGGCCTCCGATGCGCGCTGCACCGGCTGCAGCAGGGAGAGCAGCTTGTCGCGATTGGCCGCCCCGGCGTAGTCGCGCATGGCTTGGCCAAGCGGGACATGCTGCGCCTCGGCGTTGGCCGACAGCCGTGTGGTGTAGGTCGCCATAAAAGCGAACGGAAAGTCTGGGTCGCGGCGGTTCTCTGCGAGGTTGAAATGCACCCGCCCGACCAGGTTCCAGACGGGATTCAACGTCTTTAGGTACAATTGCAGGTCCGTCTCGGCGGCGGCGAACGTCGTTTCGAAGGCCGCACCCAACGCGGACCACAATCCAAGCAAGACCTCCGCCGATACATATTCGGCCCCGGACATCATGGGCGCGTTCAGGACGAGGGCGGCTAGTTCCGCGCCGCTGGGCGCCGCCACCACTGCGACGTCCGCCTGACCGCAGAGATTGACAACATAGCGGGCCGCGAAGTCGCGCCACCAGACAAACACCGGAGGCAGCACCTGACCGACTTCGACCGCCCCCAATTGCAGCAGCCCCGCGCCCGAACCCTTCGCGAAAGCCTCCCCCAGACGGGCCGCCACGTTGGCGTCCATGCCGGGCGCGTCGTCGTCTGGTTCGAGCGCCAGCCGCCCATTGGGCGTCAGGCGTAAACCAACGCAGGCCGGTGACGGTTGCACGAATCGTTTCCCAAATAAGGTTGAAGTCGGGAACTCGATTTCTGGCCGATCCCACCTCTGCCGTCGAGGTCCATGCCCCAGCGATGTAATTCCAGTTCTGGGCGCCAGGTGGAGTGCCCCGCGGCGTGAGACAGGAACGGTGGTCCGTGCCCCGCAGTCCTGCGCGGTCCCGCAATTTGCAAACCAAGCCGCCTGCAGCGGGTTCAGCAACGGAGATGAGCTTTGTCGATCTAGAGGGCATGGAGAAGTGTGAGGCGCCTGGAGTCGAATTGGCGACGTTCCGCAATGCCACCGCCCCGTCGGGCAGGGTCGAAGAGCGGCGCCCAACTTGCCTGGGGCGCGAGTTCACTATACGTTCTCACTACCGGTAAATCGTATTGGACCTACAAAACGAGGCCCTCATGGCTGACCAAATCGTCATCACCGAGAAAACGAGCCAGGCGAAAGACGTCCGCGCCGCGGTAGGATCGCGTTATGGCGACATTCTTCCGGCCGAGGGCCACTTGTTTGATCTGGAGGAGCCAGAGGACGCAGTTCCGGAATGGAAGCGCTGGTCGCCGGTCCTGCTCCGACCCGAGGGGCTCTACGCCACCCGCCCTGCCGACGGCGGCAACAAGGCTTCCAAGCTCAAGGCGATCCGCGAGGCTCTCCGCTCGGCGGAGCGAGTTTGGCTCGCCACCGATTGCGACCGTGAGGGCCAGCTGATCGGTCAGGAAATTCTTGAGCATTACAACTATCGCGGCGAGGTCATGCGGGTGCTGTTCACCGCGCAAGATCCGCAAAGCATCCACGACGCTTTCGGTCAGGCAAAACCCAATTCCGAATATGCCCGCCTTTACGCCGCCGCTGTTGCGCGCCGCCAGGCCGACCAGATCTACAACCTGTCACTGACCCGTACCGCGACCGTGATCCTGGGGCAGGGCGCCCGAAGTGTGATCGGCGTCGGTCGCGTCAAGACGCCGACGTTGGCAATCGTGTGCAAGCGCGAGCTGGAAATCCGGAACTTTGTTCCAACAGCGTATTTTGAGGTGGTCGTCACCGCCAAGGTCGCGGGCGGTCAGTTCCAGATGTGTCACGCGCCTAAGGAGCGGCTTCTCAAGCGCGAGCTTGCCGAGACGGTTGTCAATGCGACCGAGAACTTCGAGGGCCCGCTTGGGGTTCACGTCGAGGACAAGAAACAAGGCCCTCCCAAACTGCACGATCTGCCATCGCTGCAGAAGCTGTGCAGTTCGCGCTTTGGCTGGACGGCCAGCAAGACGCTGGAAGTGGCGCAGGAACTCTATGACGGCCAGGGCAAGAAGATCATCACCTATCCCCGCGCCGAAGTTCGCTACCTCCCACAGAGCCTGATAGCGGACGTCGCGAAGATCGTTGCCGGGCTGCAGGTAGGCCAGTCGTTCGCCACTATCCCGGTGCCCACGCCGCCAGTCATTCGTAAGGGTGCAAGTGGTTCGTTCCACGACAAAGGGCTCGAGGGTGCGAGCCACCACGCCGTCATTCCCAACGTCAACACAGTCGACAAATTGCGCGAGGTCTGGCCGCGCCTTTCATCCGACGAGAAGAAACTGTTCGACGTCATCGCGCGGGCCTATCTCGCCGCGGTCATGCCGGACTTTCGTTACCGGCAGACAACAGCGACGCTCGACGTGCGTGGCTTCGAATTCCGTGCTGCGGGTCGTCAGCCCATCGATCTCGGCTGGCGTGCCGCATTCCCGGAGTGGCAACCCGCCGACGAAAAGGGCGATGAGGCGCAATTGCTGCCGCCGCTGCGCAACGGCGAGACCGCTCAACTGCAGGATTCAAAGATCGAAGACAAGGAGACCCGCCCTCCGCCGCGCTACAGCGAAGGCACCTTGATCGAGGCGATGCAGAGCGCATGGCGCTTTGTCGATGACGCGGTTCTGCGGGAACGCCTCAGGGAGGCTAGGGGAATTGGTACGCCGGCGACCCGTGCGGAGGTCATCGTTGGGCTGAAGAAACAGAATTTTCTGATGGCCCAGGGCAAGCACATCGTACCAACCGACACCGGACTGTCGTTGTTCGGTGTTCTCAAACAGGCCGACCCGGCGCTGGTCGACCCGGGCGTAACGGCGCAACTCGAATGCCTGCTCGACGATGTCGTGGTCGGCAAGCAGGAGATGATCGGCGCAATCGACGCCGTCTGCGACGTTGCCCAGCGCATCATCGGCAAGCTCACCGACGGAAGCGCTTCCGGGGGACGTCCCTTGCTAGGCGCTGAGGTTGGCAAGGACGGGGGAGGACGCCCTCCAACGCCTGCAATGGCTCGCTACGCCGATAGTCTCGCCCGCCAGAAGCGCATTAAGCCGCCGCCCGGATACAGGACGTCGACGTCGATCTGCCGTGAATTTCTAAATCAACACGCGCCGGGGAAATCGTCAGCGAATGCGGCGGGAAGGCCAGAAGCCGATCCCTTAGTTTCAGGCCAGATCGAAAACCCTGAAAGCCGTCACCAGCAGAATGCTTCTGCCAGCCCGGTCGCCGTCTTCGCACAATCCGATGCGCCCCTCGCTGCAGAGCGCCGCAAGCTCCCTCGGAAGTCGACCAGCAAGCCTCGTAAATCGGTGGAGCCCGGATCGGTGCGCGCGGTGAAACCATTGGGAGAACATAACGCCGGGGAGGATGCCAGTGCCAAAGGCGCTGCTGCTCCTGCAGCCGCCGCTCATCACAATGCGCTCACTGTTACGCCACTGCGGATCCCCTATGGCAACAAGGATGTGGCCCTTCGCCTGGGGGCTCGCTATGGCTCGGCCGGATGGTATGCTCCGCCTGGTCTCGATCTCACTGCTTTTGGCGAGCGAGGATGGCTTTAACTCATCGTATTGGCAGGATGAGCCGCGAACACAGGCCCCAGCCGGCTGTCGGGCAGCCGACCGCAGGCCAGTTTGAACGCTGGACCGCCGCGCAGGCGGTCGAGGTCATTGGCGTCCTCGTAGCCGCAGGCAATGGCAAGAACCCGCGCCCGCAGGATCGAGGCCAACGAATGGTGTCAAGGGCCGGATCGCGCCGGTCGGCCAGCGCCAGCAGCGCTACGCCGCCGTCGGAGGTTGCGCCCGCCATCGAAGGCGGCGCTGACTTTCTTGCGCCCCACGCTTGGCAGATCGAACAGAAGGCCGGTATCGTCATCCATGGTGGGCGTGGCGCCTCAGTGGTTTGGAATTGCGTTGGTCCAAGCAACCAAAACCTATTCCAAATCAGCTGCTTACGCTACGTCCGCCAACCCACTTTCAGGCCCAGCGTGAATAAGAGGGGTTAGCGCGGGCGGCTGTGGCCCAATGACGGATCCTGCATGCGCGCAGTCCTCGCAGACCTCGACATGGCCGCCAAGCGATGCTGTCCTGCAGAGCTCGATCGCGGACATGACGCGGCTTTCCACACGGCCTATTTCGCCCTCATGGGCAACACGATTGGCATGACCAGGTCTATCTCAAAAAGAACTATGAAGATGGCGGAGACGCCCCTTAGAATGCAGCCTTGGAAACTTGCTCATGGCAATCGGGAGAAACGCTTGGTGGATGTTGGTGACACTGCTTCCAGAGCGAGAGTCATTTTGGAATCGGCAAGAGAGTGGATTAATCTAGCCGAGAACCCTGCCGTTGCGAGCAACAGCCGCCTGAAGCGCGAAATGGGTCTGGCCGTCTATCGGCAAGCCAGGCTCGAGGAAGCTGTAGGCAGGCCCTTGAGCATTGGCGTCTATGGCGCGAGCCAAGCCGGAAAATCCTATTTCGTCTCTGCCCTGGCAAAGGGGCAGACCGGGACCGTAATGGCCTCGATGGGCGATCGCGAGATAGACTTCCTGACGGAGATAAACCCCTCGGGCAGCAAAGAATCAACGGGCCTCGTGACGAGGCTCACGAGGCAAACAGTCGCCGCTAGTAATGATTTTCCTGTCACGATCGATTTACTCAGCGAGCTCGATATCGTCAAGATAATTTCAAACTCTTTCTACAATGACGTTGAGCAACTTTCGGAACTAGATATACAGACTCGCTCCATCCAAGTTCAGCAGTTGCTGAACAAGTCAATTTCTGGGTCACAGGGCTTGATCGGCGTTGAAGATATCATTGAACTAAATTTTTATTGCGACAAGCACTTTTCAAACGACAAATACTATTCTCTGCTCAAGCAGGTGGGTTACTGGAGCCGTCTAGAGCAGTTAATTCCACTCGCAAACGACGATCAGCGACTAATTTATTTCAGTATATTGTGGGACAACTCTCCTCGCTATACAAAACTATTTCAGCACTTGGTGCAGGAACTGGCTCGCTTTGGAGGCGCAAGGACCGTCCTCTGCGAGGCAGCCGCGCTCTTCGACATTGAGAATGGAAGGTGGCAGCGGAGCAGCAGCAGCGTCATCAACGTGCAGACTCTCGATGCAGTTGGCACCCAGGACCAACGCCAGATTTGTTTGGTGCGAGCAGGCAATCTAACGATGACACCCATCCAGACAGGGGTCGGTACATTATCCGCTCTGGCATCCGAGATCACGATCGCCATTGCGCATCAGCCCCATCCCTTCTTCTCCCAGGCTGACTTACTAGACTTTCCAGGGGCACGATCTCGCCATCCCGTTGACCGAGGAAAATTCGAGGAAGCTTCCGAGCTTCCTACTGAGCACTTTCTTCGCGGGAAGGTGGCCTACCTCTTCGAACGTTACTGTAACTCATTCGGCATGACGGCCCTGCTTCTCTGCATTGGCCCGTCGAACCAGGAGGTGGTTGGCCTGAACCGACTTGTAGAGGACTGGGTGTCTGACGCCGCTGGTGACCGACCCGACCAGAGAGAGGACAGCCCGGTCAACCTATTCGTTATCCTCACGAAGTTCGATACAGAGTTTGCTGCTGATCGGGGGAGAGCAACCGATGAGAGCCGCTGGGATGCCCGCATCACGGCAAGCCTTCGTAAGCCCTTCGGTGAACAGCAATCGGCGAAGACGAATTGGCTGGACCGATGGGATACGGTGTCCACCTTCAAGAATACATATTGGTGGCGAAGCCCCGCCGCCGACCAAACACACCTGATCCGATACGGTGACAATCAGTCGGAAGTCTCACTAAGTCCTGAGCGCGTCGACTACATCGAGAAGCTGAAGCTCGCATACATGAGCTCGGATCTCGTGAAGAAGCACTTTCGTGATCCACTCGGTGCCTGGAACGCTGCTCTCGCGCTCAATGATGGTGGCGCGAGCTACGTGATGAGCAATCTAGAGCGCGTCTGCAAGCCCGAGCTTCGGGCCCGTCAGATCCGCCGTCAGATCGTCTCCAACTTGGACAAAATCCTCGACCAGCTGCGTCCGCTCTACATTTCCACCGACGCCCAGGACCTGCAGGAAGCGAAGCTGAAGACGGCCAATGCCTTCATGGGAGTCGCCGCGTCGCTGGTACAGAAGCGCCGCGCCGGTGACTTTCTTGCGGAGCTCACCATCGACGAGCATGACGCGATTGCCCTGTTCGACGAAATCCGCTCAGAGATGATTTGGGGTGACCGGTCAAAGTCCGCAAAGTCGGCGAAGGCCACAACGGTCATCGACAGCGACCTTGCGCAGATGCTGGGCCTCTCAGCGCCCACCGAAGCCCGGTCCAAGAGCTCGAGCCAAACGGAGGTGGTGGTCCGAGCCTTCATCAGTCAATGGGCCTTCCTTGTTGGCAAGAAATTCGAGGATGCGCGCATGCTTGAGCACTTCGAGATCGAGCCCGGCTTCGTCAACAACATCTGCGCCGAGATTGTTACGGCGCTGGAGCGGCAGGGCGGCATCACTCACATCGCGGGCGAGCTCGAACGCCACAATTTCCAGCATGACGGAGCTTCGAGCAACTGGAATTCGGCAGCCACAGCTGCGATCATACTAAACGACTTCCTGATGTACACCACCCTGCAGCGCGACAAGGGGCGCATCGTCAGCAAAGTTGACGGATCCAGCGGAACTATCTTCTCAACCAATCCGGCGAAGCCCGACGGCCAACAGGAGCTCGTGCTGCCCGAAAAGTCGGCGCAGTTCTCCATAAAGCTGATGGCGGACTGGGCTGTGGGCTTCCGCGACATGATTAAGCAGAACGCCTTCGTTGATATACGCGACGAGAAACAGCTACAGGAAAACCTGAAACTGGGAAGCGTATTGAAGGACGCTGTCTCCTTACGGGCTGAATGAAATGACCATCGAGTATCTCGGCATTCGCAGTGACTTTACTGGATCTCGTAACACAATCAATCTCATGGTGCGAGGACACTTCCCGCTTTCCGACAAATGCAAGATCGTCATCGAAAGGCCTGGGCAGAACAGGCCATACCTCGCGGAAGATGGATGGCAATCGAATTGCGAGAAGTGCCTGATCGAAGTGGCCCCGTCGGGGGAGGTTGATTTCGATTTGTGCCTGCCGCTTGCCTTTGCTCGGTATCTTGACTCGGAGCATAATTACAAAGTCGAACTATTCGAATTGAATGACGTGAGTGTGGGCACTTTCGGAATGAATTGGACCCCGCCTCCGAGGATTAGAGCCGCCCGCTCTGAGCCGATCCCTCCTGCACCAGTGAAGGTTGTCCAAGACCTGCCTGAGCCTGAGCCGGAAGCCACGCCTGATCAGGATCCCATCATCGAGGAGGCCCATATCGAGCCCTATGTGCCTTCTCGCCCCCGTGTGAATGACCGCGTCGTCCAAAAATGTATCCGCTGCCGAGGGCAGATATTCTCGACCTTCTCCGTCTGTCCATACTGCGGCACTCCCGTCAATAAGGGTTGAGCGAGCACTGTCTACGAGAGGTGCCTCGGTTTGTCTGAACAGTTTCCGGTCTGCGGTTAATATTAAGTGGTTTTCTGCCCTTTTTAGGCTGCCATCGGGATTTATGACAGGGTTCAGAAGTGAGCCTCGTCCGGCGTCTGCCGGTCAATGCTCGAATGGGTCGGCGAGCGTTGTCGAAATGGTCGATGTATCGGCCGATCGAAGCCCTGGCCTCCGGCACGCTGGCACAGGCTCGAAGATGAACCTCCTCGTATTTGATCGTCCGCCAGAGCCGTTCGACGAACAAGTTGTCGCGCCATGCGCCCTTGCCGTCCATGCTGATGGCGATCTCGTGCGTCTTCAGCAGATCGGTGAAGCCCCGCTGATGAACTGGGCGTATTCAACCGGTAGTCGCAACACTGGGTTTTTGGTCAGATTTAAGGTAATAGTTCAAGGCCTCAAAGGGCGATTCTACCCGTGCAAACTCAAACGACTTCGCGTTACACTCTGTCGGCTTTGGGGAACTCCTCTGCTGTCAGATAACCCTTTGTTTCATAAGAATTATCTCCGATTCAGAGCCCTGATGCACTCGTCAGTGTGAGATTTCCGGGCTAGAAGAACGGTACACTTAGTGTTGACCACCTGCCCAGCGCCTCATAGGGTTAAAGGCCTGAGACCAAATAGGCGACTTTTTGGAAAAGATACGTAGCAAAGTCGACAGGGGCGGCCCTTCGGCGCATCAAGGCACCCGGGGAATGAACGGTAACAAGGACTCAGCGAACTCTTCCAATAGCGTCGCTGTACTCGCACTCCTCGCTCTAATTCCAATCTTCCTCGTCGTGATCTCGATTGGCTGGCATGACATCCTAGAGCCCGTGATCAGCCCAAGCGAGAACCCAAGTATCAACCTTGCGGCATGGGCTGCGGCCATCGCCATCGCCATTGTCGCGGTCGTCCTAGCCTGGGGCGTTGCGAGCGAGCACGCCCGCCTGAGGACTGACAAGACCGCACGCTTCACCTGGCTTGCCTATCTCTTCGTGCTAATTGTAATCAGCGCGCTTGGTACTATGAATTTGATGTTCATGAAGTTTCAGGTTCCAACCTTTCTGAAGGAGGCAGCGGAAACAACACTTGCCAAGCTTACGGAGCTCGACCAGCTTGCGCTGAATGACATCAAGCTGCTGAAGAGCGACGAGTTGCATGCCAAGCAGGAGGAGCAGGAGCGCAATCTGGAGATACAGCGCCAACAGTTCGCAAACTACTTGGAGAGCGCCAAACAAGAGGCCTCCGATCGGTCGGAGAGTTTCAAGAATCAGATCATCAGCCTGTTCGAGAGCTTCGACGCTGAGGTCAGGAACCCGCTGAAGGCAGGCTGCGGCGAAGTCGCCATCGGGTACCTGGAGAAAATTCAGGCTAAGCTTCCCGATCTCCGCCTGCCGTCGGGCGACTGCAGCGAGTCCAATCCAGACGTGATGATTAAGGCCTATCGCGCAGCGATTGACAAGGCGCTCGCCAACTGGGCGAACTCCAACGACGTTCCGTGCGACGTGCCCGAGGCCTGGGATGTCGACATCAGCAGGGTCGAAGCGATTACCGGGGTCGACATTCCATCCGGCGGAAACAGCTGTTCGGAGCTCGAGCGGACCCTGCGCACAGTCGAGCGCTCTATCGAGACCTACATATCTCGCATGCCGCTCTTAGCCCCCGGCGACGAAGATCTAGCACAGCTGAAGAACGACAGCTTAGATGCGCTGCGTGACCAGATCACGAAGGTCAAGGCCCTCTATCTTAACACGAACCTAGAGCGGGACGATGCTTCGCCGGTCCTCAAGGCGGCGTGGAGCGAATACAGCACGGTCTACACCAAGTTGGCGACGGTGATCGGTCCGGCCGAAATGGCCAAGCTTCCGCCCAGCATCGACGACGATCGTGTCGACAAGGTCGGGAGCATCGGCAACACAATCGAGATACTTCTCTCGCGCTACGATCACCTTGCCACATATCCAATCATTTTGGCTGCCGTATTTTTTGACATGATCCTGGTTGCCTTCTTCTTCCGCGTCGAGACCTCACGGTCGCGGAAGCGGCAAGTTGGCGGCCATGCGGAGCGGTTGCGCAAAATCAGATCGAGCCTGAACGAGGCATGACGGAATAAATCATGACAGAAAATAAAAACGCCTTCAGCGACCTGCTCGACGCCGCGGCTACAAGGGGGTGGGTAATTACATCGGATACGATCTACAACGGTGAAAGGCGTGTTCAAGACGAACGGGGCGAAAGCCTGGGCAAGAGCCTAAGTGATAACGGCTTTCACCCGGTCCTTATCTTCGGAACCGCGGCCACAGGCAAGACCACCTTCCTTACCTCGATGCTCAGCTTCTTCACCTCCACGCCGGACGTGGGCGTAACGATTACGCTAGGCGATCCCATCTCAACAACAGAAGTAGGAATGAAGGCGCACGAGAGCTCGGAGAAGCTGTTCCACCTGCAGGTCAACAACTATCTCAACGGTCTTGCGCCAGTCCAGAACCAGGAGTCCTTTCCCTTTTTCGTGCCTGTTGAGCTGCGCAGGAGGCGCAATCAAGAGATAACGCGCATCGCGCTGATGGAGAGTTCGGGGGAGCTCTGGAGCGTTGCCTCGAAGAAAAACTTCGTGCAGGAAATCCGCGAGGAGATCATCGACGTCTACGCCAATTATCTCCGTCCTATCACTGTCATAATGGTCGTGCCCTACGCTATGAGCGAAGGCTACACCGGCGAAGATGCGAGCGAGGCCGATAAGTCGACGTTTCAAGAGAGCGACATCGCTCTACACCAGACGTTGCAGGTCTATCAGCGCCACCGGCCACCAGATATACATGACAACTTCTACTTCGTGCTCACCAAGTGGGACCTGCATACGCAAGTCCTCGCCTCTGACGAGTTCCTGAACCCGGACGACGAGGTGGTGGGCGAACTGGTTCGCCAGCGCTTCCCGCGCGCCTTCGGTCATTTCGAGAACATGGCTGACGTCGACCTAGCGCAATGTACGCCCTACAGCGCGGGCCTGATCGGTGGAACCAAGATCCTGGAAATTCCAAAAAACCTGAAGCCCGCCCTCGACGAATTTCCTTACCGGCTCTGGCGATGGATCTACGCTAATGCGACCAACGGCAGAGACCTCTACGTGGATGATGCACCGCAGAGCGGCTCGAAGATTGGAAGATTTTTCAGGGGACTGTTCTCGTGAACAGGATTTTTCCATGTATCTTCGGCACGACGAAGGGTTTCGAGATCGTCCAACTGCAGCCTCTTCCTGTCAAAATGCAGGACCTGCTGGTCGCCATCTCGCATAGTGAGGTCGAACTTTCCCTCCAAGACACGTGCATAAAAATGTTTCGGATCAGGATTGGCAGCGAGATCTATACTTGGATTGGGCTTTATCGCAAAGCCTACGAAATGGACTTTTCCCGCGAGGGCGGCTACTATGGCGCAGGCATTTGGCTGTCGGATACAACGGCTAATGCGCGTCAGGTAATTGACGTATTGGAAGACCTTGCCCAGCAGATTCGCCGCCTGGCGCTGGCGAGCGGCAAGTTTCAGCGGCCGTTGTCTAGCATCGTTCAGCAACTCGTTCCCTCCCAAGCGTTTAGTGCTCTGGTGGGAAGCAGCGTGCGCTATATAAACGGGGGAATAAGCGCAGACGCCAAAAAGTGCGCCTTCATCTCGCAGCCGGACCCGTTGCGCGATATCGTGGACTGGGCACAGAATGGCGAGCTAGCGACTTATTTCCAATCCATCATAATTGCACCGGCTTCGGCGTTCCCCAAGGCAGGCGCCGCCGGTAACATAACACAATATGCCAATGTGGCCACCCTCGAACGGGCGCTCGAACAGAATTTCGTCGTCCAGCTGACGAAGCTCGACGCGCAGAACAAAGACCTACAGAGAAGGGCACTATCACTCGAAGCGGATGCTGAGCAACGGAGTTCCGAGATACAGGTGCTGACGCAAAGGAACAAACAGCTCGAAACCGAGGTTAATCGTTTGAGGTTGCCGGTCAGACGAGATACAAAGTCTTCTAAAACTGATTACAGTTCGTTGCTAAGAACAATAACTGTGACTTTAATTATCATATGTTCTGCATCTGTTTCGATTGTTGTTATGCTGCTCGGGTGGCTACACATCGAAAATATGAATAAAAGCGATCAGATTGATAAGAAACTTGATCAGATGAACGAGCTAATCCAAAACATCTCAGCTGAGCCTGATAAATCAGGGAGTTTGGGGGCTAACGCTAGTAACCAGTCCGATGAAGCCGAGGCGCGACCTGCTGATGCCGAAAAAGCTCAAGTCGAAAATGAATCGGATGGAGTATATTATGAACCTACGGTCGAGACTCTGGACTGAAGGGTAATAATTAAATTAGCTCAGAAGCACAATTATCCGCTAATTGGAGCGTTGCTCAGCGCTTGTCCTGGGTAGCGGTGTACGTTCTTGCTGGTTTGAACCTCATCGTATTCGCCCTGTTTCTGATCACCTATCTCTTTCCCTGGATTGCAGGAACTCTATTGCCTTGGTATTCCGGAACGCATCCGGGATCCCTTCTTCTGGACGCTCTAAAGCAACAGCACAAGCGTCTCGAAGTTATTGAAGCTGCTCCTTGTGAGTCTCCGGAAGTGCAGCGCTACCTGCGCGGCGAGATCGGCCCGCTGATCCGCGGCAATGTCCCAGCCCAGTCAGCGCCGCTAGTGCAGAGCCCGGAAGTTGGAACGGGGCGGGACGCCGTGCCGCCGGTCAGCTCGACCCCGGAGCCGGCAACACCGCCACAAGACAACCAGCAGATGCAGCCCCCCTCAGCGCAGCCTCCACAGGCGCCGGGCGCGCCTAGCCTAAGTGGTGGCGACGAGCTTTCGCCCGCGAAACTGCGCATCTTGGTGTATCATTCTGTGGTCCGCGTAGTCGTGCCAATGGGCCCCGAGCAGATGATGACGGGAACCGGCTTCGCAATCAGCCCCGACACTATCGTCACCAACCGACACGTGGTCGAACAAGCCCGAGAGGGTCAGCTATTCGTCACCAGTAAGTATCTTGGTGCCGAACCGGTGAGGGCGCGCCTTCTCGTAACGACGGCAAACTCACAGTTTGGCAACTCCGATTTCGCGGTGCTGCAGATCGACAACGGAAAGCCCCTCACGTCGCTCAACGTCGGCGACGACCCGCAGCCGCTTGAGAACGTCGTAGCTGCCGGCTATCCCGGACTGACCATCCAGACCGACAGTAACGATACCATTCCGGATGTCGTGTATTCGCAGGGCGACGTGAGCGTCGTGCAGCCGCAGTCCAACGGTACCAGCCTGATTATTCATACTGCCAACATTTCACCCGGAAGTTCGGGCGGGCCGCTCATCGACCGTTGCGGCACGGTGGTTGGGGTGAACACATTTATTGCCTCCGGTGGTGATGAATTCTCGGGTCGTGTACTCTATTCGCTCTCCGGCACGACCCTCTCGGCATTCCTCTTGGGCTCTTCTATTCCTTTTAACAAGCCCTCCCCCACCACGTGCGCTGCGGGTGCAAACTGATGGCGAAGCTCCCTATCGTTACCCCCACAGAGAAGTTTGACATCAGGTTCATCAACGGTCAGCCAGTCTTCGACCTGCGTGAGCAAATTATCAACATCTTGATGCAGGATACGAAGCTCGGTTCATTCCGTGAGTTTTTTGCTGAGCCGATAGTTAATCACAGCGAGGGAGAGATCTCCTGGTATAGTCACGGAGGTGGTGAAGTCCGGTCTTTTGCCAACCTTACTCATGAAGAGCGCAACCGTGTGTCGGAGTCCATTCGGGACATCGACCAAAAATTGAAGGCAACTGCTGACAAGCTGTCGAAAGCAAGCCAGCAGAGCGCCTGGCTCGGCGACGCGATGCGCTCGATGCTCCTAGTTCCCAACCTCGAACAGTCGATATTCCTGGTCGGAGACCGGCCGGTGCTGTGCCAATGGGGCTGCGTGCCCTTCGGCTCTGACCCGAACAACTTCGACATGGTGAACCAGAATTGGGACATCGTGGTGCGCGATTCGAGCACGGCCATTCCGGTTGTACCCGAGCCGCCCCTCAGGGCCGCAGAGCCGCCGCAGGCCGGGCCCCCGCCCGAGTCCCTCCTCACGGCAGCGGAGTCGCCCCTTGCCGCACCGGAACCGCCCGAGGCCGTGTCCTCGCCGCAGCCGCAGCCGCCGCCGGCAGCTCCGGTGTCGCAGCCGCACTACTGGCGGGGCCTGCTACCATTGCTACTTGCATTGCTGTTGTTACTCCTCCTGCTGTTGGGGATTTATCTGACCTACATTTACCGCTTCCACTATCTAGTTCCAGGCTACAACGTCGCGATAGACCGGGAGAGGGGAGATATCGACAGGCTGTGGGGCGCCATTGAGGAGAAATCGCGCCAATGCCCTGCGCCCGTCCCGCCAGTTGATTTCAATCCAGTGCCGGATGTTCCAGAAGGTGGATCCGACGCGACGCTGAACGTTCCTCCAATCGGTTCAGACGAGGTCGAGCGTCGTCTAGAGACCAATAATATTCCGATTGGAGAGGAAGTAAATGTGTCCTTAGCCTGGAACTCGCCGGATGACCTTGACCTTGCTGTGAGGGATCCGCGTGGCGAAGTAATATTCTTCAAAACACGCAGTTCATCGACGGGCGGGACGCTTGATATTGACGTACATGCAAACTGCAATTCGAGGACATCAACGCCCATTGAGAATATCTCTTGGGATATATTGCCGTTGGCTGGCGTCTACACTATTGACGTGTCGCTATATAATCAGTGCGGAAATACCAATCCAGAAGTGCCGTTCACACTCATCATCAAGCAGAAGAACGCGCGCGAGACGCAGGTTGAGGGGACAGTTGGCGCAACTCGTCCCCGCTATGTGTACGAGTTCAACGTTGAAGGTCAGTAAACCCTGCGGACGCCAGCGAGCATGATGGTCATATCAGGGCCTGTTGCTGAATTAGTGTTCTCGATAAACTATATTGATATATAGAGACATACAACGTTACAAGCCCAATATATATTGTATATAGTCTGCTGGATTATTGATTCCGCAAAAGCCTCATCAGAGGTCGAATAGCCCGGTGTCCAGCCAGTGGCCCTCAACGTCCCACAGCGTCTTGAAGGTCAGGCTTAGGTCCCGCGCTGCAACTGGCTGACCAGTGGACGAGATGATCTCGACGATCTCCATGATGCCTTCGTTGTGGAAGTTGGCGTCGCCATCTGTCTCCGAAGCGCCAGGGCGTCGATAGTTGAGCTGTACCGTGTAGGGCAGGCCGAGCTGTAACGCCCCTGCAGCTGCCTCCTGTGTGCTGAAAGAGAGATAGAAGGCCGGTGTGGTCTTCCAACGCTCCACGCTGAGCTGTCGAAAGCCAATGTAGACCGGAGACGCAAACTTGAAGACCTGGCTCATGTCGTCCTGCCGGTCGGTCTCCAGGTTAACGCCACCGAAAAATAGATTCTCTGTCAGGATCTGTCGGTTCAGGTTCATCGGTCCGAGATAGTTGATGGTTGAAGCTGGTCGCAGTTCCTTTGAGCGGAAGTGGAAGTTCAGCATATTACCCTCAGAGACCGCAGAAAGCAGCGCTCCGACGACGCCGGTCGTTTTCGGGTCACCAATATTTCCGTGGATATCAAGAAACGGGTACCATTTGCCGATCTTATACTTGTTCATCGGGATGATGCGATGCGGCGGGATCGGCGGATTGGCAAAGAAGATCGACTGGATTACAGGCAAGCAGGACGGTCTACCGGAGATCAGCAGGAAGTCGCAGTTGTACCGGTTCACAACCTCCATAAGATCGTTAAGGTAAGGTAAGATCGCACCTGTGATCGTCCTCTCGATTGCAGATAACTCGAAATCGAGCGTAGTCGCGTTGATGATCCACTCCTTGTCCCCTGGCACCAGCAAAGAGAGGAATGACAGGACATTATCTGCAACTACCGTGTCCACGAAGACTGCCGCTGTGTCGATACTAATGGACACATCTCGGTTCCAGCCTTCTACCTTCTCAATTTCAGTCAGCAGTGCGAAAGCAATTGGCTGCAGTACCTGTTGCGTGAACTGCCCGCGGAGGTTTTTTTCGTTCTGTGTCAGGCCGACGGTGTTACGACCGAAGCGGCTAATAAAATCATCATGCGCATTGAGGCAGCCCAGCGATTCGAGCTTTGAGATAATCGCAGGCAGGATATGCCTCTCAATAAGCAGCTTAACGATATCATCGCCTGCGAAATTGAAACTCTCGCGGAAGTCTTGGCGCGGTGAGATGATATTGGTGACATTCTCCGATTGGTTGACATAGGTCGTAATGACCATGTCGGTGGTGCCGCCTCCGATATCCACGCTAGCGACCCTGACCGAGAGTGGATCCGAGCTGGAATTGGACAATTTCCCAAAGTTTGAGAAGTAACCTTCGGAAACGCCAGGGAATTTTACAGCAATCTCGTTGTAGATGAACACCAGTTGCGTGGCGCTCGCCTCGTCAAGCTTCACCTGGATCTTCGGCTTGGTCTGGAACTCCTGCTTCGCAGGATCCCAGCCATTCGCCTTCCACAGCGTGTCGACGGCTGACTTAGCCCAGAACTCGTACAAGTTACGTTCGGACACCGTCATTGCTGGTGGAACCGTGAGTATGACCTGGCGAAGTCGCCTTGGTAGATCCGGGTTCAGGCGATCCTTGCGCTTATGAGGTGAGTTGATCTGCACCAGAGCATGTTGGAAAACTTCTGCCAAAAGGAACATCATCAGTGAACTGCGCGAGAACTTCGGCGTGGTGACGGGGTAGGCCGGCAGGTCCTGCTGGTTGCTGTGGATGCGCAGCGACTGCGCCTTCAGCTGGTTGAGCGGCACGCCGCAGTCATTGATGAAGGCCGCAAAGCGGCCGCGGTTGACCGGGTCCTCGCGGCCTGAGAGACCGGCCGAGAAGCGCCACTCCTCGCCGGAGCTGCGCGGCTTGAGGTCCCACAGGTAGCGCTTCGGGCTCGACATCGAGGTCGGGCCCATGTCGCGCTTCGATGTCGATGCAAGTGCCAGCGCCTCGGTACCGACGCGCGCCAGCGTCGGCCAGTTGAATGCCATGAAGTCGCGCCCGGAGGCTCGCGAGTGGCCTTCGGGGTCGCCAAGCCGCGCCTCGGCAAAGCATACAGTGGAGGAAAAGGTGCCCTGGAAGATCTCAGTCGGGCGGCTCAGGTTGCGGATCTCAAGCTTCGCACCATCACTGAGGTCCGACGACTCGCCGACGCGGCGCTCGATGAGCATGCCGATCGAACGGCAATTGCCGATGTCGAGCACTAGGTCGACGTCGACTGGCTTGTGGACCTTCGGGTTGATGAGCCGTACCGTGGGGAACTTTGCTGACTTCTCGAGCAGCTCGAGAAGTGCCACGTACCGGGCAATGTGCTGCGTCCGGCTGCCGACGTTCTCGGTGCGGCGTCCAATGTTGAAAGACTTCAGGCAGTCCTTGATCCATGACAGCTTTAGGAACCAGCCCATGTCGCGTGGATGCGTCGCCAGCGCGAATTGGCCAGCCTCATCGACATCGTAGTCGGTGAGTGTTGGATAGCCATCCTCGGGCGACACTTCGTGTTTCGTCGGCCCGTGCTGCACCCGCGGGTCGAAGGCCAGCACCGCCTTGTACTGCCGCTCGCCCGTTTCGCTGAGGTAGACGCGGCACCAGTCAGTGGGCGCATTGGGCCAGAAGCGCTTGTCGAAGGCGTTAGTCGTGCCGGCCAGCCGCAGATATGGAAGCGGGACCCACTTGTCCTTGAACTGCTGAATGACCTGATTGAGCGAAACCGAATACTGGCCTACGGTGTCAAAACTGTCCGCTTCGTCACCATCCGACAGAACCTTCCCGGTAGCTTTGTCGACCCAGTTTTTGTCTTCCTGCGAAACACATGTCAGGTGCCAGTCACTGACGTCTTGGGCCGTACGATACTCGCTCTCGAAGAAGATGGTTTCGATCCGGGTTTGATTCGAAAGGTCGAGTTCTATGTGGAAGAACTGAACTGGCCCATCGGGAACGATCGCAATAGTCATGAAGCAGACTCCCAAACAACTTGTTAATATAGGGATAATCAGTACACTTCTCAAGCGGATTATTGCCAAACGGTGACCGGGGAGCAGCCATTTCGCAATTACCTACCCCCCTTGCGTCGCAGCATCGCCGGCGCGAAAGGCGCCTGGCCCGCGCGACCGACCTCGCAGGTTGCCTCGAAGTCGCTGAGGTCCATCAGCCCGACGGCGTCCACAATGACGTGCACGATGTCTCCCTCGGGCAACCAATCCATCATGTCGACCGGAAGCAGGAAGCGTTGGTGACGATCCGGTTGCCGGAAGAAATGAGCCATGGCGATCCCTCAATCGCAACTGCCGCAAACGGAATCACGGCGACCGAGTGCCGTCAACCCGGAGACGGCCAGCCAGAACGGGATCCCGATCGAAATGGCCCCAATTCTGCAAAAGGCTCCGGGAGCCTGACTTATCGAAGAGCTCTACATAATGAAGCATAATGAAGCGTCCCGTGTTTCCCGGAGGCGGTTTAGTTTGAGTCAGGCGACCATATCGAGGTCGTGTGTGGCGGCTTGGTAGTTGGCTTCGGCCTCGGCGGGCGGGATATGCCCGATGGGGCCAAACAGGCGGTGGTTGTTGAACCAGTCGACCCAGTGCAAGGTTGCCATCTCGACGGACGAAGCGTTCGGCCAGGATCGTCGCCGCCAGATGACCTCGGCTTTGTAGAGGCCGTTGATGGTCTCGGCGAGTGCGTT
>Ga0247834_1002522_pt1 | contig 27290 bp, 18 predicted proteins | sample LaCruzMarch2015__8_FD_187118 | JGI IMG/M metagenome (GOLD analysis project Ga0247834, IMG submission 187118) | Freshwater microbial communities from meromictic Lake La Cruz, Castile-La Mancha, Spain - LaCruzMarch2015_12m | ecosystem: Environmental > Aquatic > Freshwater > Lake | place: Spain...
AAGTAGATCCGGCACCCGAGCGGGCGCACCGCATGCACTCCGCAGCGTCCGTTGTCTAAGAATGGGCAGTCGCCGCGCACGGCGGCGGCGCGGACCGCGGCGGCGTCCGGCACCATTCCGGAGCCGCGCAGGCACCAGGCGGCTTCGATGCCGGTGACATACAGGCGATGACCGTATTCCTCAAAGCGGCAGCAGCGGCCGCTGGCGTTGCAGACCGGGCGCAAGGTTTCCGTCTCGGTAGCAACAGCGCCGTAGATGGCGCGCAGTTCTGCGTCGATGGCTGGGTTCCATGCCGCCTCGCTCCACCGTGCGGCGAGTTCGGCAGCATCGGGAGGGAGCGCAGCGAAAGGATCAGCTGCGCCGGAATTCACCGCGGCCAGCTCCCGCCGTCGGCTTTGTCGCGCTCAAGCGCAACACGGATCTGCAGGTAGTCATGCACCGGGCCCTTGTCCATGCCGGGGCACGGGACGTGCTTCTTGGTTTCTTCCCACGCCTTGCGGCTGCGTAGGTTGCCATCCCAGAATGGCCACGTGCGGCATTGCTCGGGGCGTGCTTCGTACAGACCACACACGGCTTTGCCGGGGATTGAATTGCGATCGAGGAAGATGCAATCGTTGCCGAACTCGGTGGTCTTCTCGCGGAGTGAGCGTTGCTTTCCAACCTTGCGCGCGTAGCGCTCTAGGAATTCAGCAAGCGGGAGATTGAGTTTCTCAGCCATCGCGCGGCCTTCATCGGGCGTGAAGAGCACAACGCCCTCGGGTCCCGTGCAGCAGTTGCCGCACATGGTGCATTCGAACTGGAGTCCGTCGCGATACCAAGGTTCACCCTTGCCGCGTGCGATTGATGGTTCAGGCATGGAAAGAGAGTCTACGAATTAAATCGGTACCGGCAGCAGTGGGGCATCCAATTAGTTGCGAACGCATGGCGCGTCGTGTCCGCCCGCCGGTAGCACAACGCCCCCGGCGCAGGGCCGAGGGCGTTGGAAGTTTCATGCAGTGGAGACTGGTTTTAGTCGCCGGGCTCTTCGTCAGCCACGAGTTCGCTTGCGCCTTCAACGGCGGTGCGCAGTGACTCGTTCAGATCAGCAAGGGTTTCCTGGCTGATGGTGGTGGCGTACGCCGGGCTCTCTGCTCCGAGTTCCTCGGCCTCATCGCGCGCCTCGGCCAAGAAGGCCTCGTCGCTCGTCTCGTCGCCTTCTGGAACATCCACAAGCTTGGCAACGCGAATGCGCTGGTAGGAGTGGAAGCCCGTTCCGGCTGGAATGAGGTGACCCAGGATGACGTTCTCCTTGAGACCGCGGAGCTCGTCCGTGGCGCCTGCAAGGGCGGCCTCGGTGAGAACCTTGGTGGTCTCCTGGAAGCTTGCGCCCGACAGGAAACTCTCGCTCTGCAGCGAAGCCTTGGTGATGCCGAGCAGCAACGTCTTGTACGTGGCTGGCTTTGGCTTCTTGGTCTTCGCTTCCTTGCCGCCCTTGTCCTTGGCAAGCGCGTTGGCTTCCTTGATGTCTTCCTTGGAGAACAGACTTCCAATGAGGAGCGAGGTATCGCCTGAGTCCTCGATGCGCAACATGCCGCTGAGGTTCTCGTTGCGCTGCTTGAGGTCGAAGCGTTCGACGACTTGGTTCGGCAGGAAGTCGCTATCACCAGGGGTGGTGACGCGCACCTTGCTCAACATCTGTCGCAGGATGGTTTCGATGTGCTTGTCGGAGATCACCACGCCCTGCGCGCGATACACATTCTGCACCTCGTCCAGCATGTAGCTGTACAGGGCTTCTTCGCCCTTGATGCGCAGGATGTCAGCAGGAACCTGTGGACCTTCGGTGAGCGGATCGCCCGACACCACGCTGTCGCCCGTATGGACGCGCAGGTGCTTGCCCTGCGGAACGTGATGATCGAACTCTTCGCCCGAGTCAGAGATGACGCGGATGGTCATCTTGCCCTTGCGCTTGTCACTCAGAAGTTCCACGCGTCCGCCGATTTCGGCAAGCACAGCGGGGTCCTTCGGATTACGAGCTTCGAAGAGTTCAGTGACGCGGGGCAGACCACCGACGATGTCAGCGCTGCGTCCAGCTTCCTTCGGCTGGCTAGCAACCAACTGACCGGCGGTGACCATAGCACCTTCTTCGACTTCGATACGAGCCTTGGCAGGCAAGTGATGGAAGTCCAAGATTGCGCCTGAGCCGTCCAAGATGGTGATCTGCGGATGCTTCTCACCCTTGTGCTCAGTGATGATGCGCTCGGTGTTTGCACCGCGGATCTCAACCTTGACGGTCTCGCCGACGATGACGTCTTCGAACTTAATCTTGCCGGGCTTCTCAGCCAAGATCGGTGTCTTGGTTGCATCCCACTTGACCAGCGAGTGACCCTTCTTGATTGGGTCGCCACTGCGGACCAAGATGGTTCCGCCGTACGGCACTGGGTGGTGCTCAAGTTCGCGGCCCTTCGCATCGTTGATGCGGATGATGCCGTTCTTCTTGAGGGCCACGAACGCCTTGGTTCCGTCCTCGAGGGTGGTTTCAACTTCGTTGCACTCAACCACCTCAACGATGCCCGCGGTCTTCGCCTTGTGCACGGTGTCGGCGACGGTGCTGACTGCGATACCTCCGGTATGGAAGGTACGCATGGTGAGCTGCGTACCCGGTTCACCGATGGACTGCGCCGCGATGATGCCGACGGCCATTCCCTGCTCAACCGGCTGACCGGTGGAGAGGTCCATGCCGTAGCAGCAACCGCAGACGCCGCGTGCGGTCTCGCACGTGAGCGGACTGCGAACATGCACGGTGTCGATGCCAAGATCTTCGATCTCGCGGGCAATGATGTCCGTGATGATCTGGTTCTTGCCAACAACTTCGCGACCAGTACGCAGATCGACGATCGCCTGCAGGGCAGTGCGGCCGCGGATCTGGTCCTTCAGCGGAACATCCACTTCTTCGCCCTTGTACAGGGGGCGCTTCGGAACGCCGGACTTCGTGCCGCAATCAGGCTCGATGACGGTGACCGACTGCGCCACGTCGCAAAGCTTGCGCGTGAGGTAGCCGGAGTCAGCGGTCTTGAGTGCGGTATCGGCCAATCCCTTACGGGCGCCGTGCGTTGATGCGAAGTACTCCAAGACGGTGAGACCGTCACGGAAGTTGGACTTGATGGGGGTCTCGATGATCTCGCCGCTTGGCTTGGCCATGAGGCCGCGCATACCTGCGAGCTGCTGCATCTGGCTGCGGTTACCTCGGGCGCCCGACTCTGCGAACAGATACACGGGGTTGAGGTAACGAGCACCGACGGTGGAAGGCACTTCCTTCGTACCCATGTCAACCTCTGCGCCCGTCACGATGTCGCGACGGTCGTTCTTCAGGGTCTCCATGAGCTTGTCGGAGATGTCATTACGGCACTTCGCCCAGAGTTCGAGCACTTGGTTACGACGCTCGGTGTCAGTGATGGCACCGTTCTCGTAACTGCGCTCAACCTTGAGCACCTTCTTCTCGGTGTCTTCGAGCAGCTTTTCCTTGTCCGCACTGACGCGCAGATCGGTGATACCGAAGGAGAGACCGGAGACGGTGGAGTAGCGGAAGCCAACTTCCTTCATCTTGTCGAGCAGGTCGATCGTGTCGGCCTTGCCGCGGCGTTGGAAGGTGTCATCGATGACGCGCGCTGCACCCTTCTTGGTGAGCGGGCAGTTGTAGAAGGGCATTCCTGGAGGCAGGATCTCGTTGAAGATCAAGCGACCGAGGGTGGTGACAATGCGACGGTTCTCAGCGAGCTTCTTCGGCTGCTCCTTCTCCTTCTCGACCGTTTCAGCGAAACGCTCGTGGCGGATTTCGATCCAGTCATGCAGATCGATGGTCTTGGCTTCGAGGGCCAAGAGGGCTTCGGAAACATCCTTGACGCGCAGCATCGACTTCGGATCAGCTGGCTTGTCCTTGGCCGCAACGGTCAAGAAGTACACGCCCATGACGATGTCCTGGGACGGGCTGACGATCGGATTGCCGTTCGCCGGGCTGAAGATGTTGTGGATGGACATCATCAGCACCTGCGCTTCGGCCTGAGCCTCAACGCTGAGCGGAAGATGCACTGCCATCTGGTCGCCGTCGAAGTCGGCGTTGTAGCCGGTGCAGACGAGCGGATGGATCTTGATGGCGTTGCCTTCAACGAGTACTGGCTCGAAGGCCTGGATACCCATTCGGTGCAGCGTTGGAGCGCGGTTCAAGAGGACCGGGTGATTCTTGATCACCGTCTCCAAGATGTCCCACACTTCCGCATCGCGACGCTCAAGCATGCGCTTGGCGCTCTTGATGGTGTCAGCGAGGCCTTGCTCCTTGAGCTTACGAATGATGAACGGCTGATACAGCTCGAGCGCGATCTTCTTCGGCAGACCGCATTGCCAGAGCTTGAGCTCTGGACCAACGACGATGACCGAACGCGCCGAGTAGTCAACGCGCTTGCCGAGCAGATTCTCGCGGAATCGACCCTGCTTGCCCTTGATCATGTCGGTGATCGACTTGAGAGGGCGGTTGGAGGAGCCGAGCACCGGGCGACGGCAGCGGCCGTTGTCGAACAACGCATCGACAGCCTGCTGAAGCATGCGCTTCTCGTTGCGGATGATCACCTCGGGGGCGTTCAGATCCATCAACTTCTTGAGACGGTTGTTGCGGTTGATGATGCGGCGATAGAGATCGTTGAGATCGCTGGTGGCAAAGTTGCCGCTCTCCAGCATGACCAGCGGACGCAGGTCTGGTGGGATCACTGGAACGACATCGAGCACCATCCACGTTGGATCGTTGGGGCTCTTGCGGATCGCTTCCACGATCTTCAGGCGCTTGGAGAGATCCTTCTGCTTCTGCTTGCTCTTCGTGTTGAAGAGGTCATCGCGGAGCTTGACTGCCTCGTCATCGAGGTCGAGCTTCATCGGCGAGAGGAGTTCGCGCACTGCTTCTGCGCCCATCATGGCGGTGAAGGTGCCGTGGCCGTACTTCTCAAGCGCGGCGCGGTACTCATCTTCCGTGAGCATCTGCTTGAACTCGAGTTCGGTGGAACCCGGATCGGTGATGACGTAGTCCTGGAAGTAAACGACCTTCTCAATGTCGCTGGTCTTCACGGCGAGCAGGTTGCCAAGACGGCTCGGCATGGCCTTGAAGTACCAAATGTGCACGATCGGCGCAGCGAGATTGATGTGACCCATGCGCTTGCGTCGCACGCGACTGTGCGTCACCTTGACGCCGCAGCGGTCGCAAATGATGCCCTTGTACTTGGTGCCCTTGTACTTGCCGCAGGCGCACTCGAAGTCGCGCTCTGGTCCAAAGATCCGCTCACAGAACAGACCGTCGCGCTCGGGACGGTAGGTTCGGTAGTTGATGGTCTCTGGCTTCTTGACTTCGCCAAAGCTCCAGCTGCGGATGTCGTTGGGACCCGCAAGGGTGATCTTCACGGCGCCGATGTCGTTCACGCGGTCGTAGACGTTTTCAGACATATGTCAGTACTCGCTTGTATGGCCGCCAGCAGGGCGGGGATGCGGTCGTTCGGTCGGAGGCCGTCAGAGACGGCGTAACTCCGGTCGCGCGCCCGTTGCTGGGCGCGCGACCGGTGATGTTGCGCGGGATTAGTCGAGGATTGGACGATCGTCGCCCGAGAGTTTCTCGAGCTGGATGTTCATTGCAAGACCCTTGATTTCGTGGCAAAGGACGTCGAACACGACGGGCATGCCCGCCTCCAAGGTGTTCGTGCCCTTGACCATTGAGTCGTAGATCTTCGTGCGTCCTTCCACGTCGTCGCTCTTGACAGTGAGCAGTTCCTGCAAGACGTAGGCAGCGCCGTACGCCTCGAGGCCCCACACTTCCATTTCGCCGAAGCGCTGACCGCCTGTGCGAGCCTTGCCACCCAGCGGCTGCTGAGTGATGAGGCTGTAGGGGCCCGTGCTACGTGCATGGATCTTGTCGTCGACCAAGTGATGCAGTTTCAGGATGTACATGAAGCCAACGGTGGTCTTCTGGCTGAATGGCTCGCCAGTTCGTCCGTCGTAGAGCTGAACCTTGCCGGTCATTGGCATCCGTGCGAGCAGTTCGCGCGGGGTACCAGGATCCTTGCCGGTCTTCTCGAAGGTATCGAGACGATTGGCAATGTGCGCATTGGCTTCCTTGACCTGATCGAAGATCTCGGCCTCGGATGCACCATCGAACACCGGAGTCAGCGCTTGGAAGCCGAGCACCTGCGCCGCCCAGCCGAGGTGAACCTCGAGAATCTGGCCGACGTTCATACGACTCGGCACGCCGAGCGGATTCAGGAGCACGTCAACTGCAGTGCCGTCCTCAAGGAATGGCATGTCTTCTTCGGGAACGATGCGGGCGATGACGCCCTTGTTTCCGTGACGACCGGCCATCTTGTCACCGACGGAGAGCTGACGCTTGGTAGCGACATACACCTTGACCATCTCAAGGACGCCTGAAGGCAGCTCATCGCCGCGCTTCATGTGGCCGACCTTGCGCTCCTTCTCGGAGAAGATGCCAGTGATGCGCGGCCAGAACTGACCGTAGGTCACCATGGCCAGATCGCGTGCTTCCTTCGAGCCCTTCATCCACTTCTCTGAGAAGTTCTGGATCTGCTCAAGGATGACTTCTTCGATGTCACTTGCACCGACCTTCTGACGGGTGCTCGGATCGACCATCTCGGCGCCGAGAGCGGCATTGACCAGGAGCACCATCTGCTTGAACAGCGAGATGGCCTTCTTGTCGAGCTCTTCTTCGAACTCCGAGATCTCCTTCTTGAGTTGCTTCTTCTGCTCCTCATTCAAGTGCATGCGACGGCTGAAGCGCTTGGCTCCGATGACAACGCCTTCGGTGCCGGCTGGCACTTCGAGCGAGTCATTCTTGACGTCTTCACCTGCGCGACCGAAGATCGCGTGGAGCAACTTCTCTTCCGGGCTGAGCTCGGACTTGGACTTGGGGCTGACCTTGCCGACCAGGATGTCGTTCGGGCCGACGCGTGCGCCGACTCGGATGACACCGAACTCATCAAGGTTGCGCAGCATCTTCTCGGAGACGTTCGGGATGTCCGCAGTGAACTCCTCGCGACCAAGCTTGGTCTCGCGGATTTCCACTTCGAAATTCTCGATGTGAATCGAGGTGAACACGTCGTGCTTCACCAAGCGCTCGTTGATGACGATGGCGTCCTCAAAGTTGTAGCCGTCAAAGGTGTTGAACGCCACGAGCGCGTTCTTGCCGATGGCGAGCTCGCCCATGATGGTGGAGGCGCCGTCGGCGATGATCTCGCCTGCCTTCACCTTCTGGCCGGGCTTCACAACTGGACGCTGGTTCTGGCAGGTGCGCTCGTTGAGTCCAGCGAACTTGCGCAGGTTGTACTCATCGGCGTTGTCAATGATGATGCGCTGTCCGTCAACGAAGGTGACGACGCCCGAACGGGCAGCCTTCACAATCATGCCGGAGTGCGTACCGACGACGCGTTCCATGCCGGTTGCAACGCACGGCGGGTCGCTCTTGACGAGCGGCACTGCCTGGCGCTGCATGTTCGAACCCATCAGGGCTCGGTTGGCATCGTCATGCTCAAGGAAGGGGATCAGCGAGGCGCTGACGCCGACGATCTGCTTGGGGCTGATGTCAACGAACTGCACTTCGGCTGGCTCAACCAAGACCAAGTCAACATCATTGGACTCGTCCTTGTTGCTGCGACGGCGCGCGAGCACCTTCTCCAGCTTGGGGTTGCGGATGTTGGAGATGTTGCCGCTGGCATCCATGGCGTCCGAAGGAGCCAAGATGTGCTTCAACTCTTCGTCAGCACGGAGCTTGACGACCTTGCCGCTGACCTTCGCGTTGCGAACTTCGCGGTACGGGGTCTGCAGGAAGCCGTAGTCATCGATTTCGGCATAAATGCCGAGCGATGCGATCAGACCGATGTTGGTGCCTTCCGGCGTTTCAATCGGGCAGATGCGGCCGTAGTGAGAGATGTGCACGTCGCGCACTTCGAAGCCTGCGCGCTTACGGTTCAGACCGCCTGGTCCAAGTGCCGAGAGGCGCCGTTCATGCACAAGCATGGAAAGCGGGTTCGTCTGGTCAACCACCTGCGAAAGTTCGCTGCGGCCGAAGAAGAACTCGATGGCGCTGGAGATGCTCTTGGAGTTGACGAGGTCAGCGATCTTGCTGATTTCGCCTGGCTCCTTGACACTCATGCGCTCTTGAACGGTGCGCTTGAGCTTCAGGAAGCCCTTGCGCATTTCTTCGGTCGCCAGCTCATCGAGCGTGCGGAGTCGACGATTGCCCAGGTGATCGATGTCATCAACAAACTGTTCCTTGCCCGTTCCGCGGAGGTCAAGCATGTAGCGGATCACGGCGAGGAAGTCCTCGGCGCGGATGCGCTGCATATCTTCGCCGACCTTCTTGTACTTCGGGTCGTGGTCGAACTTGCGGTTCATACGGAAGCGACCAACGCGTCCGAGGCGATAGCGGCTGTCGTCAAAGAACTTCTCTTCGAAGAGCTTGCGAGCCTTGTCCACTTGCGGCGGGTTGCCGGGACGGAGACGGCCGTAGATCTTGAGCAGGGCTGCTTCGTGTTCGCTGACTTCGGCAAGGAAGTCGAGCTTCTCTTCAGCAAGCGTGTTGAGGATCAGCGAGTCACCAGGATTGGTAACAACGCGAACGCTCTTCAGATTGCTGGCGAGGATGTTCTCAAGACCCTTCTCACCGAGCTGCGAACCAACGCGGCAGAGTTCCTCGCCGGTTTCGCTGTCGATGATCAGTTCCGCTGAGTAATGGAGCGGGGTGAGCTTCTTTGCTGCAAGGTCTTCAACGTCGTAGAACTCTTCGAGGATCTTCTCGGTGGTGGAGTACTTCTCGTCGAGCGCACGCAGGAAGGTGGTTGCGGCAAGCTTGGTGCTCTGGTCGATTCGCATCGCCAGAACATCCTTCTTGGTCACTTCCAACTCGATCCAACTACCGCGCTCAGGAATGATGCGGCTGGAGTGGAGCGGACGATCACCGATGCGCGATGCAACGCTGAAGTCAACACCGGGTGAGCGATGCAGCTGGCTCACGATGACGCGCTCTGCGCCATTCACGATGAACTCGCCGCCGCCCATCATGATCGGAATATCACCGAGATAGATGTCTTCTTCAGTGATTGGCTCGCCTTCGCCCTTGGTGAGACGAACGGTGACGCGGAGTGGACGACCGTAGGTCAGTCGCAGTTCGCGACATTCGTCAGGCGTGTAGCGCGGCTCCTCCAGCCGGTAGCGGAGGTAGTCGAGGCGCATGGCCAAGTCATAGGATTCAATCGGGAAGATCTCGCGCAGCAATGCTTCGAGACCCTTGTGGGTATCGCGCGACTGCGGGTCCTTCTTCAATTGCAAGAAGCGGTCATATGCCTCTTGCTGAACCTTCATGAGATCGGGAACGGGATCTGCTTCGCCGCGCTTCTTAGAAAAATCGCGGATGGTTTTTGTTGCCATAGTGTGTATCGCCTCTCGTTCCAAGTGCAATGAATGCCAAGTGCAATAAATGGACGGACAGTGGCTTTCGCAAGCCGCTGAATGTCAACTGTTTTGGATGTTTGGTGGTGCCGCAGCCAAGATCGAATATTGTACACAATTCCTTGTTGCGCGGCCGCATATCGGCTCGATTGTGGCACGCGCTTTGCAGGAAAGTGAAAATCGCGTTATTGGACACACTCGGGATTTATCTGATTTGGTCAGAAATTGTGTCACACAATTATCACTAGGGGGGTTGACCGCCCAGCACGCAGGTCCGAAAAACGCACTCGCCCGGCACAAGGCCGGGCGAGTGGAATGATCTTCAAACGGAGGCGAGACTTACTTGATCTCGACCTTGCCGCCGGCTGCTTCGATAGCAGCCTTGAGCTTCTCGGCGTCTTCCTTGGAGATCTTCTCCTTGACGGCCTTCGGGGCGCCGTCGACGACAGCCTTCGCATCGGCCAGGCCGAGACCAGTGGCCTCGCGGACGACCTTGATGACGTTGATCTTGTTCGCGCCGGCTTCCTTGAGGATGACGTCGAACTCAGACTGGGCTTCAGCAGCAGGAGCTGCATCGCCAGCAGGAGCGGCCATCATCATGCCACCGCCAGCAGCGGCTTCGATTCCGTACTTGTCCTTCATGTAGTCCGCGAGGTCAACCGCGTCCTTCAGGGTGAGGCTGGCGATCGAGTCGCCGAGGGTGGTGATCTTTGCTTCGAACGTCTTGGTTTCAGTAGCGGTCATTGTGAACTCCAAATCACTTGATGAACCTCCGAGTGGAACTGGAACGCCCAGTTTTTAACCCGCAAGCGGGCCAGTCGGAAGGTGGTTGGGTAACAGTCAGTATCAGTAACTATCAGTAACGGCAACTGGGATCAGAGCTCCCAGATGTGCCGGATTGATTTATGCAGTAACGGCTGAGATGGTTTCGCCCTTTTCCAAGCGCGATTCGATCTCTTTGACAATTCCCATCACGCGACCGCCCGGACCCTTGACGGCTCCGAGAAGATTGCGACCAGGGGAGAGGACGAGAGTGACGACGTTGGATTGCGCCTCTTCACGAGTCGGCATCTTGCTGAGCTGGGTGACGCCGGCCTTGCCTTCGTACACCACGCCTTCCAAGATGGCGGCCTTGAAGACGAACTTCTCAACGGTACGCGCCCACTTCACCAGATCGCGCGCGAGATCCACGACGCTGTCTTGTGAGTAGACGAGTGCTGATGGTCCGGACAGGTGGGCACCGAGTTGCTCGAGCGCGCCGCCCTTGAAGGCTTCGCGTGCGAGGGCGTTCTTGACGACAGCGACCTTGACGCTCTTGCGAGCGAAGTCGTTGCGCATCTTGTTGGTGGCGAGGGCATCGAGACCACGGATCTCGACGAGCACTGCGCCTTCGATGCCGGAGAACTTCTTACGGTACTCCTTGACGATCATCTGCTTGATTGGCTTAGACATGTTGTTGTTCCTGCGATGAATTCTGTGGGCGTCAGACTGCGACCGGGACGCCGGGGCTCATGCAAGCAGCTACGACGCACTTCTTGACGTAGAGACCCTTGGATGATGCTGGCTTGGCCTTGAGGATCGTCTGGACGAACGCGTTCAGGTTGTCGAGAAGTTGGTCGTCCTTGAACGACAACTTGCCGATGACGCCGTGGATGTTGCCACCATCGTCGTTGCGGTACTCCTGCTTACCTGCTGCGTATTCCTTGACGGCGTCTGCAACATTCGGAGTCACGGTGCCAGCCTTCGGCGAGGGCATAAGACCCTTCGGTCCAAGCACCTTTCCGAGCTTGCTGACGACGCGCATCATGTCTGGGCTTGCGATGGCGACATCGAAGTCCATCCATCCGCCTTCGACCTTTGCAACCAGGTCATCAGACCCAGCTTCGACAGCACCCGCGGCCTTTGCGGCCGCGACTTTATCAGAGCCGCAGAACGCGATGACGCGTGCGGTCTTACCAATGCCGTGGGGCAGGGCGATCGAACCACGAAGCGCCTGATCGGCTGCCTTCGGGTCGATTCCAAGGTGGAACACCACGTTGACCGTTTGGTCAAACTTGGTGGCCTTGAACTTGCGGAGCGCTGCGATTGCTTCGGCAGCGGTGACGGGATTGACAACTATGTGGCTCTGCGCAGCGCGCATGCGCTTGGAGTTGCCGACGATCTTCTTCACATCTTTGTTGGCGATAGCCATGGCTTTACATCCCCTCCACTGTCACGCCCATCGAGCGTGCGCTTCCCATGACGATGCGCATTGCAGCGTCAAGGCTGGTGGTGTTGAGGTCCTTGATTTTTTCTTCGGCGATCTTGCGGATCTGATCCTTGGTGATCTTGCCGACCTTCTGTGTGTGGGGGACTGGCGAGCCCTTCTCGATCTTGATCGCGTCCTTAATGAGCGCGGAGACCGGGGAGGTCTTGATTTCAATGTCGAAGCTCTTGTCGGCGTAAACCGTGACAATGCAACCGACCACGCGGCCGTTGAGGGCCTTGGTCAAGTCGTTGAACTTCGTGATGAACTGACCGGGGTTAACGCCGTTGGCGCCGAGGACAGGACCGAGCGGTGGGGCCGGAGTGGCCTTGCCGCCTGGTGCCATCAACTTAAATTGCTTCGTGACCTTCTTGGCCATGGTTCCTACCTCCGACCGAGCCGGCCCTACTTCGGGCGAAGCCAGTGTTCCCACATTGACAGGTGGAGTTCTGGCTCGGATCAGTCGTTCAAGCGGTGCGGGGTGAAGGGAGGGATGATAGCCATATCCCCGGTGAATGCAAGTGCATCACGGGGCGATGGTTGGGAGTTTCCGGGCGAAGCGAGCGGGCAGTTCGCTCGGTTATCAGCCAGTCCACGCGCTCAAAAGGCTCCCCAGGTCGGCGCCTTCCACACGCCCATTGCCGTCGAAGTCGGCTGGACCGCCGGATGCGCCCCACTGTGCTAGGAATCCGCCAAGATCCGCACCGTTGACGCGACCATCATTGGTGAGGTCGAATCGGTTGACGGTTCCGCCCCGGGTCAGTCGAGCCGCGGCGATGGGGGCTTTGGTCAAACCGGGTCCTTCAAGTTGGGCGATGCAGCCTGCGCCGCCGCCGGCTTCAAAGAAGTCGATGGTGATGGCGTGCTTTCCGGCAGCCAAGGCAATGGTTCCGGTGACTTCCTGCATCCCGTGCAGTCCGTCGTTGAGGACCACCACCGTGTTACCGATGCGGAGGCGCGATCCGTCGTCACTGGTCAATGAGAAGGTGTGGGTACCCGTTTGGCTGATTTGCACCCAACCGGTCCATTGTGCTGCCACGTCATCGGCGCGCAAACTCGTTGCGAAGTTTCCATTGGTGGACGCGTAATTCACCTGCGTGGAGATGTTGGTGAGGTACGGCGTCAGCGCAGCAAAGTCTGGGAGGACGGCGGCACCAGTCACGGCGTAGTACTTGGTGGTCAAGCCGGGCGTATCGCCGAATGGATTTTCAGGTTGACGCATCGCCAAGACGCTGATGTGCGCTGTGGCACTTGGGGAGATACCGCCGGATTGTTCGCGCACTCGGTAGGTCACTCGATCGGTGCTCACGAACTCCGGTGACGGCGTGTACCGCAGCAGGTCGCGGCCGCCTGCACCAGCGCCCACTACGCGCGTCACGGTTCCGCCGCGCACAGACACGGCATCGAATGACTCAAGCGTGATGGCTTCGCAATTGGAATCGATGTCATTGGCAAGCACATCGATCAGGATCGATCCGCTGCCTTGAACCATCTCAAACCAATCGTCGACGGATGCGGCACCCGACGCGCCCTCGACGGTGTTGCAGGCGTTGGACATGTAGGTACTGACCGCGTTGATGCACAGCGGGTGGAACGACAAGATCACATTGCCAAGCCCGCCGGAGCACAGATGGCAGTAGCTCATGATGGTGCCGGAAGTGGTGCACACTTGCGCCGTTTGGCACGATCCGAAGTATCCCGATGGGGAGCAACTATCGCCTGGTTCTGGGCAGAAATTGTGCGTATGCGTGGTGCCCATGTTGTGCCCAATTTCATGGCTGGTCACCATGATGTCCCAGTTCTGCGGATCGTTGTCAATCAGCGGATACGGGAACGCGCCGGCAAGATTGCCGGATACGGAATAACCCCACGTTGTGTTGCATGCAACGCTCAACCATGCAACGCCGCCGCCGAGGCCGCGTGTTGAGAACATGGCGGCGAGGTCGCGCGGTTGAGCGACCATGTTTGTCTGCCACCAAGTGCGGAACTCATTCAACTGATCGCCTGCGCCGGCCATGGTCCATGGATCGGCAGCGGTTGGCCACAAGCGCAGGAAGTTGATGTGTGGCTTGATCTGCAGGTCGCGTTGGTAGATCTGATTCATGCCAGCGAAGATGGTTCCGACGTACGCGCTTGCAGCAGCGGTGGGATCGGTGCTAGCAGCAAAGCGCTGGTACAGCTCAGCATCAGTCTCCACTGCAATGCGAAGTTGTCGGCAGGGCTGCACGAGCGGTGCCGAACCGTGGTGATTGAGTTCCTCGTCGCCGGGTGCGGTGAGTTCCTGGCATGTCCATGGTTCCCACGCGATGGTGCCGGGGGGGAGTTCGCCCAATACATAGGAAACCAGGGGCCCGGTACCGCCGATGCGGTCGCCAGTAATGATGGTGGTTCCGTGTTCGTCCTGGATGAATCCCAAGATGCCCGCGGCGCTCCGCGACAGCATGACTTTGGATGTTGCCTGACCTTCGACGGTTCCGCCCCACCATTGACCAGCGGGGCGGGGAATTGCCTGTTCGTGCAACTGGCCTTTGGCGTCGATGGTGGCGGTGACCAATCGGGCGTCGGGGGTAAACGGGTCGATGCGACTCAGCAGGAGGTTGACGGTGCGGGTGGGACTCACCGGGACGGCCTCAAGGCGGACGTGATCGGTGGTGGACATGGCCTTCCACACCTGTTCATCCGGCGCGAGTGCGGTCACGGAATCCCGGAGTTGTGCCGGCAACGCATCTGCGGAGGCGGTCACCAGCGGTGAGCCGAGGTGCTGCGATGGGAACTGCGCATGGCTGTGCCCCGCGGCGAGCAGTGCCGATGCGAGGGCGAATATCCAATGAACAGCGGGGGCGTGAGGGCGCATTGCCATAAAGGTAGTTCGCATTCCCGCAAAGTCACCGAGCGCATTGGGGATTTGCTGCCAATTTCCGCGAAGTTACCGGCGAGCAGGCTCTTGGACTGCCAACCGGCACATCAGTTCAACCCCAACGGCGATGGCGTCATCATTGAAGTCAAAGTCAGGGGCGTGCAGCGCTGGGAATGGCGTGCCGGGTCGGGCGAGCCCCAGGGCCCAATAGCAGGCCGGAACGTGCGCTCCATAGAACGCAAAGTCCTCGCCGCCCATGACCGGGGCGGGCAGGGTGTTGACGCGTTCGGGTCCGAAGGTCTCCCGGGCGACCTGCTCAAAGCGCGCGACGGCGCCGTCGTCATTGGCAGTGACCGGGTAGCAGCGCAGGAGTTCGCAGCGTGCCTCGCAACCGTGGGCGCGGGCAACGCCTTCGGCGACTTCGGTGATGCGGCGTTCAAGCGTGGCGCGCGTCGTTTCGCTGAGGGATCGGTAGGTTCCTTTGAGTACCGCTCGATCAGGAATGACGTTGAACGCGGTTCCGGATTCAATCACTGTCACGCTGACGACGGCGGAGTCAAGTGGATCAATGTTGCGTGCAACGATCGATTGCATGGCAGTGACGATGGCTGCGGCGCACAACACCGGATCAGCGCTTTGGTGTGGCCATGCAGCATGCGAACCGCGCCCGATGACATGAATTTCAAATCGATCGCTGGCAGCCATGACGGCGCCGCGACGCGTGGCGATGGTGCCGATGGCAAGATCTGGCCAGCCATGCAGTGCGTAGATTTCTTCTGCGGCGGGTCCGATGCGCGTGCCGTTGAGGGCGCCTTCATCCACCATGCGCTTGCCACCACCGCCGCCTTCTTCCGCGGGTTGGAAGACGAAGGTCACCGGACGTGGAAGCGGATGTTGCGCAGCGAGGCGCGAAAGTACGCGCGCTGCGCCGACGAGCACCGCGGTGTGTCCATCATGACCGCAGGCATGCATTCGATTGGGAGTCTTGGAGGACCACGGCTGACCGCTGCGTTCGTTGATTGGCAGTGCATCCATGTCAGCACGCAACGCGATGGCGCGCGGGCCGGTGCCGGGAATGTGCGCAAGAATGCCTGTTCCGCCCGCAAGTCCTGCAACGTGAGCAATGCCGGCGTTCGATAGTTCGCGAAGTACTACGCCGCTGGTGCGCACTTCTTCGTAACCAATTTCCGGATGCATATGCAGGTCATGACGAAGTTCGATGAGGCTTGGAAGCTCCTCACGCAACAAGGTGCGAATGATGTCCGTGAATGGATGCGCGTGTTGCTGTGCTGGTGAAACCATGACTTACTTTCGAAGTGCGGGAAGGCCGCACGCCACGCGACCGGCATTCATCTTTGCAAACGCGCCCTTGTCGTGATGGATGAGGCGGCTGAGTTGACTCATGGTGATTCCTAAAATCTTGGCGGCGCCGCCGAGGTCGTAGCGGCGCACCACCACCAAGTCCATCGCTTCGGCGAGGAGACCTGGGTAGTCCTCGCTCTCTGGGTTGACGGTCATCTTGTTGCCTTGTCGGCGCTGCGTCCACAGTGGACTGCACACGTGATGGTCGCGTGAAGCGAGGGTGCGAACATGCGATGCAAGTTTGCGGCGGAGGCGCCGGACGGCCATGCGCTTATTCTCAACTTGACTGCGCCGCTCGGTTGCTTGACCTTCAATGCCGGTAGCGGTGTGGCAAACCCAGACCGCCGTTTCGACGTTGTTGCGGTGCTGCCCGCCGGGGCCACCGACGCGCCCGGTCAGGACTTCGCAGAAGCGGAGGAGGACTTCCTCTTCCAGTGTTGCGGGGTGTGGCGCTTCCACCATCTTGAAGGCGGGATCAACGAACGGTGGGTGGTAGGACACGGTTGCATCGTACGGAGGGCGATCGCCGGGAACGGGGAGCGATCCGGATCGGTATACTTGTGCCCCACCTGATTTGCGGATGTGGCGAAATTGGCAGACGCGCTAGATTCAGGTTCTAGTGGGGTTAAACCCGTGGAGGTTCAAGTCCTCTCATCCGCATTGATCGCCTTGGCGCATCGCGGGCTCCTTCGGGAGCCCGTTTTGCTTTTTGCGGCTACCGTTGTGGCATGCACTCCTACTTGGACAACAACGCCACCACGCAACCGCTGCCGGAGGTGGTGGCAGCGGTGACCGATGCGATGTTGCGCGGTTGGGGAAATCCTTCCAGCGTGCATCGCGCAGGTATGGAAGCGCGGCGGTTGGTGGAACTGGCGCGCGAGTCGGTGGCGCAGTTGGTGGGCGCATCGGACCGGGAGATCGTCTTTACGAGTGGCGGTACGGAAGGGGCAGGTCTGGCGATCGCGGGGACGCTGGCGATGCTGCCGGAGCGTCGCGTGGTGGTGACCATGCGCACGGAACACAGCGCGGTGCGTGAGGCGTGCGAGGTGCTTGCGAAACGTAACTTGGCCGAGGTGGTGTGGATTGACTGCGACGGCGCGGGCAATGCTGACATGGCCTCGCTTGACCGAATTCTCGAGACGCGCGCTGCCGAGATTGCGCTGGTGAGTGTGATGTGGGCAAACAACGAAACGGGCGCGGTGCAGCCGATCGCGGAGATTGGTGCGCGGTGTCGGGCGCGTGGTATTCGCTTTCACACCGATGCAACGCAGTGGGTGGGGCGGATGCCGTGCGATCTGCGGTCGATGCATGTTGACCTCGCGAGCTTTGCAGCGCACAAGTTTCACGGACCGAAGGGCGTTGGTGCGTTGTGGATTCGGTCCGGCGTGCGGGTGGCGACGCAGGTGATTGGTGGACCGCAAGAGCGTGAGCGTCGCGGTGGAACTGAGAATGTGCCGGGAATTGCTGGCATGGGCGCGGCAGCAGAGGCGGCGCGTTCGTGGCTTGCGGGCGACGGTCGCGTGCAGGGCGCGGCGTTGCGAGATCGGTTGGAGCGCGCAGTGACTGCAGCCGTTCCCGATGCCGTGGTGAATGCAGGCGGGACGCAGCGACTCTGGAATACCTCCAACATTGGATTTCCCGGCTTGGAGGCGGAAGCGATTCTTTTACTACTTTCTGAACGAGGCGTGTCCGCGAGCGCCGGCGCGGCGTGTTCAAGTGGGTCGCTCGATCCTTCGCCAGTGTTGCTAGCGATGGGGATTCCACCCCGGGTGGCGCACGGGAGTGTTCGATTTAGTTTGAGCCGAATGAGTACCGACGCGGAGGTGCTTGAAGCCGAGCGAATCGTTCCGGAGTGCATCGAACGGCTGCGCCGATCCGCGTGATCGGGCTACGATCTGCGCCATGATTCGCACTGCACCTCGGATGACTGGGTTCGTTCGTGTACTTCTGCTTGTGGTGGCCGCGATCGTTCCGCTGTGGGCGGGGCGATCAGTGCATGCGCAGGGGTCGATCGGCATTGCCACGTCCACCACTGTGCAGCAGATGATGACGGACTTGAACAATTACGGCACGTGGATTCCTGATCGGCAGTGGGGTTGGGTGTGGCAGCCGCGCGGAGTACTTCCGGGGTGGCGGCCGTATTCGCACGGACAGTGGTTGGTGGCAGAAGGCTTTGGCATGTACTGGCAGAGCTACGAGCCGTTTGGTTGGGCCGTCTATCACTACGGTCGATGGGCGTGGTGGGGTGGCAACAAGGGATGGGTGTGGATTCCGGACAAGACCTGGGGTCCTGGCTACGTGAATTGGGCGTACGGCGAGGGGTACGTCGCGTGGACACCGATGGAGCCGACTGCGCCGAACGCGGCGCAGGGGATTCGTAACGACAAAGTGAACAACGCGCCGTGGATGTGGATGATTGTGCCGCAGGCTTCATTGCTGACATCCAATGTGTGGCAGTGGTCGCTTCCGACGGCGCGCAACATCAACATCATGCAGCATTTGGAGCAGCACACCGTCTATTCCGGGGTCAGCGATTACAGCATTCCCAAGGACATGCTGCTGGCAATTTCCGGCAGCGGCGATCCGGCGCAGGTGGTGGCATTTGTAATGACGCCGCTGAACACTGCGCAAGGTGATGTTCGCGGAGTGATTGAGGCATATGCGCCGGTGCTGACGGGTAGCGCGCAACCGCTTGGATCGCAGTTCAAGATTGCGCCGCCGACGCCTGCACATGCACCGCCGCCACCGTCGCGGCCGATGCCACCGTTGCCACCAACGTGGCGCGCGGTGCCGATGACACAGGGCGCAACGCAAGAGCAGGCCGTAGCGCGACAGCAGCAACTGCAGGCGATCTATCGCAACGGCCAAGCAACGCGTTTGGCGCAGGCGCAGAATTACGATGCGTATTCGCCGCCGGTGAGTGCGGGGAACATGAACAACGGTCCACAGTGGCGAGAGAACGAGCGCGGCGAACTGGAGGCACAGAACCAGCGCGAGCAGGCGCTCACGCAGGGGGGCGCGAGCGGCAATTCACCGTATGCCGCGCCGCAGGTTCCGCAGAGTTACGAGTCTGGGACGAAGTGACTGCGGGTGGTTGGAGCGCGCTTTCGTGGCGGCGGTGATGCATCACGGTTTCGTACTGGCTCGCATTCGCCTGACGAGGACGGCCGCTGAGCGCGGCCCTGTCCTCTTCGGCGCCTGCGGCCAGGTGAACGGGTTCCAACCCCTGGCATCCAAGTGCCTTCCGTGTGCGAGCCCCCGCAGTGAGCACGGGATCCTCGGTAAGCGGCGTGTGAAACTGAGAAGTCCGGCAGTTGGACGTGCGAGTCGTGGGTGCCAACCGGACGAACAGATTCGCCCGAGGCTAAGCGGAACCTTGTGGAGCGCAGCCGTCCGCGTCCGAGGGTCCCGCGCGCAACGGAGGGGGCGGTGGGCGGCTGAACTCACTTCCTCGCACGCCTTCGTACTGGCCCGCACGCGCCTTACGAGGACGGCCGCTGAGCGCGGCCCTGTCCTCTTCGGCGCCTGCGGCCAGGTAACGATGTTCCTGAGGACGTGGAGTTCACGCCGTTGGGGTGCAGCTGTGAATTAGCGGTTGCGCCACTGGCGGTAGCGGTGGACGAGGGATGCCGTGCTTGGGTCCGGGGCTGGGGTTGCTGGGCCGGTGAGCATTGGGAGCAGGGTGCTGGCGACTTTCTTGCCCAGTTCGACGCCCCACTGGTCGAAACTGTTGACGTTCCAGATGGCACCGGCGGTGAATGTTGAGTGCTCGTAGAGGGCTACGAGTTGCCCCAAGGATCGGGGGGTTCGCTTGCGACACATGATGAAGGTGGTTGGGCGGTTGCCTGGCATCACCTTGGGTTCGATCAGTGCTTCCGGAGTTCCCTGTGCGCGCAGTTCATCAGCGGTTTGTCCGAAGCCCATCACGCGCGTCTGTGCGAATGCGTTGGCGAGCAACATGTCGTGCATGCCCAGTGAGTCCACGTTTGGCTCTGCAAACGCGATGAAATCGGCAGGCACCGTGATGTTGCCTTGGTGGAGCATCTGATAGAAGGCGTGCTGACCATTAGTGCCGGGTTCGCCCCAAATGACTGGGCAGGTGTGCCAGTTCACAGGGGTGCCGTCAAGCTGGACGCGCTTGCCGTTTGATTCCATTTCCAACTGCTGCAAGTACGCAGCGAAACGGGTGAGGTGCTGGCAATAGGGGAGCACTGCGTGGGACTCGAAGCCGAGGAAGTCAGTGTTCCACACTTGCATCAGGCCAAGCAAGACGGGCAGATTTCGCTCCGCGGGTGCTTCCAAGAAGTGCCGATCCATTTCATGGAAACCGGCGAGCATCTCTGTAAATGCAGGTGCGCCGATGGCGATCATGGTGGCTAAGCCGATGGCGCTGTCCATTGAATAGCGACCGCCAACCCAGTCCCAGAAGATGAACATGTTGGCGGGGTCGATGCCGAACTGAGTGACCAGATCCGCGGCAGTTGAAACCGCTACGAAATGCCGCGCCACACTCTTTTCGTCTCCGCCGAATGCTGCCAGACTCCATGCGCGTGCGGTGCGCGCGTTGGTCATGGTCTCTTGGGTGGTGAAGGTCTTGCTAGCAACAATGAAGAGCGTCTCAGCGGGATCAAGGCCGGCGGTCTTCCATGCGAAATCACCGGGGTCCACGTTAGAGACAAAGCGGAACTGCAGGTCCTGCTGCGCAAAGTCTCGGAGCGCATCGTTGGCCATGGCAGGACCAAGATCGCTTCCGCCGATGCCGATATTCACAATGTTGCGAATCCGCTTGCCGGTAAAGCCCTTCCATTCGCCGTTACGAACGCGTTCCGCGAACGCGCCCATGCGGTCGAGTACGGCGTGCACTTGCGGGACGACGTCGATGCCATCCGTGCGCATCACTTCATGGCGCGGGGCGCGCAGTGCGACGTGGAGAACAGCGCGGTCCTCGGTGGTATTGATGTGCTCGCCGGCAAACATCGCCGCGCGCCGGGCTGCGAATGGCGTTTGGCCCAAGAGTGCAATCAGGTCGGCGAGCACCGCTCGGTCAATCCGCTGCTTGCTGAAATCGGCGTGGATTTCTTGCGATTCCACGGTGAGGGCGGGCGTTCGACCGGGGTCCGCTGCAAAGAGATCGCGCAAGTGCGTGGCTTTGATGCGCTGGGCATGAGCCTGAAGTGAGGCGAAGGCGGGAAGGCGGTCGAGCGGTGTTGGTGCGGCCATGGGATGCGTAGGATATAGAAATGACCACCGCCGCAGTTCCTACCGCCGTGCTCGCGATGACCGGGCAATCCATCTGGGTCGACAACATCACGCGAGCCATGCTCGGTGGTCAGTTGCAGGAGTACATCGCTAAGTGGTCGGTGGTGGGTCTGACTTCAAACCCAACCATCTTTGCCAAGGCCATCATGGGCAGCAAGGATTACGACGCGCAGGTGGCCGAACTGGCAGCGCGCGGTATGAGCGCAGAAGCGACCTTCTTTGAGCTGGCATTGGCGGACTTGTTGCACGCCTGTGACCTCTTTGCGGGTGTTCACAAGCGCACTGGCGGGGTGGATGGCTGGTGCTCGCTTGAAGTGAGCCCGCTGTTGGCATACGACGCAAAGAGCACCGTGGAGCAGGCCGTGGCATTGCATGCCCGTGCCAATCGTCCCAACTTGTTTATCAAGGTGCCCGGCACCGCGGCGGGCGTTCCTGCTGTGGAAGAATTGACGTTCCGCGGAGTGCCGATCAATGTCACGCTGCTATTTTCAACCGAGCATTGGCGCGCATCCGCAGAGGCGTACCTGCGCGGTCTTGAACGCCGCGCCGCCGCTGGATTGTCATTGGATGTGGCCAGCGTTGGCAGCTTGTTCATCTCACGATGGGACAGTTTGTTAGAGGCAAAGTTGCCAGCATCGCTCAAGAATCGAATTGGCTTGGGAATTGGCGCCGATTGCTATGCGGAGTACGTGAATTTGCATGCCACGGATCGTTGGCTTGCACTGGAAGGGAAGGGCGCGCGTCCGCAGCGATTGCTGTTTGCCAGTACCAGCACGAAGGATCCGGCACTACCAGCCACGTTGTACGCCGCTGGATTGGCTGCGCCGCGCACGGTTGACACCATGCCGGAAGCAACGCTCAAGGCCGTGCATGCTGGAGCGCCGGTTACTGCCGTTCTTCCATTGGATGGCGGGCCGATGCGCGCAGCGTTGGCTGAGGCGCGCGCTGCGGGCATTGATCTTGACGCTGCTGCAGCGCAACTGCAAGAGCAGGGCGCCAAGTCGTTCGAGCAGAGCTGGAACGATCTATTGAAGGACATAGCGTCCAAGAGTGGGGCGCTCGCGGGGCGGTGACGACGGGCTACGACTTACTGAGCAGCAGTTCAAATCGTTCCGGCGTCACTGGCTCGGAAATGAGGAAGCCCTGCATGGAGTCGCAGCCAGCGTCAATGAGCCATTGCCGCTCTTGTTCGGTTTCAACGCCTTCAGCAATGACGCCAAGCCCTAGCTTGTGAGCCATGACAATGATCGCCTCGCAGAGCGCGCGATCATTGTTGTCGGTGCCAAGCATGCGGACGAAGGACTGGTCAATCTTCAGGTAGTCGATGTCGAACTTCTTCAGGTACGCCAGCGAGGAATAGCCGGTACCAAAGTCATCGATGGCGACCTGAATGCCGGCGTCACGGAATCGGAGCAGCCGATTGACGATGTCGGGATCGGCGTCAAGCAGCAGACTTTCGGTGATCTCGATGATCACCGATTTGCCGGGAATCCCAAGGTTGTTGAGATGGTCGCTCCAGGTGTCCCGTGGAATATTGCCTTCGGAACGGAACTGAACCGGCGATGCATTCACGCTGATTTGGAAACCTTGGGGAACAATTCCATTCCAGCGAGTGAGCCAGCGCGTTGCTTCGCGGAACACCCAGTCGCCAATTTCGATGATGAGCCCAGATTCTTCCGCCAGCGGGATGAACTCTGTGGGACCAATCATGCCGCGTTCTGGATGGTCCCAGCGCAGGAGCGCTTCGGCTTTGTGGATTCGCCCGGTAGCCAGATGAACGATGGGCTGGAAGTACACACGGAACTGTCCGGTAGCAAGCGCCACACGCAAATCATGGATGAGGCGAACTCGGCTCTGGGCCGCAAGTTGCAGGGTGTACGTGAAGTAACTGAATCGGCTGCGCCCCATGTTCTTGGCGGCGTACATCGCTTGATCAGCATTCTTCAGTAGTTGTTCAACTTCAAGGGCGTCGTCGGGATACAGGGTGATGCCGATACTGGCGGAAACATAGACCTCATCTTCACCCAGTACGAACGGCTCCGCCATGCAGTTGATGATTTTCTGCGCGACACCTTCGGCAAATTTACTGTCTTCCAGTTGCGTGATAATCACCGTGAACTCATCGCCGCCGAGGCGCGCAACGGTGTCGGAATCACGTGTGCAGCCGCGGATTCGGCGCGCTACCTCAATCAGTAAATCGTCGCCGACGAGGTGGCCGTGCGTGTCGTTCACTTCTTTGAAGTGGTCTAAGTCAATGAACAGTAAAGCGAGCGACGATCCAGCGCGGCGCTCTTTTTTGATTTCTTGCGCCAGTCGATCGCGGAACATATGTCGATTTGGAAGTTTGGTGAGCATGTCAAAGTTGGCTTGCTCCCAGATCTTTTTTTCGGCCTGCTTCTTCTCTGTAATGTCAGAGAACAGCATCACGTACCCGTGCAGCGAATCATCATCGCCCAGCAGTTGGTTGATGGTGATGGACTTGGGGTAGATGTCCCCGTTCTTGCGGCGGTCCCACATTTCCCCATTCCATTGACCCACTCCGTTGATCGCTTCCCACATGGAGTCGTAGAAGTATTGATCTTGGCGCCCCGAATTGAAGATGTTGGGGCTCTTGCCGAGCACTTCCTGAAGTTCGTATCCCGTGATGCGGGCGCACGCCGGATTGATGGCGATGATGTGGTAATCCGCATCGGTGACCAACATGCCTTCGGCAGTGTGTTGATAGACCAGCGCAGCCAAGCGGCGTTCTTCCTCTAAGCGTTTGCGCTCGGTGATGTTGCGGCCGATGCCGATCAGCCCGATCACGCTGCCCGCACTATTGAAGTAAGGCGTTCGCAGCACTTCGAGGCAGATGTTTCCGCCGTCGGGATAAGTGACCCATTCCTCGCAGACCATGGCTTTGCCACTGGCGAGCATTTCCGTGTCACGCGAACGCACCTTGAGGGCCGTGGCGGAGTCGAAGATCGAGAGTGCGGTGTTCCCGACGATCGAACTCTCGGGCAACCCGGCATAACGCTCAAACGCTTGATTGCATCCGAGGTAGATGCCTTCCGGTGTCTTGAAGTAAATCAGGTCGGGGATGGAGTCAATCACGCCGCGCAACTGGGCGTGTTCTTGCTCGGACTGAGCCCGCAGGCGTTGATTGGCGGCGGTCAATTCGTCAGAATTGACGGCCAGCGCGTTGCCGAGCAGCACGCGCTCCTGATCGGAAACTTGATAGTGGTCGCTGACTGCGCCGAGGAACTGCGGCCAACCGCCCTCGGGTACGAAATCCTTGCCGAGGTGACGCTGAAGTTGGCGTAAGAGCAGCCGATGCATGGTTAGCAGGGAGCCTTGTCCTGGATGGTGGTCAGTGTCATCGTCTGGTTGTGCAGCCGACAGTGCAGCACATCGCTGAACGGGGCAAGTTCGCCATACGAATAGAAGCCCGCGAGTGTGGCGTTGGGGCCGAGCGTAGTTTCCACAATCGCCAGTTCATCTTCGGTGAGTTGTCCCAGCACCAGTCGTCTGCCCACGCAAGTGACCACAAGGCAAAGAGTGGGCTTGTCCGTTGTGAGTTTGGCCTGCTCGGCAGCGGATCCTGCGCTATCGATGAGGCTAGAAATCTCTGTGCGCATCAGTTTGCACAGACTTCCTTGCGGCACGTCGCCTGCAAAGGTGAGGCTTTGCGCTGCTTCATCAACCGCGAGCATCGTGCGAATGATGGATGGTTCGTGCTTATTGGTTCGAATGCTCAAGGGGAACCGCAGGCCGCTGCCTGGTAGATCCTTGGCTAAGTCGCCGAGGTAGCGCTTGTACAGACTCAACGCGGGTTGATTGTCAATTTCGGTGACGACGTTGCCAACCGACTTCGTCACGATGCGCTCCGCGCCGAATTCTTGCCAGCCTGCGGCGCTTCCAGTTTTTGCAGCAACATCACCATATAGACCAACGATGACGACGCAGCCGGAACGGGCGGCGGCGTTGCCGATCACCCACGTTTGTTCGAAGCGCGGGCCATCCGCGGCGAGTCCACCAGTCACCGACACGCCGTATCCATTGAGTCCGGCGGCAAGTTTGCTTCCGTTGACGGCCAGTCCGTCGGAGAACACCAAGACATGGCGCAGGTCGTCGGCCTTCAGTTGTTCCATCAGTCCGGCGGCAAGCGCGCGGATGTCAGTGTCTGGCGTGACATCTGCTACAGCGAGGCGTGCACTCCCGTTGGCAAACTTGATGGCGGTGGCCACGACATCGTCAGTGATGGCGCTGCCGAGAATGGTTCCCGCCGATGAGCAGCCGGCGATGCAGGCGTTTGGAAACATTTCGGACAGGCGCTGAAAGCACGCTGGGTCTTGGAAATAGTTGCAATCGCCAAACACGAGGACGAGATGGGCGTCTTTGAGGTCTTCGCCGCCGCTCCAAGGACCTGCGCTGTTGCCGCGAATTTGCGCGATCTTCATGGATGAATCCTCAGTTAGGGGAAGCCGCGCGCGCGAGTGCAGGGCGCACCCATTTCGGGCAATGCTACCGAATGCGCGGGGATTTCCTCGGAGTACGCTGCGCCAAATGCTTGGATTCCTTGATGAACTCGCTTGGCGCGGCTTGCTGCACCAGACCACCGCCGAAACGCTCCCTGCATACTTGGCAAAGCCCGGTCGAATTGCCTATGCGGGGTTCGATCCCACCGCCGACAGTCTCACCGTGGGCAATTATGTGCCGATGAAGTTGCTGGCGCATTGGCAGCGCGCCGGGCATCGCCCGGTGGTGTTGATGGGCGGAGGTACCGGGCTGATTGGGGACCCGAGCGGTAAGAGTGCAGAACGACAGCTCATGACGCCCGAGTTGGTGGCGCACAACGTTTCCCGACAGCGGGCCATCTTTGAGCGGGTGATTGATTTTTCACAACAGAACACCTGCGCCGCAACGGTGGTTGACAACGGCGAGTGGCTGCGCACGCTTGGTTACATTGATGTGCTGCGCGATGTTGGCAAGCATTTCAGCGTCAATCAAATGATCATGCGCGATTCGGTGAAGAGCCGCTTAGAAGAGCGCGAGCAGGGCATCAGCTACACCGAATTCAGTTACATGATTTTGCAGGCCTATGACTTCGTGCATCTGTTCCGCACCATGGGCTGCACGGTTCAACTTGGCGGCGCTGATCAATGGGGAAATATTGTCAGTGGTATTGACCTCATTCGCCGTATGGAGCAGGGTGAGGCGTATGGAATTACTAATCCGCTAGTGACCAAAGCTGATGGCGGAAAATTCGGTAAGAGTGAGAAGGGTTCGGTGTGGCTGACCGCGGATCGCACCAGTCCGTTTCGGTTCCATCAGTATTGGTTGAACACGGCCGATGCCGATGTCGTGCGATTTTTGAAGTGGTTCACGTTTCTTCCGCAGGATCGCATTGCTGAGTTGGAACGCTCGGCGGCGGAGCGTCCGCAAGAACGTGAGGCGCAGCGCGCACTTGCGAACGAGATGACTGAGATCTTCCACGGCGCTACTGAACGCGGCAACGCGGAGGCCGCTGGGCGGGCGCTCTATTCCGGTGAACTGGCAGAACTTGATGCGCGCACGATCGCAGAGATTGCAGAAGACTTGCCGTGCACGGTGTTGGAGCCGGGCGAATTGGGTGGCGAAGGCGTCTTGCTTGCTGATGTGTTGGTGCGTACCACGCTGGCCGCAAGTAAGCGCGAAGCGCGCGACTTCCTACAGGCGGGCGCCGTGCTCGTGAACGGCACCAAGGCAGCAGCCGATGCACGGCTGACGCCACGCGACTTGCTGCATGGAAGCGTTGCGCTCTTGCGACGCGGAAAGAAAAACTGGCACGCCATCCGCGCAGCGGTGTGACGCTGGTTGTGTGCGGCGCGCGGGCGGGTTAGTTTGGCGCGGTCGGCGTGATCGGTTTGACCGGCACCGCTGGGTCGCGCGGCAACAGCCGAAGCGTTGCAGTGGTTGGTGCGGCGTCGCCTGATTTCTTCACCACGGTGACACCCTCGGGAAGGCGCCAGAAGGTGACCGGGTACTCGGCAGTGCCAATCTTGACGGGCGTCTCATCGAGGTCAATGACGGCGGCGGGCGTAAACGCCCCGGTGGTGATGGAGTCAATCGCAGCGCGCGGGC
>Ga0247834_1002523_pt1 | contig 27280 bp, 10 predicted proteins | sample LaCruzMarch2015__8_FD_187118 | JGI IMG/M metagenome (GOLD analysis project Ga0247834, IMG submission 187118) | Freshwater microbial communities from meromictic Lake La Cruz, Castile-La Mancha, Spain - LaCruzMarch2015_12m | ecosystem: Environmental > Aquatic > Freshwater > Lake | place: Spain...
AATATCAGATTTTACGGATGAACGAAACTCCTGAAATGGAAGTACACATCATTCAAAGTGGTGCTGAACCGGGTGGTGTCGGTGAACCGGGCCTTCCGCCAGTCGCTCCCGCCTTAGGCAATGCCATATTTGCCGCAACAGGCATCAGACTTCGCAAATTACCCATTGATATATCTTCGATTTCTTAATTATTAAGAATGGGAATTACTACCCTTTTGGTAATTCCCATCTTTTTCTAAACATTTATAAATCAATATTTTATTATTATATAAATGCCGTCTTTTCTATTTAGTGTCTTGTATTTTTCCATTTATGTGCGTCGGTGTTCAATACCCTATATTTATAAATTCCTCCATTAAAATATGGATCCTTCGTCTTCTTAACCATTTTATTCTTATCTTAACCTACAATTCAAGCAGACCATGGAAAAACTCAACAAAGCCGACATCCCGCAAGAGGCCTTTGACCTCTACGATTACTACTGCCACAATAAGTTGGACCGTCGAACCTTCATCGAGAAGTTATCCATCTATGCTGTTGGTGGCATTACTGTTGCGGCCTTGCTAAGCAGTATGACGCCAGATTACCACAGTACCCAGACAGTATCTTCGGACGACGAGCGACTTCAAGGTTCTGAATACCTAATGTATCCTTCCCCGAAAGGTGGAGGACAAATCAAAGGCCTACTCTCCACTCCTGTGGGAAATGGAAAGTTTCCAGGCATCGTAGTAGTCCACGAAAACAGAGGGCTCAACCCCTACATTGAAGATGTGGGCAGAAGATGTGCCGTAGATGGATTTATTTCCCTTGCTCCCGATGCCCTAACTCCCTTGGGTGGCTACCCAGGCAATGACGATGAAGGCAGAGCCATGCAGGCCAAACGGACCCGCGAAGAAATGCTCGAAGACTTTATTGCAGCCTATGAATTCCTGAAAAACCATCCCAACTGCAACGGGAAAGTAGGCGTGGTCGGTTTTTGCTTTGGCGGTTGGATATCTAATATGATGGCCGTCCGAATCCCTGACTTGAAGGCAGCCGTGCCTTATTACGGAGGACAGCCAGAAGCTGCTGATGTAGCCCAGATTAAAGCACCGCTATTGGTCATTTATGCGGAATTGGATTCGCGGGTGAATGCGGGCTGGTCTGCCTATGAAACAGCCTTAAAAGCCCAGGGTAAAAACTACCAGATGATTAACTTTCCAGGAGTCAATCATGGATTCCATAACAATACAACCCCTCGCTACGATGAAACTGCAGCAAAGGAAGCTTGGGAGAAGACCATTGCATTTTTCAGAAAAAATCTAAACTGACAAAAGGGGGAGATATCCTCCATTTAAGTTTCTGATTAAACCAGACCTAATTTAGCACTAAAAAGGGTAGTCAATTTCATCCGGTTTGCCTGGTCAATTTGGTGGTTCTTCTTCAATTTTGGTAAAAATTTCATATTTGATAATTAATAGGAAAAATATAAATAACCAAGAACCTGAAACACTATTAACAGGAATCTTCATTGAAAAGGGTGTTATTAACAAGAATATAAGCCTAAAATAAAAGTTATCACCAAAATTGACGAAAAACCAATTTTTTCTGGATTTTACATTTAAGTTTTTTTAGTTAATTTTAACTCTGGAATCTTTTCATTTTATTGTTGTATTTGTTCTCCTACAATATTATAAGAGACGCTTACCCATCCTAAACCACAATCCCTTTCCATACATCCTATAAAATCAAACTCTCCAGGATCCAAAGTTTCATCTAAAGTATCCAGATTTTCTTTTCCAGAAGCATCAATCTCTTTTACTTGAATTATGAACCTTATAGTTTTATCATAAGATGTATTTTTTATATACCAAGCTCCAAATCTTCCCTTACAGCCACCATCTTGACATTCTTCTTTGACTTGGTATATAGTACCATTTGATTTCTCGCAACCAGTGATCAGAAATCCACCGCAAAGTAGGAAAGTTAAAAAAACAAGATTTATTTTCATAATTGTGTAAGTATTTCAGTTTATTATAATTTTTACTATTCTTTTAGCCGCAGATTATTTGATATTGAAAACATTATTACAGCTACAAAACCATATTAGTGTTAATTTAGTTATGAAAAATTTATCTCACTTTAATATTTTGTTTATTTTTTGTAAACCAGTGAAATTGACCTTTTAACATAATCTTTAAAAGAAACAAAATAAACTACCATGTTTTCTCCAGATACATCCTAATCAAATATACAATATTTTTCAAGCTTTAAATAAAACCTTTGGTGACACTTAAATATATTCTTCTTTTCTAAGTTCTATATTCGTTATCTAGGTGAGTTTTGGGGACAAAAATAGGCCCCAAAAACGCGAATCTTATTATTTTGTTCTCAAATTTAAGATTTAATACCTAAAAAAATTCTTAAATTATGTTCTTTCTTTTCTTTTGTGGAGAATTTAAAACCTGCTGAATTACTCCATTTTAATTTTTATAAATCATAAATGATATACTTAGACTGACGAATGCGTTGATTCCTGGATTAAATTATATAATTGCCAGAACCTTTCCCAAACAGATTTATCAAGTGTTGCTTTTTTTTCACTAACTCTAATACTTGAACTAACGGATAAGTCCGATATTTTTACCGCGACTTTGGTTATTGCAAATTCTTCTATTATGAAAACGGCTGGCAACACAAAAAAATTACCCTTTGACTTATCATTTGCCCTTAATGAATTATCTATAACCGCTAGTGGATCATTAAGTAATCCCGTAATAGCATCGTTATCACATGAAGGCGTGCCGAATTGCTCCTGATGCAATGCCAGCATTAGACCAACCTTTTTGTACCGTGCACTAACGTCAAGTGGATTTGATAGAAGCCATAGTAATCTCTCAAAGGAGTTTTTACAAGCAAATAAAGAATCATTAAGGCATGCATTACCAAGAATTTGACGGAATGCATCAACTGAACTTCTGTATTTTACCCTATCTATAAATAAGCTGTCCCTTTTGAATTCTTTAGATTGATTATCGTTTTCTTTTTCAATGGCATCAAACTTTTCAATATCTGACCATGTTAACGTCCAACTAATAATTGAATTTGATTCAACAATTGCCACTCGTTTTTTAAAATCATCAAAGAACCTGCAATTTTCTTCCGTAGCATGAAATATATAACCATCTAAGTATATTGCCATTCCTTTTACCGACGATAAAACGGAATCATCATCGATAGCAATACCATATTTTTCAATACTGCTTAGTGAAATATAAAAATCAGAACGCGTGTTATATTTAACCCCATTTGATGGCCCTAATTCATACTGCGGTCTGATAACATAGTAAAATGAATAATCACCATTTGTAATTTTGAACTTATAATTGACAATACCATTTTCTATAAAATCTTCGAATTTGAAATCCTGTGGATTCTGATTTTGAAGGTGATTCCGCAAACTTCTAATAAATCTGTCTTCCAATTCGCTTTCTTCAATTTGACCATTGCTGGTTAATGCCGCCAAGCCCGTTGTATAGGTTTCCCATGCATCTGATTTATCAACTATTTTCTTGAATAAAATTTCAGCTTTAGCCCTACTAAGTTCGTCTTGTATAAATTGATTAGAGTATGTATATATGCAGCGATAACAGCCATCTTTACCTTTAGTTCTACAACGGCAATCTCTTATGGCTTCATAAGCTTTTGATATTACATTTGTGAAATCACCGGGACTAAATAGTTTTTCTAAATAGCCTGTGCCACCTGGAATATTGTCGTATAAAACAAGATATTTGTCAAAACGGCTGTTCTTTGCATTGTATTCTGAATAATTAATAATGCTTAGGTGTTGAGGATTTCCTTTGTAGTATTTTTTCAAACCTAACTCCAAGCCTGCTTTAAACATATTAATAGTTGCTTCACTTTCAAACTCTTGTACTGGCAGCAAAACTTTTAATGCTTCCGTTTTAATTTCCCTGAACAAAAAAACTTCCTCAAAAACATCATCCCTGACACCCGTATATTCTCTGTCTTTGTGCTTACAATAACCATAATGAAATTTGTAATCGCGTTGATTAAATTTAGAAGAACTTTTACCACATTGCTTACAAGTGACAAAGCCGTGGTAAGGGACTTCTTCATGTTGATTAATCATGATTTTATTGGCATTAACGGCAGAAGAAAGACCAAGATTTAATTCAATGATATCAACATTTTTTACGTACTCAATGCCAAATGGAATTTCTTTCATACCCCATGCACCCTGAAAAGATTTGCTGTCGAATTTAAGATGTTTTGAAACTCTGTAAATATTAGAATCTCTATCGTCTGAACTATCATCCAAAGATGATTTATCGCGAAAATTCATAGATTTAACTCCACTTAATTTTACAAATACGTGTTGATTTTTATCCGATGCCCAGGAAGCATCGCCACATTTGGGACAAAAGGCTTCAACGGAGGTTACTTTATCTGCGATATGGTCACAATTGGAACAAAAACGTTTTACGAGTAAAGTGCCCACGTCCTTCCAATCATAAGTATTCAAACCAGAGATGGCAAATCTAAATCCCTGAGAATAGAAGTAATTATCAGGGGCAAACTCTCGTATAGCTGATTTTGAAGACCTTACAATTTCAAACTGTTTATCTGTTGGAATATTGTCACTTGCCTTTGCTTTATTTGATTTTACCCAGGCATTTAAAGTTACACCTGTTTCCGGAAAGGCATAGTTAGGCAATAATCCTACGTTGGTTAAATGTTCAAGAATTGAACGTTTATCTAATAATCGTTTTAATCCCCAGAGAGCTTTTTTTTCAGATTCTAAACCTTTCCTTTCTTCATCATTTGGTAACAACTTAATAGCAGAATCAATTTCCTTTGCGGTTTGGGAGATGTATTTATACTCATCTTTTAATTTGGTAAAAATAGCTTTTAACCTAAGGTAAAAGCCTTCCTCCTGCAAAAATGATTTAAGGTTATCCAATGCCTTGAAATCTTCTAAATCAGGCCGGTAAAAATCAGTAAATTCCGTAAGGAGAAATATTTCCTTTGCTTTTATAAAAGAAATAATCCTATTGGCTAAAAATTCGGGGGCTGATAAATCTGCTCTTGACAATTGGAGTGAGATTAACCTGCCTGGAATACTATTTTTCTTAGGATCTGCAGAAGACCAGTTGTCTAAACAATAAGCAAGAAAGTGACGGTACAAAATATCTTTTGCTTCGAGATAACAACCGGGTGTTGCTATTTCTCCTTCCATCATGTCTTTAGGTTCACCATAATAAAATAAATCGTGTGCCTTGCTTTGAGCAAAATTGGCAATAAGTGCTGAACCTGATGTACGACCGGCACGACCAACCCTTTGCAGAAAATTTGAAGTTAAAGGCGGAACAGAATTATTGATAGCTGTGTTTAAAGTACCTATATCAATACCCATTTCTAAGGTTGATGTGGCAACGATAGTATTTAAAGAATTATACTTCGGTCTTTCCTTAAAGTCAATTTCTTTATTCTCTCTGTCTTTCCTTTCTAAAATACCTGTATGCTCAGAGGCATAAATACGAGGCGATAAATTCCGGTTGTAAACCAACTGGTAATAATTGGGCTTGCTCCTCTGAATTATACTGTACGTGCCAGTACAAGAATAATCCAGGCACTTTGTATGAATAGAAATAGCATCAGAAGCAGCAACAAATAATTTTGAGCCGCAGGTATCGCAAATATGATTTGTTACCTTATTTTCAATCATTATAACAGATGGTTCAATGGCATAATTTTCATTTTCTTCATCACCCATCTTATTCATTAAACCAATGTTTGTAAAGGTTTTAATTAACTTACTAAAAAAATCGTTTACAAGACCATGATAATTTGATGCCAAAGGAAAAGACTTAATGAAATAACTCCGGTACCAATTGTTCGTATTTGTATAAGTAGCATCTAAAAGACCTTGACCATGTGCTTTAATAGTAAGTAACCGTGGAAATCTTGCTCTTGGATGAAACATTTTATTTAAAAAATGGCGATTATCTCGCATCCAATTCAAATCCCAAAGTTTCAATGATGCATTTCGGAATTTACTTAAATATTCATGATCAATGCCACCTCGTGTTCTAATTCTGTGTAAAATACCGTTTACAAAAGGGAGTAAATCATGTTCCTGAATCATTGAAAGATTATTCTCAGACAACCATTCCTGCATAGCAGGAAATATTGCGCTGATTTTTTCTTCATCAAATTTTACAGCGGAGGCACCTGATTTTTCCAGCGTTCTACCAATAATTGCATTATAACCAAATTCAGACAAAACTTCCCAATGCATTCGGAGGTCAAATTCTTTTTTGAATGTTGGAATGAATTTCATGGCAGCATCGCGATAATCAATATCTATATCTACCTTTCCATGGTAGTCTGCCGGAAAAAACCGATAGTAAAAGGCTTCCTCCTGATTCAGTCCGGTTGAATCTGAGTGATTCTTCCAATATTCCGTGAATTGATTTTGCAATGCTGAAATACTGACGGGCCCTTGGTTTTGATTAATTATTTTTTGTAATGATGCCCTAAAGGTAAAACGGTAGTTTCTTGCTTCAACAAAACCAGCCTGATGGGCTGCATCCTGCACACTATTAGTAAAGGCTAATATTTTACGGAATTTTTCTGGTCTTGGGTCAAGATCGGATGCCAAAACCTGGCTAACTGTTATGGATGATAAAGTGGCAACCCTTGTACCAATAATACCCATTGCATTTTCAGTATTACATTCCGGACAAATATGCCTTGCCTTTGTTTCCTTTAACTTCCTTACTGCATGTATTTTTATGGTATGTTCACTTTCTCTTTCATGCAAGCTCATATCGGCTACATGCATACAGTCATTAATTTGGTTGTTGGGTTCATACTCTTCAATATGCTTATGGTTAGGCGTATTGATGAAATAGATATTCTTATGGTTACTAAAAAAGTACTCATATACCTGTTTAGGATCGTAAAAAAAATGGTTCTTGTTATCATCTTTTACACCTAACCAACCACTTGCTCCGCACTCCCTACAATAATAAGATGGCAATGCTTTAGGGTCGTATTTGTCTCCAACTTTATCTTTCCATGTGAATTTTGGCTGTTCATTTATTTCTCTTAAAACACCACTCAATTCTCTTATCCAAATTTGAATTTGTAAATAAAGGAATGGGAATTTTTTTGCACTTCCAATCTTTGCCTCACTGATTAATACTAACAAAGAATTGATTACTTCCTCTCTTGGACTATATTCATTATAGGCATCCCACTCTACTAATCTTTTGAAATCAGGATTTATATCTGCTAATTTTTTAAGCAGTACATCCAGTTTTATAATATTATTGCTTGTTAACGAAACCAAATCTTTCATCAACTTCAATTTCTTTAGTTCTTCACCTAACTGTACGTCATCCAGGGTATCGGGCATTTGCCATAAGCGTTTTTGTCGCGTTATGTAATTTTCATACCTTTCATTTTCCTTTAAACGGCTTTCCAGTAACCCAATCTGACGTGGTATGTATTTTTCCAAACTTTCGTCTGGCAGCTCAAAAAAGTCATTTACTAATACCCTGTTTTCTGTAATAATGGCATCCTTGTCAAAAGTTTCGCCAAATACTTTTTCGGCATATTCAGTAAGAAGTTGAATAGAATCCTCACCTGAACCAATAGTAGCAGAAGTACCTACTGCACAAACCTGCCCTTTAGAAACACCTAACTTTAATTTTAACCTACGAATGAGATTTGCCACATCTGTACCCTGAGCACCATCATAAGTATGTAATTCATCTAATACTAAAAACTGAAATAAAGAAGGATCTTCTAAATTATAGGTCCAAAGGTTATGATAATTGTTGCGCAATAAAGCATAATCCAACATTTTAAAGTTAGTCAATAAAATATCTGGTGGATTGTCAATAATAGTATCCCTATTTTCAATAATGTGATTTTCACCCATTTCCTTTGGGAACTTTTTCTTGTCTTTACCTTCACCAATAAACAAGCCTGCGGTAATTTTCCCATTTAATCTATGGTCATTCCAAATAGTCTCTGCCAGACGTTTTGCCTGGTCAGTTGCCAAGGCATTCATAGGATAAAGAATAATTATCTTGATGCCCCTTCTATCTATATTTTTATAGCAGTGGTCTAATATCGGGTACAAAAAACATTCCGTTTTACCTGATGATGTGCCCGTTGTAACCAAAGTAGATTGGGGCTTGTGATCATCCTGTGTAGTTAGACGTTTGAACGCTTTAAACTGATGGTCGTAAGGTGGGAAACCTGGAGCGATTTGCAATGGAATGAGTTCATCATCGGTAGCTTTTACAAATGGTAATTTCAGTGAAACATAAGGCCCTTTAAAAATGCCGTCTTCCGCATCCGTTACAAACTTATAAAAAGCCTCATGCACGGTTTTATCTTTAAAGCTAAAAGTAGCTTTAAGATATTCCAGGATAGAATGTTGTACTTCGTATGCTTGTTGGAGTGGTAGCATTTATAGATTATTTAAATTTATGAATGCTGTGGTCACATCTTGACATTTCGTTAAAAATAGATGGACATTCTCATTCATTTGATTCATTAATATTGTGCCTTTTGTGATTATTAATGTCCCTCGCTTTGCTCGGCTTGTGGCTACATTGAAAAGCTTAGCGTCTAGTTCAAAATGAACATTTGTCAAAGGCATATAGTAAACGGTATAGTCAGTAGTTATTCCTTGAATTCGGTGGATTGTACTAATTGTTAAATTCTTTCTAAGGAAACCTTGATCGCTTATGGCTTGTGTTAAAAGTTGCTCTAAAAATATCGTTGGTACTAAGATGGCAATACTTGTTTCCCGAGAATCCACATAAAGCTCTAATATTATTCTGTTTATTCTGTCTATTATATCTGATTGGCTTAAAGCATTTTTACCCACAATATCTAAGTTTGCAATGGTAACACCCCCATTAAGGTGAAATACAGTTTGGACCTTTATAGGGTGAGAAATTTTTCCAATTAAAGGGGAGTTACTCTTAAGTTTGTTGTCATAAAACAATCCTGTTAAGTTTGAACCATCTGTTGTCAAACGTCTGGTTTTGGTTAATCGATAGGTTACCATTGGATTAAGTGTATTAGCTAAGGTGTCTAACCCTAATTGTACTTTATCTATATTAGGGTTTATCTTATGTAATTTCCCCTTGTTTGCTGTTACAATTGGTGGGAGTTGTTTTTGATCGCCAATAATCAATACTTTATTTGCTAAATCACCAAACATAGCCAATGTGGCAAAAAAAGCCTGAGATGCTTCTTCAATTATAAGTAAATCAAATCGTTTTGATTCGTTTATGAAATATTTATAGAATTCAGATAATTTATAATAGGTGGTAAGTAATAAGGTCCCTTGTAACGGCAAGAAGTTCTTAATAGGTTTAAGCTTAGGGTTTAACTTTTGCTCATCTTTGTTCATGTTAGTTTTATACACCAAACCCACATTAAGCGAAGATGCCAAACCTGGTTGACCAACTATTTCAATTAATGCTTTATTCGTTAATGCACAAACTGCTACCGCTTTATCTTGTTTTAAAAAATATTCGCATATAGCAGCTGCCTGATAAGATTTACCCGTCCCTGGAGGACCCTGTATCAAGACAATATCCTCTGAATTAATTATTTCGATAAAATAATCAGTTCTAACAGAATCATTGTCGATATCAATTGGATTCCATGGTACTTCCCTAGAGTTTAATGCGTCAAACTTATTTTCTGTACTTGAAACAAAATCTTTGAGATTTGTGAGATAATTGATTGGAGGGTACATTTTTGCCACCACAAGAAGTGGTTTCAAACCTATGCTTAAATATTTATTCTTCAACAAATCGAAAAATAAGCTGTCTTCAAAACTTACCTCAAGAAAAACAAAATCAGTTTCGCTATGCACAAATTGAATGGCCTGACCATTTGAGCCTTGTTTACTGTAATAATTCTTATCTGTAGAATAAATAAATTCCTGAAATGTAAATGTCCAATCACTGGGCGACCCTATAGCATCAACACCAATAATACCCCAAAAATATGGCCAATTAAGTCTTGGAATTTCTTTCCGCTTAAAACGAATAATAACGGTATCCCTTTCTTCAACTATATCCCATAACCTTCCGATAAAAAGTTCTTTATCCTTTACCAGAAGGTTCATTCTCTTTCTGATATAGGCTTTCCAGTCATCCAGTTGAGTCTGGATTTCTAAATCATAAAAAGCTATATGTTGCTCTCTTGTTATCACTTAAAGCTTATTTAGTATCCACCCGTATCATCGGTTTTTACATTCACTGAACTTAGTGGATTATTATTAGTCTCAGGTTTTTCAAAAAACAACTTATCAAAATGCTCATTACGTTTAAGCCTAAAAATTATCCAAAGGCGAGAGGCATCTTCAAATTTACCCTGAAGCATTTTATCCAAATCAATGGCGTTTGCACGACTTTCTATTCGTATCAGCTGAAAGTCTGTAGGGTTATCCTTATTTACATCTAACACATCCTGTTTTGTTCTAAATAAATCAGTTTCTCCATAACCTTTATCTGCAAATAGAATTACATTTGGGTCATTTGGGTTATCTAATCTATCCCAAGCTTTCTTGGTTAAGTACAATAGCCCCAAACGGGCAGACCTACACATAACTGTATATTGCACACCAGCTTTATAAACCGGAGTGAGTTGAGCATATTCATGAGTGTCGCTTAGTTGTTTATTGGCTTTAAAAACATCAAAACCTTGATTATCAAGATAAACAAGTGCTGATGCTAAAGCAGCCAGGTTTAGATTTTTCCTAAACTCTTCCGGAACAACACCATCATATAATTTCATTACAGCTTCTTCTTCCTCCGTAGTTAATTCTCGTTCAGGACGATTATTTTCAAAGTCAGATTTCCACGAGTTGAGTCTATCAAAAAAATCAGGTATAAACTCTCGTATAGAATGGGGCAAAGCATTTTCAACACTTTCTGCCACTACATAGAAATTATCTATTTTCTCAAAGTACCCATCATAAAAGGATTTTACCGTTTCATTACCATATGTTACCTTTTTTGGCAAACTACTACCCATGAATGTTTTAATGATGTAGTTATCTTTTTCAAGCCAAAACCTGTAAAAACTTAAATTACAATCCCTCAGATTTGCAAAAATCTTTTCCTTATCTATTTCAGATGAAGCTGTTAATTTGATTGGTTTTAAATGTTCTATATATGACACAGGTAACAGCTCATCAATAAATTTTTGATTTGTTTCTTTTAAATAATTCCAAACATCATTTTTATAGATGCCCCAACCGTCCCATATAAGATGATATTGTATCTTTTCTTTTGAATGAAATAGGTGGTAGATTTTACAGCTTATATCTGTGGGAATGGGTAGTGGTAAAGCTTCAATACTAATTTTTAAAGCAATTGCTCTTTCAAAAAGTGGCTTAAGTAATGAGGCAGTATATTGTTGATCCTTGTACTTTGTTAAAAGCCACTCAAATGAATTTACCAATAACTCCGGTTCTGTAATACCACCTCTGGCAGCATCCATATTTACTGTAATATCTCCCAACATGCCTTTACGAAGTTGAACTACGGGAGAGTTCGCATTTTTGACACCAATTTTAGCTATAAATGATTGTACTTCGTCTCCGATATTACATTCTAACCAGGCTCTTAACCATTCCGGCAAAAGCTCTTTTTCAAGAGCGCATTCATCATCGGCTATAAGCAAATCAGTATTAAAATCTTTAATAATCCTTTGTGAAACAAAAGCAATATAAAAGTTTTCCTTTAAGCAATAATCTAAGAACTGATGCAATTCCTTTTCATAGGCTTCTTTGTTTACCACAGGGTTTAATGTAAAAAAGATTTTATCTTTTAGAATTGTTTCAGTGGGATAAAGAGATTGGTAATAGGATAAAAAGAATGTTTGTGCTGCATTGTAAGCCTCTAATTTCAATTCTATTAAGTCCTTATAAATTCTTTTTGTTCCTCTTCTCTTAGCTTTGAATATTTTTTTCAAACTCTCATTATCCCTGAATTCGATAAATAGCTCCATAATTTCCGAAACTGGATATGTTTTACCCTTGTATGCAGGAAGTATATCACTAAGTTCAATGCTCTGAAACTGATAAAATTGGCCATTGTCGTCATCATACATCCTTACATCTGCTGATACAGCTTTTTCAAGTAGTTTGACACCGTCTAGAATAATCTTCTCACTAAAGTGATCCAACTTTGCAGCATCATTAATAATTTGATTTGATACCAGTTTTAATATTTTAAACTCAGAATCATCAGCTGTGTAAGATTTAGAACTTTCAATATTTAAATCAGTAAGCAACTCCAAATATTGAAGAGATAGCTTAGGTTCATTTATAAATTGGACAAATTTTGCAATGAAGGGTGTAGCCTGTCCATTTTCAATTAGATATTTCAATAGTGGTGCACCTTCAAGTAGACCTATCTTGCTTCTTTCTTTGGTATATAGTTCTTTCGGAAATAGGTTCAACTTAGTATTAATCGCTGATGCTTGAATAAAAGTAATGAGGCTGTCATAAGTGGTATAGTAGTAAAATGTGCCCCATACTTTAACCATCGAAAACTTATCATCAACCTTGTAAAATGAAAGATGATTTAAAAAATCTCTCTCCCCATTAGTTTCTGCCCAATCTAAGAAATCATTAACAGCAACTGCATCAAATGAGTTTTGGTAAGGTGTAATTTCATTCAGTTTAAGCTCTTTACTTCCTAATGCAAATGGACCTTTTATTTGCAATGCAGAAAAATGTGGCAATTTTTCAACTGAAATAATCTCAAAAACGGATTTCACTGATGCATATTTTGCAGATGCTAACCTGGTAATACTTTCTGGCCAGTATACAGTAGATGCTAAAACAAATTTGGAACATGCTTCTATAAACACCCATGGTATTAAGGAAAAATCAATTTTAGTTTCTTCCGGTTTATTATTTAGGAGCTTCAATAGATATGTATAGAACTCTTCAATATTTCCCGAATTTATATTCTTTATGACTTCATTAAAAGCCGCTGCATTGCAAAACAATTTTCCCAATAAGTCTTTTTCCTTCAGCAATTGGATTTGAAAAGTTGCTGATAGCGAATTTTCTTCTTCTCTGTCTATTACAAAGTCAGACAACCAATCAGGAAGCCAAAGACAACTATTTGAAATAAGGCTATTAAGTGGTTTTAATGCCTCACCATGTTTTTTTGACTTAAACAAGGGTAATGCTTTAGCATACTTAGCCTTACCCACATCATCAAGACTTTCAAAAAAAGTAATTAATGTATTCTTTTCTATAGCATTTAATTTGCTTAGGTCTTTAGCAGCAGCTATGTGTTCGTATAGCTTCAAATCAGTTTTGAGATATGAGTCTTGTTGCTTTAGAACTCCATTAAGATATTGATATTTTTGATCGTCAATATATATTTCAGATAAATCAAATCCAATTTGAGCAAGAATTATTTCGATTTTTTGGATTCGCTGGGTTTTGAAAATATATTGACCTTTAAAAAGAGCCTCAGTTAAACTAACGACTTCATTATTCAATCGAATTATAGGCATAGTAAGCAACCAATGATTTGATACGCCATTTATGTAGCTAAACTCGTTAAACCAACTTAGAAATTCAATATATTCTTCAATTTTTAGTAATGCGATTACCTCTCTTAAAGATTCTTTATTCCCCGAATGAATTAATAAATCAACTAATTTTTTTGAAGTAAATTTTTCTATTTCTAAATAATCGTATAGAAGATATGAGGTATTAAGATCGGCATTAGGCAAGTGTTTTTTTGTATTAGATATAGAATAGAAAAATTCAGCACCTAATAAAGTTGCTATACCGGATGTATCAATTAAAATTTCAGAAGTTTTACAAAGTAGATTTTTGTCACTTATTATAAAATCAACCTCTTTAATTGATTTCGTGTAGGTATAATTATATCTTTTTATTAGCATTCTAATAGAAAAATCATCAGGCAGCAATTCCTTAAGCAGCAATGAAAGATATTCAGGTTGTTTTTCATTATTAGCAATCGAATTTTCCGCTATTTCTTTGACCCATTTTAAATGATTATACGCAATTTTAGCGATAATATATTCATTCCATTCACTATCACCTTGCAAAGATTCTCTATCAGCGGAAGGGACAAAATCAGCATTTATTAAAAATGGCAATGAAATTCTCATTTCTTCCATTGGCAAAAATGTATAAAAACTTGAAAATGATTTTCCTAGAAGATAACTCGGTTCTGCTCTTATTATTTTATCTATTACCGGAACAGCAAACGTTATCAATGTTTCATCAAATGAAGCTAATTTAGGTGGAATAGATTCTATCGGTTTTTTACCTTCTATATCTGAGCTGAAATAATGTGAAATTTCTCCATATTCATTTTCTCTCTGTCTTTTATAAATAATTATACCCTCTTCAGCTAGTGCTTCATCATTAACTTTTATATCATCTATTTCCTTTTTTAAATAGGTTAGCTTTAAATTATTTCCATCTTGAGCTATTCTTTCAATTAAAACTGGATTTTCACCAGATTTTCTAATCGTAATCGCATTCTTAAAGGATTTAAATATATTTACATGTCTAAGAAATAACATAAAGTGAGGACTATCAGCAAAATTTGCAATTGCTTCGAGGTATTCTTCAACTTTTTCTCTGCCAAATTTGATAGCAAAACCAACATTATTATTAAAGGCTGCTAATCTGGAATTTTCTAATGCTTTTGGAAGATATTCAGACCATATAGGTATTAATTGCCAAGGTATATCTGTATTTCCATTAAAAGATTTTCGTTGTCTGGCATATTTAAGTTTATCCTCTTCCAATAATATTGGATAGTCAGCATATCGTTTCTTTCCAAAATAAAATGAATCGAAATTTTTGTACGCAATATGATTTCTTTTGAATGTGAACAAAAAACCACCAGATCTAATTATTACCTCTTCACTATCTGTAAATACCGATTTGAAACCTATGCCTTTATACCCAGTTTTTTTTCTATCGTTACGTTTTGTGCTCTCAGCTGCACTCGTTATTGCCTCAACATCATCTTGATTAAAAGGTAAACCATTATGCATTATCAGTAAATAATCATAGTAAGCGTCTATATGAAAACTAACCTCATTACCAGCAGGAGTATCGTCTGCATTTTGTAATAATTCAAAAATCATACGTTGCTTTGAAGAATATAGACCTTTGCCAATTTCTCGCATTAAATTAGCAATCATTCTATTCGCTTCTGGATTATCAAGTCTTTCATAGCGAAGCCTTACAATTTCCTGATATGGATTTATATTAATTTCAATTGGAGGTTCAATTTTGAGGTCAAGAACAACCACCAACTCTTTTTTTGATTGTCCAGCAGGAACATATATACTAAATTCATAAAACTTATCAGCTTCAAAAAAAGTATTATCTCTTCCTGTAAATAACTGAAGTCTATCCCCATCTTCACGAAGCAATAAATTTCCTTCTTCCTTTGATAAAATATCACCTATAACTAAAAATCCTTTATCAGTAGTTATACATTTACCATAAAATCTATTGATTCTTATGTTATAGATTTTTAAATATTCTTCAACGCGCTCTTTAGCAGATGGATTTATCATGATTATTTTTATATTTCTTTAAATATTCCATCAAACCACTCCCACGCCAGCTTATAATCTTCCACCCTATCACACTTATCAAAGGGAGCATGGTAAGTTACTATTTTACCTTTGTACAATTCACTTTTGGTGATGGTATGCTCGAAGGTTTCTCCGGATTTTAGGTGGCGGATGGTTTCCCATACGGGTCTATCTACACCAACACCTACCAATCCTTTGCTGCAGGTGAATACAATATTTCCTTTGGTATCGTACCAGGTATCATCTTCGTTTTGTTGTAGCACAGGAAACTGTACATTATAAATTAGGATTAACTCCTCTAAGGTTAAGCCTAATGCCATGGCGGTAATCACATCTATTTCTACCAAAGCCTGCCTGCGTTCAAACCAATTGCGTAAAGGCGTACTCCATTGCCAGTTGGGGGTAAGGGTATCAAATGGTTTTAACCTTGTATCTTGTTTGCTCCAATTATCTGCCTTAAAATCGGCTTGCCAACTTTCTTCCCATAAAGGTGCATAATATTTATTCAGGCAGTTGAGTTGGAGGGTGCGATTGAATAATTGGGGTTTGTATTTTTCTTCAATGTCAATAACTAAATTTTTAAGTGTTTCATCATATAGGTTACTTTTTCCCAAAGATTTAATATAAAAATCAAGAATTACAGATGAGGATAAACCACAGAGTTCAATTATCAAGTTATTTGATGGTAACATTAATGACACAACGCCATTAATATGAGTAATATTAGGGGCTAAAATTGCTGGCTGTAAAGTCCTTTCACCAGTAATAGATAGCATTTTACTAAAGCAAACTTTGTAGTGATTTATCCAATTATTACCATTCCCAATTTTTTCAACAAAAGCAGTTATACTAATACCTGGTGTATAATTTGTCCTTGCCGAAAAATTTTCTGTTAGATCATTGTGATTAATTACATCATAATCAGAGTTTAACTTGCAGTTTTCTCTTGGTGTTTTATAAATTGGATTTGAAACAAAAAAATGAGGCCCACTATATACTAATTCAAAGTTCTCAATATTTGAAAATTTTGTTTCTCTAATGAGAACTCCTTCGCTTGGAGCATTATATTCATTAAATCCATCGGTTGAAAAATATTCGTATTTTGAAACATTCCCTTCAAACTCACTTAGTTTTTTAAGTATACTAATTATCTTTTCACTGTGTATTGAGATTAATTTAGTTGAGGAACCTTTATCGTTGTTTTCAAATGTTTTTGCAATAATATTTAATTCATTTTCTGAAATATGAACTATTCTGTCCTTATGGGGGATAGTATTCCAAACCATATTCCCAGACGCAGGATCTATTATTTTAATTCCTCCAGCATTTCCAATTCCATCATGAACAAATGAACCATCGATTGTAGAAGGATGAAATAGGTTTGACATAGATACAAAGTTTATTCTGTTTTTATTGCCTGAATAAATATTTGAGCTATAAATGTTGTGATGATCAATTTCAGCAAACAACATCAATTCATTTTTAAATTGAAAATGAAATTTCAGCCTTTTGTATAATTCTTCTCTTAAACTATCGCCACTGGGATCATCATATACCCCTTCAGGATGAATAAGCCCCATAGATCCATTTTGATTTAATAAACTAAAACCATTATTCAAAATGCATTTATATAAATTATTACGTTGGCCAACCAAGAAAGGATAATTCTGGGATGAACCAATAAAGTCTTTTGTGCTTGTAGCCCAGATATCTTCATCAATAGCAATTGTCCTCAATTCAGAGCTTTGATTAAATATATTTACGGACATTTTTTTAACCTCTGGTGCTGAAACTTTACGAATAGCAACTTCTGGATTTTTTTCAGAAATAATTCCAGTTTCATCCATTTCAATACTAACCCAAGGCGGATTCCCCGCAATCAAATCAAAACCACCCCTTTCCCAAAAAACATCTAAAAATTCCAGTTGAGGGTGAAAGAAAAAATATTTATTGGCCAATTGGCTTATCATGGCAAGCCGTTGGTTATTATCGAATAAATCTTGTCGATTGGTATATTCCACCACAGTAACAGTAAACAGTTCACGGTTTACAGTGGGTTCCATAGCCAAACTTAACTGCTTACTATCTGCCAACTGCTTACTGCCTACTGCTAACTCCTTACTATCTGCCAACTTCTCAGTATCCAACTCTAATATCTCAGCAATATCCTTCCAGTATTGCAGGCGACTGGGTAAATATTTGGCATCCCGGACATCCCAAAACCATAGGCTGCACCAATAATCCATCACCATTTTTAATTTAAAATAAGGTGCATTGTGGCGGTTGCGTTGGTCGGCCAGGCGTTCTTTTTCGTCATAACTGCGGAGGTCCGCTACATGCTGGCTGACAGGTACACCAAAAATAGTTTGTTTGTTGGCAGTTTGTACATTGATGCTTCGCTGAAAACGATAAAAATCAGCCAGTAAATCATCTATTTTATTGCTAATCTTTTTGAGCTGTTGAAGCTCGGTTATGCTAATGGGCTTGCAAAAATCCTTTTTCCAAGTTGCTACCGCTTTGCTTTCGGCATCATATTCCGCTTTCAACATTTTAATACTGGCAGAGGGCACCATGTTTTTATCGGGCAACAAGAAATGGTAAATCTCATCGGACTTCCGACCATGTCTTATGGTAGCGTATTCCTTATTGGGTTTAAACTCCAACTGCCTTGGGGCATTATCCCACCATTCTTTTTTGGTTTGTCTGGTTAATGTGATACCTCTGGCATCTACATCTTCGGCAATATGTTTTTCTTTATACACTTTTAGCCATGCACCAACCACGGCATTCCCCACTGCCAGACGGTTGCTGAAGAAAGGCGTTTCCATATCCTTGTGTATCACATTCAACCAAAGGGAAAGTTTGCCCAGTTCAATAGCGGTCGGATTTAAATCTACTCCGTAGGTATTGTTGGTGGCTATGTATGCTTTTACTTTTTGCAGTTCTTCTTTAAACAAATCAGGAGCTACCCGTTTGTTTAATTCCTTTTGGCGATAAGTAAGGTATGCTTCAGCCAGTTGATTTATCATTTCATTTTGGAAAGCCGCTGCGCCCATGGCAGGTTCTAATAATTTCAATTCCAGCAACTCGGAAGCCTTCATTTCACCTTTATCCAATTTTTCCAAAATGGGTTTAAGGGTATATTTTACCGTACAACGAGTAAGTACTTCCGGGGTATAATAGGAAGCCGATTTTTGGCGGTCACGGCCACTGAGGCGATAAACGAAAGTTCCCTTTTTGGTTATAATATCATGCAAAGCACTGTCTTTCAGTATTTCATTTTCCTGAAAATCATCCCTACGCATACGAGGGACTAAGTAAGTGCCTTCGTTGGGTTTGTCGGCTTTGTGTACTTCAATATAGTCTTGTTCAGCATAAAAACCCCTGTATGCCAGCAAACTTTCATATACACTTCCCAACTGATTAATGCCAAGATTGGCATAAGATATTCGCCCTCTTGTTTTATTGCGTTGTTGTTTACTTAACGATAGCCTACAAATAATATCCTGCCATACTTTGTTGCGAAATTTTACTTTATGGAGGTGGTGCAATTTCGAATTGTTGAATAAGGGAGAATCAATGTGGCGAACTTTAAAACTTTTGTTTTGTCCGTTTTCCTTTTCCCGATAACCAGAACTCAGCACGCTAAAAAGTTTACTCAACGACTCGTGGAAGAAATAACCGTTCAAACTGGTTTCAGAGTAAAGGGGCACTTGCTCCAAATCACGAAGCATTTCTAAGGAATACCCTTTGTTGTAAATAGGATCGTTACTGGGGAGAATATCTAAATCTTCCCGGCTTTCGGCATAAAATACAAACAGCAATCGGTAAATAATATGGAGGCAATCATCTTTAATTTCTTGTTCAAACGTATCATCGGTTTCATCAAAAACTTCCTGCAACACATACTTTTGAAAATACAAGGCTTCATTAGCCAGTGCCTCCACCGCATGAATAATACCCTCTTTTAAATCTTTGGTTACTTCATAAGCGGATTTGTGGCTGTCTTCATCCAACTGGTCAAGTAAAACCATATTGCTTTCAGGGGTCAATGATTCTTTACTTAACAGAAAATAGAACAACGCATAATAATTGGCATTACGATTGGCAGTGGCTTCGGTAAATAGTTCTTCCAGGTCAAAAACTAAATAGCTACCACGGAACCATTTTTCTTGTTCAAGAAGATAAATAATATTTCCGGCCATTAACAAAATGTATTTAGGCCGCAGATGTGGTTCAAATAAAAATAGTTCGGAGATGGCTTTATTTATAATCACCGGTGATATTTTCAGATGAGCCGGCACCTGAAATACCCTGTCCCACTGAGTACGGTGATATTTTTGAGGTGGATTATTTTGCAACTCATCTTCAACATTGTATCGTTGCTCAAACAAACCATCTGGGTCAGCATCAACGTCCTTAATCAAGGCTTGCATTTCCATAATCATCAGATGGACCTCATTGCCCCTGTGCAAAATATGGCGCACTGGAATTACTTCATTTTCCGAAAGATGAAAAAGGTTATTGTATTGTGGATGACTGCCATCGTATCCTAAAACATTTAATAAAGCCGTATGAAACTGGTGGCTTTCATAAATTTTATCTTTAGTGCGCAGCTTGTCTTCAATAAACAGTTGTTTAAAGCGAAAGAATTTATCTTTTAACGGGGACACCTTTTTATTGAAATTTTTAATGTCTTCGGCAGCGTAGCCCGTTTTACCTAACACTTTTGCGGAAAAGTCTTCATCAAAGTAATTGGATGAAAAGTATTCGCCTATATTTTGAATGAATTTAAGCATGTTGAGTTATGCATTAAAAAATACCGCTAATACTTTCAAATAAGCATCACCTTGAAGGGATGTCATATTTTTATTGTATTGGCTTGTTGAACTAAGTATCGTTTCTATTTCCCTTTTTTTGGAATCTTTTTTTCCTGAGAAGAATGGAGTAATGGTTTTATCACTAAAATCCAATTCCAATTGTTCCAAAGCATCGTTTTTCCAATTCGCTAATTTTTGCTCATACTCGTTTAGTTTGGTCTCCATTTTAACTTCCAGTTGTTTTTGTTCGGTACTCATATAACTTGTAACGGAAGTTACCGCCTTTACTAATAGCTTATGCAATGCAGCTAAATCATTTTCAGAAATGTTTTCCGTATGCATTGTTTCTTGCAAATTGAATTCATTAATGAAATCGACCAGAAGAAATGGTTCTCTGAAAATACTCCCATCAGCATTTAAACCTACCACTAAAAAATCTGCAACAACAGGCTGGCCTAAATTATTGGACACCTGAGCCTGAAAAATGTACCAGCTTGTATTTGAAGGAACACGATTTGTTTTAGCAACCAAGGCAACATCTTTGTCCACACTGGCCTCCAGTTTGGTCATATAATATTTTACCACGGGATGCAGTTCATTCAAAATCTGAAACTCTGCCCATTCTCCTTTTTTCTTCCTTGCATCTTCAATGGCTCGTTGCACCAGATCTTTATCTATCGATAATTTGAACAATTGATTGACCTTTGGTTTTGATTCATGAGGGAGGTCAAACAATATTTGATTCAAATCTTTGGTATTCAATATTTCGAGATAACCATCCTGAACTGTTACTTCTTGAAGATTAATTTGATTGGCCGATGAAAGTTGCTCGAATAAATCTTTATAGAATTTTGCCTCACTTGGGTAAATAGTTAAATTGGTTTCATAAGGATTAGCAGTTATAGTAACCGCTGTAGAATCATCCTGATTGGCAAATAAGGTATTAAAGTCGAAACCTGCCATCTTTGTATCTAAATCTTCTAAGAAAGATTCGTTTTGATTCATTATCGCTTGCTCAACCCATTGTTCTTCTTTGCTGGCATCGTATAACTTCATTACAGAACCGGCATCGCCTAATGTTTTATAAACTACTTCCTCCTTTTGGGTGAGGCGCTCCACAATGTGTAGATCGGTTTTTAAGCCGTCAATAGTTGATTCAGCTATAATGTAATGAATGAAAGGCGTTTTCTTTTGGCCATACCGGTCAATTCGACCATTGCGCTGTTCCAATACAATCAATGACCAGGGAATATCGTAGTTGAACATTCTATGGCAATAGAAATGTAAATTAACGCCCTGCGAACCTGCATCGGAGCAGAGCAATAAACGCACTGAACTATCCTCTTTTCCAAAATCTTCAATAATGGCTTGTTGTTCGGTGTCTGATAAACCACCATGAAAAAAAGTAATGGCTTCCTCCGCTATTTTAAAATCGTTTTGCAGATTTTCTTTGAGGTATTCCAGTGTATTTATCCTTTCAGCAAAAATTACATAGCGGTCATTCCTCTTTATGCCCGTCCAACCCAATTCAAGTAAAGTGTCTTTTAGCTTTTTATATTTGGTATCGGAATGAGTACTAAGGATTTTTTCTAATTTTAACTTGAGATCATTCAATACCTCCAAATTTTCAGAGGCAAATTCATTCTTAGTTTTGGTTGCATCTACTTTTTCAATCCTTCGCTGAATACTTTCTAAGGCAGCCCTTGGTGAAGACATAAATGACTTGAATATTCCAACAGAAAATAAAAAATCTTCCTTTGGTTTTCCATTTTTCAACGCATTCAGTGCATCAAATTTTAGTTCCTGCTGGTATTTTAAAAAATCAGTTTCAGCAGCACTCAAATGAGCGGAACTTCGCACAATTTTACGTTCCTGAAAATTTGCCCGAACAGATTCATCGGTAATATCATTTTTAAAACGTCTTACATAATAAGGCTCAACATGCGATTTGTCATACTCCCCACTTTTGGGAATGGCAGTAGGTTCAATCATATTGATGAGATTTGCAAAATTCTCCTTTCTACCATTATGTGGAGTGGCAGAAGTAAGTATTAACGACTCGCATTTTGTTGTAATCAACTGAGCTAAATCACCCCGTTGGCTTTTATCATTTGCCACAGTGTGACACTCATCAATAACCACCGCATCCCATCTTGACTTTTCAATATAATGCCTGAACTTTGCATTATTTTTTAAAGTATCAATGGAAATAATGGTTTTATCATAATATTCAAAAGGGTTTTTATTTGATGGAAGCTGAGATTTAATTTTAGCAATACCTTCGGAGTCCAGCCTTACCAAAGGAATAGCAAAGCGATGCCATAGTTCTTGTTGAAACTGTGCAAGAATCGATTTTGGAGCAAGGACCATTATACGTTTCCCTTTTCCCCGCTTAATTAATTCAGAAAGGAAAATACCAACCTCAATTGTTTTACCTAATCCAACACCATCTGCTATCAATAGCCTCGGTCGTGGGAGTTGCAATGCTTTAAGGATAGGAGTTAATTGGTATTCTGCCGGATTAATGGCAGCTTTATTTGCCATGGTAATTTTTTCAGAAAATACCGCAGCATTTCTTATTTGAGTTTCAAGAAATAGTTTTGTTTTTCTATATCCACTATCATTATCTACCAGCAACTTCGTGTGCCTGGGATCAATGGGCTTGATATCCGAATCAATGTTGGAATCGAAAGTAAAGCGTTTACCTTTTACCAGTTCGCTAATACCCTCCGCTTCTAATAACCAGGAACCATCATAGTTAGCGTTGGAGCTAGTGATGATAAAGTCTTCCCCTCGAGTTGATATGCGTTGACCAATTGTTAAGTTCATTTTTGGTTTATTCTTTTGTCGGTCAATTAAAGAGCATTGTAAGCTTCAATATCTTCGTTTAATATCTCTTTCATTTTGTAAGAATATTGTTATAATAAATAGCTATATTAGAAAACAAACGTTCCCCAATTTAGCTAAATTGGTGCATGTACGCGAATTTCTTTCATCAATATAAAAGAATTCTTGATACAAAACATTAATAATACTTCAAAATTTTAAAAAAATTATATTTCCTATTCTACCATTCCCCCAATTTCCAAAAATTTACAACTAAATTTTTCATATTCAATCAAGGGTGCAAGCAACTCGTAGGATACTTTTTCCTCCTATAGGAGCAAAATACACTAGAGGGAAGAAAGCACGGCAGGTAGGACCGAAACAGGGAATCCGGAACGTTCCTGCTACTCTATTGGATTAATTTAAAAATACTTAAGATTAATCCTTGTTAATTCCTCCTCAAAATAAATAATGTCCTTTTCCCAATATCATTAAATGGTATTGATGGAATAATTATAAATCTTTTCCCATCCAGCTTTTTTTCATTTCCGGATGCTCCTCTTTTATCGTTATTATAGCTTCCCTAAGGTTTGAACTCCTTTGTTCTGTGCCTGCGATGCTGCAATATGAAATCCCGATGAGGTGAAATAAAGGTCTTTATCCAATTTAAATCTCACCAATTCCTTAACATTCCCTTTTACCTCCTTTTTTCTAAAGGGAGAAGTTCAATGATAACTACCTTCCTTATATTTGGATGGTTTTTTATGAGGATGAGACATCCTTTTTTTAATTTCAAAATGGATAAATATTTCAATTCATAAAATAAATATGATTCATATATTAAATTTTTTATTTCTTGTTTGGGCATTTTGCTTTTCTTGTATTTTATTTTTTTACTTCGATTAAATAATTGAATGCAGCTATTGAATATTATATAAAAATTAAAAAATAAAAATTTATTAGATGCAATATTTAAAATTAAAAACTAATATTTAGCTCTATTTTATTTGTTTTTTTTTATAACTTCAAAAATTTAAATTTTAATAAATTTATCGAGGTGATATTAAATGAAATTGAAGTGGAATTTATTGCCACTTTTATAATTTCAAGAGACCTAATAAAAGGAATACAACTCTAACAAGACCAATTAATTTGATTATCTTTTTATTTTCCCTTGTCCTATTAATGACTGATAAATCTGTTGAATTATATTCTCGTCCAATTTTACATTTCCATTTAATTCATTAATTAAATGGTCAACTCTTTGTTTTCTATAAGTCCCTGTTATATTTGATAGTCGTTCAACTAAAACAAAACTCTCTTCTGGTGATAGTATCTTTCTTTTAATAGTTCCGAAATAATATTTAATTGCTTTCGAAACTCCCATAACACCATATCCAAAGCGCACAGTTACTATGTATAAATTTAATATTTCCTCTTTCGTAAACTTTCTTTGCAACCACATTGCAATCCAAATTTCAAAAAACTTTCTTAAATACTTGTTTTGATTTGAAGGTATAAACAAAGTTCTTGCAAGCTGCATAGTAATTGTTGAACCTCCACTTTTAATCAATTTGAAAAATTTTCTAAAAAATTTTATCTGACTTAAAATCCCTCTGATAATAGCTTTAATTGATACCCCTTTGTTTGTATAAAAAGTTTTATCTTCAATGTTGATAAGTATTAATTTAATATTCTCAAAATTTACTCTCAATCTTGTCATTTCAATAACCTCAAGCCTTGCTCTATAAATTGTGTACTCAAAATTTTCAATTAAATTAAAACGGATAAACTTAGATAGGAACCTGCCAATGTTTAGAAAACTTGATTCGTGGGTGTCATTTAAGTTTCGTCTAAAAACATATATGTATGCTAAAATGATTATTATATTGCCTGTCAGCCAAGGAATGCTGAAAATAATAGTTTCATTGATAAATACTGGATATGCTTGTTTATCTTTAGTTGTCAACCACCAAATTGCATTTACGCCAATTGTCAAAACCCAAAAAGGCATACTTTGAAATTTTAACCAACCATTAAAGTATTTGATAACGAAAGGATTGGTTGCTCCTTCAACTCTCCAATTTGGCAGTGTTAAGTGAACATGGCCATAGTTAAGGCCAAGCATGGACCTTAGGGTAACTACTTTTCTTCCATTAATTGTTATTTGTTTTTGTAAGTCCACAAAGTAACGCAGTAAAAATGCTCCAAAAAAAACAATGATAGTTGAAGATAATAAAGAGTTCTCTTTTATAAGATTGAAAGTATTATTTATTTTAATTCCTTGATCAAAAAACAAAGGAATTAAAAATGTTAAAACGGCTAAAATAATATTTGTTACTTGTCCATAAAGTTTTGTTTGACCATTTGCAACTTTTTGTGCTTCTTCAAACTCCAAAAGAACAATGTCACGATTTTCAGGTTTAAAAGTATAAGTTGGATAATGTTGTTCTGCTTTACTCTCTAATTTGCAGTTGGGATTCATATATAATGTTTGATTTATATTCAAATTTCTAATCCTATCTATTTTCAAGAACAAATTTACAAAATTTTCTAACCAATCATGGCGCCGGTTAGAATTAAGGTTAATTTAAATTTTTAATCTTTTCTTAAAATCTATTCTCGCAATTATAATTTTTTTTACAAAGTTTTGGTTATTCCGGTGTCCATATCTTTAAAATAAAAGCACACATAGCTATTTTCAATTTAAACAAAAACCAAACTGATAAGAATTGACATCGTACATTTTCCCATTTTTCTCCCAATTTTTTATTTCATCACTTTGGTATATTATTCCCTTATTCTGAAAATTTACCCGAAATATTTTTTTGTCATGGATAGAATTATTCTCCCTTTTCCTAGCTTTAACAGTTATGATAAGGCAGAATACCAAGTGAGTAATGGCGTATAAATAGTATGAGGACTGGAATGGTGGTATTAATTTAAAATATTGTGGATTAAATCCAAAATAACTTTTCGATCTTTTTTATGAAGGTCAAAGGGTTAAAACCAGTTTTACATGATGTCTAAAATAATATCTTAAATTCGGATAAATGATGTCCTAAAAATGAGGATTATCATAAACTTAAGGTAAAAATATCTTGCATTTAGTCCAATTATTTTATTAAAATTTTCCATTTACCACCCTTGTCAGCACCAATTCGTTCAATAATACCCTCTTTTTTTCAGATTGGCAATCTGTTTTTCAATTCTTTTTACACTTATTCCAATGATTTCACTCATTTTTATTATTGTAACAGGTAGTTTACTAAGGAACTCATTTAAAGAATTATTTATTAACCTTAATTAGAACATTAAAAGTGGGCTAAAACACTTCAGAAATATTCTTTAAAAAGATAGCTAGAAGGGTACAGAAAAAGTCAGGATTACAAATTTGACCATTATAAATCATTCGCATTACCCAAAAATGTATTCATAAGTGTGAACTAACCACTTTTCGCAGTAAAAAAATCTTAAATAACAAGACATCAAATCACATTTCTAATTAATTTACCCTTTGGGTAATTCCCATCCTTTTCTCTCCGATTCCCTTATATACTCATCTGCTTTTGGAAATCCAACGGCTTTCATGTTTTTAGCATCCCAATCGATTAATGCGCCTCCTAAACGAAGAGAAAGTACACCTAAGAGAGTGATTTCGGTAAGATGAGCGCCATATTCAAAATTGGAACTAGCGGCAGGTCCTCCTTTAATTGCATTAATCCAGTCCCGGTGATGCCCCTCGGTAGGAGGTAATTTAAAAGTAGGTTCCACAGATTGGACCAGGGTTTTATCTGAAAAAACCTTTGGTGTATCCCCATTTCCTGTTACCATTACGCCCTTTTCTCCTACATACATGGCTCCTCTTCTGGAAAAGACAATATCAGATGGAAGTTGCTTAGGTTTTTTAGGATATAAACCACCCGAATACCAGGTAACCTCTATAAATTCATTGTCATTATTCCCGT
>Ga0247834_1002525_pt1 | contig 27255 bp, 24 predicted proteins | sample LaCruzMarch2015__8_FD_187118 | JGI IMG/M metagenome (GOLD analysis project Ga0247834, IMG submission 187118) | Freshwater microbial communities from meromictic Lake La Cruz, Castile-La Mancha, Spain - LaCruzMarch2015_12m | ecosystem: Environmental > Aquatic > Freshwater > Lake | place: Spain...
ATCGCTTTATCGATTTCTGCTCGGGTGATCCCGAGGTCGTCAGTCGTCTGGAATCGGCCGTGCAAGTAATCGTCCCCTTTGTCGTCCTCGCCGAAATTCGAGTGGGATCACTACTTTTCAAACGCGGATTGGATCAGGCCAGAGTGCTGACCGAATTCTTGCAGCAACCAGGAGTCCGCACGGTTCATTCGACCAATACGACGACCCACCATTGCGCTTCACTCTACGTTTACCTCCGCAAGCAGGGCACACCGATTCCCACGAATGACATCTGGATTGCCGCACTCGCCTTAGAGCACTCCCTCGTGGTCTACACGCGTGATTCCCACTTCGATCATCTGCCCCAAATTCCGAAGATCCGGTAGCCGTGGCAAAAAAAACCGGCCCGGGACTGTGAAAGCCCCGGGCCGATTAACTCTGGCGACGACCTACTCTCGCGTGCCCTATAGACGCACTACCATCGGCGATGTCGCGTTTCACTTCCGGGTTCGATATGGGACCGGGTGGGACCACGACTCTAAGGCCACCAGACCACTGTCCCCCTCGGGGAAAATCCCCTCCAGGAAAAGGCCGTCTGTCGGCTTTCGTCACTTTTGTTGGCAAAGAACCCCGTGGGGATTCCCTGATAACTGCGCAAAATAGATTCAACTTCGGCCGAGACGCTGGAAATAAAATCAGCGACTCATTGCGAATCAAAAAAACTCAGTGAATTGTCCGCCGGCGACCCGCTCCCCGAGGGAAGCGGACCGCATCGCGGAAAATCCTGAGATCAAGCCAATTGGGAAATTAGTATCGCTTAGCTAAACACGTTACCGTGCTTCCACTTGCGACCTATCAACGTGATTATCTACCACGTCCCTAATGGGGAAATGTCATCTTCGGATGAGCTTGGCGCTTAGATGCTTTCAGCGCTTATCTCTTCCGTACTTAGCTACCCGGCGCTGCCGCTGACGCGACAACCGGAACACCAGAGGTACGTCATTCCCGGTCCTCTCGTACTAGGGAATGAACCCGTCACATTTCCTGCGCCCACAGTGGATAAGGACCGAACTGTCTCACGACGTTCTGAACCCAGCTCGCGTACCGCTTTAACCGGCGAACAGCCGGACCCTTGGGACCTTCTCCAGCCCCAGGATGCGATGAGCCGACATCGAGGTGCCAAACCGCGCCGTCGATATGAACTCTTGGGCGCGATCAGCCTGTTATCCCCGGCGTACCTTTTGTCCGATGAGCGATGGCGATTCCACTTTCAACCACCGGATCACTTGGGCCGACTTTCGTCCCTGCTCGACTTGTAGGTCTCGCAGTCAGGCTCTCATGTACCCATACGCTCGACGCATGATTACCAACCATGCTGAGAGAACCATAGCACTCCTCCGTTACTCTTTAGGAGGAAACCGCCCCAGTCAAACTGACCCGCTGCCGTGGTCCCCCACCCGGATGACGGGCAAGGGTTAGAATCTTCATGAAGAAAAGGTGGTGTTTCATTGGCGACTCCCCTTAGGCCGAAACCCAAGGATCAACGTCTCCCACTTACGCTAAGTATTCCGAACGAAAATCCAGCGACAGCTTACAGTAAAGGTGCACGGGGTCTTTCCGTCCTACTGCGGGTAGGCGGCATCTTCACCGCCAATACAACTTCGCCGAGCGCCTCTTCGAGACAGCGGCCCACTCGTTACACGATTCGTGCAGGTCGGAACTTACCCGACAAGGAATTTCGCTACCTTAGGACCGTTATAGTTACGGCCGACATTCACCGGGACTTGGGCTCGGAGCTTCGTCCCGCTTTCGCGGAACTGACCCCTTACCGTAATCTTTCGGCATTGGTCACGTGTCACACCCTATACGTCGTCTTCACGACTTAGCAGAGTGCTGTGTTTTTGCTAAACAGTCGGTAGGCCCATTTCTCTGCGACCCCATCTTGCGACGGGGCACCCCTTATCCCTAAGTTACGGGGTTAGATTGCCGAGTTCCTTGAAGAGGGTTCACTCGCGCACCTTAGTATACTCTACTCACCCACCTGTGTCGGTTTACGGTACGGGCGCCTTAGTATTCGCTACGCTTTTTCTCGGCAAAAACTTTAAATGATCCGCTTCGGCCGTAGCCTCCGCGTCCCCTTGCGGGACAAGGACATTCATCACCTTGCCACTCTCCGTTCTTGCGTCCACGTAGGTTAAATTTCGGCGGTGCAGGAATATTGAACCTGCTGCCCATCGTCTACGCCGTGCGGCCTCGACTTAGGACCCGACTAACCCTGGGAGGACGAACCTTCCCCAGGAAACCTTGGGTTTACGGCGTCCCGGAATTTCACCGGGATGATCGCTACTCATGTCTGCATTCTCACTTCCGTACACTCCACGGTCAGTTTCCCTTCCGCTTCGATGCGTACAGAACGCTCCCCTACCACGAAATTCCGGCGAACCGGTATTTCATCCGTAGCTTCGGTCGACCGCTTGATCGCCAATCATTTTCGGCGCGGGATCTCTCGATGAGTCAGCTGTTACGCTTTGTTTAAATGATGGCTGCCTCTAAGCCAACATCCTCACTGTCTAAGAAATCCCACATCCTTTCCACTCAGCGGTCGTTAGGCACCTTAGCTGACGGTCTGGGCTGTTTCCCTCTCGACGACGAAGCTTATCCCCCGCCGTCTGACTCCTGCACTCCACCCTGTAGCATTCGGAGTTTGATTGGATTCGGTACCCGGGTATGGGCCCTCGTCCATCCAGTGCTCTACCTCTACAGGTCAGCATGCAAGGCTAGCCCTCAAGCTATTTCGGGGAGAACCAGCTATCACGGGGTTTGATTAGTCTTTCGCTCCTACCCACAGCTCATCCGAGAGCTTTTCAACGCTCACCAGTTCGGACCTCCATCCCATTTTACTGGGACTTCATCCTGGCCATGGGTAGATCACCTCCGCTTCGGGTCTACTGCCTGCGACTATGTTCGCCCATTTCGGACTCGCTTTCGCTCCGCCTCCGGACCAGAAGCCCTTCGGCATGCCACAGACAATAACTCGCAGACTCATTAAGCAAAAGGCACGCCATCACCCCTTGCGGGGCTCTGACACCTTGTCGGCACACGGTTGCAGGTTCTGTTTCACTCCGCTCACAGCGGTTCTTTTCACCTTTCCCTCGCGGTACTTGTCCACTATCGGTCACCAGATTGTATTTAGCCTTATCCCGTGGTCGGGACGGGTTCACGCGAAGTTTCACGTGCATCGCGTTACTCAGGGTACCACTAGGGCTCTTTCGGTTTTCGGATACGGGTCTCTCACCCTCTAGGGAGCGGCTTTCCATCCGCTTCTCCTAACCGTCGAAGTCCCACATTGTGGCCCTACAACCCCGGGGAGCAAGCTCCCCGGTTTGGGCTTTTCCGTGTTCGCTCGCCACTACTTACGGAATCACGCTCGTTTTCTCTTCCTCCGCTTACTGAGATGTTTCACTTCAGCGGGTGTCGCTCTACTGGCCCTATGTATTCAGGCCAGAGTGATCGGGCATTCCCCCGATCGGGTTACCCCATTAGGAAATTCTCGGGTCCAAGCGCCTGTGTGCGGCTCCCCGAGACTTATCGCAGCTTACCACGTCCTTCATCGCCATCTGGTGCCAAGGCATTCTCCGTGCGCCTTCGGTAGCTTGATCTCGCAATCCGTTAAGGTCGCTTACAATTCATTTCCAATTCTTCAATAGAATCTCGCCTCGACTTGAAGTTGTTTTACCCGAGTTAAATCTCGTAATCCCGCACGGTTCCCCGCCCGGGACACGAAAAGACTCGTGTGTAAAAACTATCTATTCTGCGCAGTTGTCAAAGAACCCCCAGCCAGCTTGCGCTAACTAGGGAAATTTTTCGTTTCCCGTACTCACTTCTCGCGGCATCCCACCATCCCCGGCCCGCCTCGTGGGCCTGACTGGGCTCGAACCAGTGACCCTGCGCTTATCAAGCGCATGCTCTAACCAACTGAGCTACAGGCCCCAGCCAAATGTTTCATCCCGCCATCCTCACTGGAGGCATGGGGATTCGAACCCCAGACCTATAGCTTGCAAAGCTACCGCTCTACCAACTGAGCTATGCCCCCAAAGCAAAAAAGGTCTACAGGATCGGACGCCGCCAAAAGTTTGTTCGGAAGACTGAATTGTGCGGGCCACTCAGGCGTGGCCGCATTGGGTTTCCCCAACGTGGTCTTAAAACCCCATCGCTCGTTTGACCGAACGGTCAGGGGTCGACCTATCTCGACTCAATCCAGTCAGGAGACGAATCTCCCGACAGGAATGAGTCGAGGGTAAATACTCCTTAGAAAGGAGGTAATCCAGCCGCAGGTTCCCCTACGGCTACCTTGTTACGACTTCATCCCAATCACCAGCCTTACCTTAGGCACCCGGAGGCGACTTTGGGTAAGACCGGCTTTCATGATGTGACGGGCGGTGTGTACAAGGCCCGGGAACGTATTCACGGCGCCGTAGCTGATGCGCCATTACTAGCGATTCCAACTTCATGGAGGCGAGTTGCAGCCTCCAATCCGAACTGGGCCCAACTTTACGGGATTAGCTCCACCTTGCGGTCTTGCGTCCCTCTGTATTGGGCATTGTAGTACGTGTGCAGCCCTGGCCGTAAGGGCCATACGGACTTGACGTCGTCCCCACCTTCCTCCCCGTTTCACAGGGCAGTCTGGTCAGATTCCGGTTGCCCGGGAATAACTAACCACGAGGGTTGCGCTCGTTGCGGGACTTAACCCAACATCTCACGACACGAGCTGACGACAGCCATGCAGCACCTGTGCAAATCGCCCTTGCGGGCCAGCGTGTTTCCACGCTTGAACTAAGCATGTCAAGGCCAGGTAAGGTTCTTCGCGTTGCATCGAATTAAGCCACATACTCCACCGCTTGTGCGGGCCCCCGTCAATTTCTTTGAGTTTTAATCTTGCGACCGTACTTCCCAGGCGGCTCATTTAATCCGTTAGGTTCGACACAGGCGGGGTCGAATCCGCCTACATCTAATGAGCACCGTTTACTGCCAGGACTACCGGGGTATCTAATCCCGTTTGCTCCCCTGGCCTTCGTGTTTCAGGGTCAGATTTCGTCTTGAGGGCTGCTTTCGCCGTCGGCGTTCCTCTCGATATCTACGCATTTCACCGCTACACCGAGAATTCCGCCCTCATCTCCGAACCTCCAGCCGAGCAGTATTCGACGCAGTTCCGTTGTTGAGCAACGGGATTTCACGTCAAACTTACCCGACCCCCTACACACCCTTTACGCCCAGTAAATCCGAACAACGCTTGGGGCCTCTGTATCACCGCGGCTGCTGGCACAGAGTTAGCCGCCCCTTCCTCTCCGACTACCATCAAGCATCCGATTTATTAATCCGGATGCCTTGTTCGTCGGTGACAGGAGTTTACGAGCCGAAGCCCTTCATCCTCCACGCGGCGTCGCTCCTTCAGGGTTGCCCCCATTGAGAAAAATCCTCGACTGCTGCCACCCGTAGGTGTCTGGACCGTGTCTCAGTTCCAGTGTGGCTGGTCGTCCTCTCAGACCAGCTACCCGTCTAAGCCTTGGTGAGCCATTACCTCACCAACTAGCTGATAGGGCGCGGGCTCCTCCGATAGCGTGAGGCCTTGCGGTCCCCCACTTTGCCCTTACGGGCATATGCGGTATTAATTTGCCTTTCGGCAAGCTATCCCCCACTTCCGGATAAATTCCCACGTGTTACGCACCCATTCGCCACTCAATTTTCTCAGTTATTGCTAACCGAGAAAATCGCGTTCGACTTGCATGTCTTATCCACGCCGCCAGCGTTCGTTCTGAGCCAGAATCAAACTCTCCAATAGAGAATAGGAGCCGATCTCCCCAGGTTACCCCGAGAGAAACCAGCCTTAAATTCTGGCCAATATATTATTGGCCGACAAAATGTTTGGTCACCACCTCCGCTCTGAGCTTGCACCCAGACCGGCATCCTCGCCTCAGGCTGTCAACCCGATCGAGAACGGTAACCCGCACAATTCAATCTTCCTTCGAACTTCTGCTGTCGATTGTATCCTCCTGTCCGTATCCAGACAAAAGAACACCCCGTTGGTAAAGAACTGATTTTCCCCGCAGATCCGAAAAAATCCGAAACTGAAATTAAGGGGATGGAAAACATACGCCCCTGCAAAAATAGGTCAACCGTTTTTTTATATATTTTTTTCATAACCCCTTCACCCTACAGATACTCCCCATGGATCACTGCCAACACCGACCAGCAGGCCCCCCATCCTGTCACTCCACCCCAGAAAAACCAGTTCCCTACGGCCCTCTCTCCCTCCTATCCCTCTCTCTCTCCATCCCGCTCCACCTGCTCGCCTCAGGTCATTTACACATTTTATATAGCACTGCTGTTCAACTGTTTGTCTCTGGAATCGTTATTTTCTGGGTTGGATTTCCTATCGTCAAAGCATTTTACCAAAGTTTGCAAACTGTTAACCCTAATATGTTTACGCTAGTAGGATCCGGCACCCTCACCGCTTACTTTTATAGTATTTTTGTATTAATATCTACTCATCAATTACATGGAACACTATACTTCGATACCGCCGCCGCCATCACCACTCTCGTCCTGGCCGGTCAATGGATCGAACAGCGCTCCGAATCGAAACTCGCCCACTCCCTAAAAAATCTCCTCTCCCTCACCCCACCTACCGCCCGACTCCTCTCTAACGGTTCCGAAAAAATTGTCCCCTGCTCCGAAATTCAACCCGGCCACCACCTCCTCGTCCTCCCCGGAGAAAATATGCCCGCCGACGGAAAAATTCTCGAAGGCCACGCCTCCGTCGAAGAATCCATCCTCACCGGCGAACCGTTGCCTGTGGAAAAATTTGTCGGCGACTCCGTCCTCGCCGGAACTCTCGTCTCGGGTGGCCGACTCCTCATCCTCGCCGAAAAAGCCGGCACCGACTCTCTCGTCGCTCGCCTCGCTCGACTCGTCGACGAAGCCCGCGCAAATCCCCCGTCATTCCAACGCCTCGCCGACAAAATCGCCGGCATCTTTACTCCTCTCGTCCTTTTTCTCGCCCTCGCCACCGCCGTCGGTTGGATCCTTGCTGGTGAAACCACCGCCACCGCCATCTCCCGGGCGGTCGCTGTCCTCATCGCCGCCTGCCCGTGCGCCCTCGGACTCGCCGCCCCCGTCGCCACCGCCTGCGGACTCTCCCGCGCCGCCCGCCTCGGCGTCCTCATTCGCAACCCCTCCTCTCTCGAAAAACTCTCCCGCGTCAAACTCCTCGTCGTCGATAAAACCGGAACCCTCACCGAGGGCAATCCCGCCATCACCCATATCACCACCGCCGAAGGAATTTCCGAAACGTTAGCTCTAACCCTCGGTGCATCGCTCGCCTCCTCCAGCCTTCATCCCTTTTCGCGGGCCTTGGTTCGTGCGGCCGAGTCTCGGTCTCTGGCTTTTCCAAAAATCGCTGAGATCCAGGAAATTCCCGGCGAAGGACTGGTCGGCACAACCTTGAGGGGAGAAAAACTTTTGCTTGGGAACGAGGCTTTTTTGGAAAAGCACCACGTCGAAGCCGCGAAAACCCTCCGTTCCGCAAATTCTGGCATCGCAGCCCCCGCCGTCTGGTTGGCCGAACGAAATCGTTGCCTTGCCCGCTTTGATATGGCCGATCCCATCCGCTCCACCACCCCCACCGCGATCCACTCTCTTAAAAATCTCGGCATCGATATTGAACTTCTCACTGGCGATCAACCCGAACCCGCTCGCGCTGTCGCCACCCAACTCGGCATCACCCGCCTCCAAGCCGCCGTCAAACCCGAAGGCAAAGCCGCCCGTGTTTCCGCTCTTCTCGGCACCGTCCCTGGTCTCGTCGCCATGGCCGGCGACGGCACCAACGACGCACCCGCCCTCGCCTCGGCCGATCTCGGAATTTCATTAGGCTCAGGCACCGACGCTGCAAAAGAAGCCGCCGCCGTCGTCGTGCTGAAAGGCGACATCGCAGGCATCGCCCGAGCGTTTCTCATAGGACGAGCCACCATCCGGGTCATCCGGCAGAATCTTTTTCTAGCTTTCGCCTACAACGCTCTGGCTCTTCCCGCCGCCGCCGGCCTTTTTATCTCCTCGACCGGCTGGGCCCTCACCCCCACCTGGGCCGCCACCTCCATGGCCTTTTCCTGCCTTCTCCTGACCGGGAATGCGATGAGACTTTTACGCTACAAACCTTAAGACCGTAAAAAGCGCCTCCGAAGGCTGAGCCCCACTGAAAACGCAGTCAGCAAAAGAGCCCCACCGATTGGCTCCGGAATTACGTTAAAAGTGTAAGTCTCGACTGCACTTTCTAAAGCACCAAAAACTGCGTCAGTGTAACTAGCCTTCAAGTCGAATGTGTAAGTTCCGGGAGCGGAGAAGCCCCAGTTGTAGTGGATGTGCCCTGTCGTGATAGAAAAACCACTGGTCCCCACTTCAGATCCAGTTGCCGAAAGACGAATTGGAGTTGCACCAGTCGAATTAAAGAGTGCAAAATTCCCAGGATTCGCTGCGCCTGCAGCCACCATGGTGAATGTCACCGGTCCAGCATCGGGAAATCCAGCCTTGGCCACACCTGCCTCAATGAGGCCTAAATTAGCCGCCTGCTCCAAATCTACCGGAAGTATCCAAGCATTTGCCCCAAGTAAGGATATGATCGTTGGCGAAAATTCAGCGGTGCTCCCATAGGCGGCATTGCCAACCTCTAGAAGAACATCCGCCGGCTCGTAGTGACCCGTATCCGTATGAACTCCAAGGTGAACCGTGGGCGTGTTTGTGCCGTCTTGCTCGTACTCAGCTTCAAAAATATCGGTGTGCCCGTTGAAAATCGTTGTGGTTGCCCATCCCACATGATGGCAAAGCGCCATGGATAGAAATCCAATCAAAAGGGATAGGATCGAGTTTGTTTTTTCGTATTTCATATGCACCGATCTCCTTGGCTGATGTTTAAAAGGCTTGCTTGGCAATATTCGTTCCAGCGTCCGCTAACTGCTTGATGCGATTTGCCGATATCATTTCCACATGTCCGTCGGTGAATAAATATGGGGATGACCCAGCGGTGCGATCTGCTTTTTTTCCGCGATACGCATCGGGCTTAATTTCACCCAACAAACGCGACCAACTACGTAAATAAGCCCCATGAATATGATCCTCTTGACCGCGCGGATTCTTCGAATCCGAAGCCAGAAATAGGAGAACTCGTCGCGAAGAGTTTTCAATTCGTTGGGAGCGACAAAGGGATCCTCCCTCATCTACTTCGTCATTGATGAGGTAACTAGTATTTTTAAACTTTCTTCGGGTCTCTCGGAACGGATCGGACGGAGAGAGACGAAGGTCGTCATAATTTTGCCCTAAATAGGTCCGAAGGGAGTATATCCAGCTCATCTCAAGTTCGTCTTGAGTCTCTGCCTTGCAGCTCGACGGGGGAAGACATCCATTGTTGTCCCCCGTAAAAAGAAGAACCCCCTGCCCAATTTGACATAAATTCGACAGATCCTTGGATTGCTTTCCTCTTTCCAACGCCCCCTGCACTGCAGGCACAGCCAACCCAACCAACAAGCCACCAATCACCACCCCGACCAGTAACTCAACCAGGGAGAAGCCGCCTGAGCTCTGTGCATACCGAATGCCTTTCATGGTGCGAATATATGCATTCAAGAATCTTTGTCAATGCGATTTTTTGCATTTACTAGGACCCCGCCGACTTGATTTTCCTCGAATCATGCTCCGCTTCGCTCCACTTTACACCCACCATGCGTCACTCCCACGCCAAGGCCGCCAACCCATTGAAAGAGTCGGGCCTCAAGTCCACTCCAGGCCGTCGGGCGGTCCTTCAAGTCCTCGCCAAAGCCTCCTCTCCGCTCTCCCCCGAACAGATCCACGCCAAAGTGGGGTCAGAGGTGTGCGACCGCGCCACCGTCTACCGCATCCTCGACTCTCTCAGCCAGGCCAGCCTCACCCAACGAATCACCCTCGATGGCAAAACCCTCTACCTGCCCGAGGAGTCGAGCCACCACCATCACCACATCATTTGCCGCAAGTGCCGCTCCACCGTCTGCCTCGACGAGTGCCTCATCTCCCCACTGGAAAAAAAAGCCCACCAGCTCGGCTTTCAGGATATTCACCACTCCCTCCAACTCACCGGTCTTTGCTCGAAGTGCGCCATCTAAATCAAGCAGGCCGAAAAAAGAAAGGCCCGCGAATCTGTTTTTTTAAATTTCGACTTTTTCAAAAGGCAGAATCAAAGATTCATGCAATACAAAGCCGTAGCAAGGTGATATCTGAATCTAGATCTCTTCCGACCTCTTGGTGAGAAATTTCCTTTGCATTTGCGCCATCCAAGCTCGAAAAGGCTCAAACAAAGATTCCCAGTCCTTGGGACCGGTGAATATGAAGATAAATGGGTAGCGGACCAGCCTAAGAATCTCCCGATCCGAAGTGCCAGCCCAAAAGAAACTAACTCCACAGCCAAAGGTCAGGTTCTTGGGCTTTTCTTGAACTTTAACAATTAGTTTCTGCCGATTCCGATCCTCTGTCTCCATGGCGTAAGTTTCAATCGATGAAAAGAGATTTAGCCCTTCCAGATTCTTTTTACTTAACCGCTCCCGACCTGTATCGAAGACATCCCCGGGCGCTAATTGAATCTCCCGCCGTATCACCTCATCTTTTGTGAACCTGTTTCCCTGAATTTCAATCCTATCCACGACAAACTTTTCGCCCTCTGTTACCTCGAAATGGACATGACAATCTCCTTTTTTTTCCAAGGGCCCCATTTTCCAGGTTACTCGCACCTCTCGGAATCCTTTCCGACCATACATATTTTGCAAGGTCTCCAGAGACGCCTGCAACCCGTTCACCGAAAAGGCTCGACCTCGTGTCAACCCATCCACTTGAACCATTTTGAGCCCTACCGGATCGAATACCCATTGCCCTTTCGAGTTATTCTTCAACTCATCTAAGATATCCTATTCATCAAAAAAAGAGTTCCCGCTGGTTCCGGTGGAAAAATTACTGCTACTCGTCGCGTTGCCGCTGGTTCCGTTCAGGACCGTGGTCTGGGCAAAACCCGTCCCCGCCACGGATAGAAGAACTAACCAAAGAAAAAAGTTCATGAGGCTTAGACCTCAGAGCTTTTCTTAATCTCAAAACTTAAACTAACTCTTCCGCCTCACGCACCTCATGGCCACCAAACCACCCAAACCAAAAATCAAAAGCGAAGCGGCCGAAGGCTCGGGAACTTGGTAGATATAAGTAAGGACCGCCGTACCAGATGACTTGGTATTCGTTGAGCTAAGATTGAAGTCTTCCCCAGTAGATGTGATCAAAAGAAATTGCTGAACCTCGCTACTGATTGTGCCGAGACCGGTAAAGTAAGCTTGCGAGGTGGGGAAAAAATCTCTTGTAAGTTCTGCGTACTGTGTACCCGCAGTAATGGTAAATACCTGAGAGGAGTCCGCCCCCACAACGGTTCCGGTAGAGTCGCTCAAGGGAGAAGTGGGAATAGGAGCAATATACTCGTTAAAAATATCGCCGGGGCTGCCTGTACCCGTGAAACGCAGCCTTAATCTACTGTTGGAGTCGGTGACAAATAATGAACTGACGGGATCACGGTTTGTTACGGTGAATGAACCTGAAATGCCAGCGTTTACATTGAAAGTAATGCCAGTAAGAGTTCCGAGGTTTGAATCAAACTGATTCCAGTTGAGGGGCGCGACAGGATTAACAATAAACGAATTGGTTTGAGCTAAATAAACAAGTGGACCTGCCGCCCTCGCCTCTGCCCCCAAGGCTACGGCAAAGGCCAATGCGATTAAGGTTTTTGTATATTTCATAGTTTTTTTTTCTTATGATTAACCTACTCACCGAACCCAATAAGTCAAGGGGTTAACTTTCTCGTTCATTTTTAAGCACAATTTCATTCCTACTATATACTTATGAATATTTTTGATGTCGAATGATCGGGTAGGAATGACCCCGACCGGGTCGGGGTCGTCCGATGGAATCGCTAAAATCTGAATCTTTATTCACCCAACAGAAAATTCCGAGGCCTTACCCTCCGAAGCTCAGCGAGCCTGCCGAGACTGAGTGAAGGAGGGTCACCCCAGGGGCTCGAATCAGTACGTCCAGCCAAACAACTTCCAACCATCATTCGGCCGACTCGAGCCGTCCGGAGAATCCATCATGTTATTACTATAGGTCGGGGCCGTCCCCCGTTCCTGAATCACCTGCTGATACACCGGTTTGTTCGGGCTGGCTGGATTGACCGAGTCCCACCCCTTGTTCGCCATCACGACAAACATTCCCACATCCGGGCTGTTGTCCTCCGGCCGAATCGTACTCCTCGCCTGCTCCTCCTCGGGATTCGCCACCGCACTTTCCACCTTCTCCTTATCCTCCGTCTTCCCACTTTCCGATCCACCCGATTTTACGGTACGGGCATCCGCCAAAGGGTTTTTCTTGGGGGTCACCGGCTTCACCGCCCCGCCCGCCGTCGGATCGTTCGTTTGGGCCATCGACCACCCCGAAAAAAGGAGGGTGAGGAGTAAGAGTCGTAACACCATCTTCATGATTCGATACTAACCGCTCACTTTTTACGGGTCAAACCAACCCCACTCCCTTCCCTCGACAATCTAACCCTATTTGGCACGCTCTCCCCGTGCGCATTCTCGCTCTCGACCCCTCCCTTCGTGCCACCGGGTACGCCGTTCTCGAGGGCACGGCCGAAAAACCCGCTGTCCTTGCCTCCGGCACGATTAAAAATCCCGCCTCTCGCCCATCCCAAGATTGCCTGCTCGAAATTCACGACCGCCTCGCCGAAATCATCTCCCAACACTCTCCCACCGCCCTGGCCATCGAACTGATCATCTATGTCCAAAACACCCGCACCGCCGTCATCCTCGGCGCCGCCCGGGGTGCCGCTCTCCTCGCCGCTGCTCGAGGCGGCCTCACCATTCACGAATATCCCCCCAAGCTCGTCAAAAAATCCGCCACCGGCAAAGGGGCCGCCAAAAAAGAGCAGGTCGCCTTTATGACCCGTGCCCTCTTTGGTCTGCGCCACAACCCCGCCCCGGATGAGGCCGACGCCCTCGCCGTGGGCCTGACCCACCTTCGCCGCCTAGCCTTTTCCTCCCGAATAGTTCCGGCAATCTCTTAAGATGATCTCTTTTCTCGAAGGCACCTTGGCTGAAGCTTGGCCCACCCGCGCTGTGATTAACTGCCAAGGCATCGGCTACGAACTCCTCATCCCCGTCACCACCTTCGATCACCTTCCCAAACCGGGAGAAAAAGTCCGTCTCCTCACCCACCTCGTCGTGCGTGAGGACGCCCATACTCTCTACGGTTTCTTCTCCACCGGGGAACGAGATCTCTTTCGCCTCCTCCTGCATCACGTCTCGGGGGTTGGCCCCAAAACCGCCCTCTCCATCCTCGCCGGTACCACCCCGCAAACCGTCCGGGACGCCGTCGCCTCGGGCGACACCTCCACGCTCGCCAAACTCAAAGGTCTTGGCAAAAAAACAGCCGAACGAATCGTTCTCGAACTTCGCGACAAACTTCCCGCCCTCGACTCCCTCGCCGGCGGTGCCCCCTCGAAAGGTTCCCCGACCCCCCTCGCCGGCCACTCTCAGGACGCTCTTCTGGCGCTTTTGGCTCTCGGCTACAAAGCAGCCGAAGCCCAAAAGGCCCTGCAGGGTCTCGACTCCACTCTGCCCTCGGGTGACCTCGTCCGCGAAGCCCTTCGCCGACTTGGCTGAAGCCCAGCGCAGGGGCGGTGCTCCGGAACCGCACGTCCACCAGCCCTCAAATCCGAAATTAAAAATCAAAAATTTCCCCACCCCCCGCTAAACTGCTCGACTTCACGGAAGGTCTTCGATACCTTTTTCAGCTCAACGACCAACCAACCAAGGAATAACTACTATGCCCCTCGATACCGCTGAACGCACCCAACTCCTCACCCCATCAGCCACCCTGGCGATTGATGCCCGCGCCAAAAGCATGAAGGCCGAAGGCCTCGATGTCGTCGGCTTCGGTGCGGGCGAGCCCGATTTCGATACACCCGAACACATCAAAGCCGCCGCCATGGGCTCGCTCGATGCTGGCTTCACCAAATACACTCCCTCCTCCGGTATTCCTGAGCTTCGGGCCGCGATTTCCGAGAAATTGAAGGCCGAAAACAATCTCTCCTACGAACCCTCCCAGATCATCGTCAGCTGCGGCGCCAAACACGCCTGTTTCAACGCGATCCTCGCCACGGTCAATCCCGGAGACGAAGTCCTCATTCCCTCCCCTTACTGGCTCAGCTACCCCGAGATGGTTCGCATCGCCGGCGGGGAACCGGTCATGGTTCCGACGAAAGCCGAAAATAGTTACAAATTAACCCCCGAACTTTTCCGCGAGTACATGAGCCCCATGACGAAAATGGTCATCATCAACTCTCCCGGTAATCCTACCGGCTCGGTCTACTCCGAAAACGAACTCGCCGCTTTGGCCGAAGTGGCCCTCGAAGAGGAAATTTTCATCTTGTCGGACGAAATCTACGAGAAGCTCGTTTATGATGATGCCAAACACTCCTCCATCGGATCCTTTAGCAAAGACCTTTATAATTTAACTCTGACCGTCAACGGATTCAGCAAACCGTATGCCATGACTGGATGGCGCCTCGGCTACGTGGCCGCCCCGGTCATTTTGGCCAAGACGATCGAATCGATTCAAAGCCACTCCACCTCTCATCCCACCTCCTTCGCCCAGAAAGGCGCGCTGGCCGCCTACCGCGGCCCCCAAGAGTGCGTCCAGGAGATGGTCAAAGAGTACGACAAACGCCGTCGTCGCTTCTGCGATCTTTTGGGACTCATCCCGAAGCTCTCCTTCGTCAAGCCCCAAGGCGCCTTCTACATCTTGGTCGATATCTCCCGCACAGGATTGAACTCGACCGAGTTCTCCGAGAAACTTCTCGAGAAAGAGCGTGTGGCGGTCGTCCCGGGCAAAGCCTTCGGACTCGACTCCACCGTTCGCGTCTCCTACGCCACCTCCATCGACCAGATCGAAGAAGGTGTTCGCCGGATCGCCAAGTTCTGTAAATAAAAGGGTACACCCCCCTTGCGTGGGCTCGGGGGACGATTTAAATTAGGAATCCTATGAACGGCCTCTTTCTCCTCACCTTTATCGGCACGATGGCCCTCTCCCTTTGGGCAGCCGCCAAAGTCAAAATCGCCTACGCCAAAGGAAGCCAAGTTCCCGCCTCCTCCGGCTTCACCGGGGCGGAAGCCGCCTCTCGCATCCTCGACGCCGCCGGAATCCGTAACGTCGAGATCGTGGAGCAGGATGGTCTCCTCGGGGATCACTACGATCCCATGCATCGCCGCCTTGTTCTTTCTACCCAAAACTATCACGGTCACTCCGCCGCCGCTCTGGGCGTCGCCGCGCACGAGTGTGGCCACGCCATCCAACACAAAATCGCCTACGCCCCACTCCAGTGGCGCATGGCCGCGGTCGGTGCCACCACCTTCGCCAGCCAAATCGTTACCTGGCTCCCTCTCTTTGGACTTTTCTCCGGCTTCGGGGGTTTCCAATCCCAAACCTACCTCATGATCATGGTCGCTGGTTGGGGCACCATCATGCTCTTTAATCTCGTCACCTTGCCGGTTGAGTTCGATGCCTCTCGCCGCGCCCTGCAAATCCTCCCCAAAATGAAATTCATTCAGCCAGGCACCGAATCGAAAGCGGTCGACAATGTCCTGCGAGCGGCCGCTTGGACCTATGTCGCCGCCTTCATCACCTCCCTCCTTTATCTTCTCTGGCACCTTCTTCCTCTTCTTGCCGGCCGTCGGAGCGATTAACACCCACCCTATTGTGTGCTAGCAAGAGGCTAGAGCCCAATAGGTTGTAGGTATTCCGTAATTCTACTTGCAAAATCGGAAACTTCTTCTTATCTGTAGTCCAAGAGGCTCTTGACGAATATTAAAGCTATTTTCGCTACTCTTTCCGTATTGGCCCTAGCGGTGGCCAACTCAGCCATCGCTTCCGCCCCAGTTTCCGAAACCTACTCGCACCCTCTTCTCAACCAGATTTACGAAATGCACTCCTTGTCCGAATCGGGCAACAAGAATGCCACTCGACGCCTGGTCGCTTGGTTAGAGGAGCTCACCGCCGAACAACCCGATAACGGCATCCTCCTTGTCTATCTCGGCAGCGCCTACACTCTCGCCAGCCGGGACGCCTTTATTGGCCCCGGCAAACTACGCTACCTCATGGCGGGTCGCGACTGCATGGATCGGGCCGTCACCATTCGACCCGAGGATCCCAATGTCCGTTTCATCCGCGCGATTAATAATTACCACCTCCCGACCATGTTCAATCGCCGCAGCATCGCCCGCGATGACTTTCGCAAACTGGTCGATCAGCTCGCCAAAACCCCGAACTGCCTCGATACCCTTACCTCCCAAGCTGTCTACTACTACGCCGGTCTCTGCTTCGCCCAACTCGAAGAGGAACAAAATGCCCGAGACTCCTTTCAAAAAGGCCTCGATCTAAAAATCTCCGGCCCTCTCACCGCAAAAATCACCCAAGAGTTGGCCGAACTGACCCCCACCGCCGCTGGTCAGTGACCCGCCCCCCGGGCAAGCCCTACCTCTCCGCCTTCGCCATCCAGCGACGCGTCCGAACGCTCGGGGCCTCGATTCGCCAAACCTACCAAAAACGCCCACTCACCATCGTTGCCCTCCTCAAAGGCAGTGTCTTCTTTGTCGTCGACCTCCTCCGTCACCTCGATCCCGATACCGAGGTGGAGTTTTGGAATATCTCCAGCTACGAGGGCACCCGCTCCACCGGAAAGATTCGCGGCCTGGAACACTGCCGAGGAAACTTTCGCGGCCGAGACGTGCTCCTCATCGATGATATTCTCGATTCCGGCCTGACGCTCGACCGCACCCGCGCCCACGCTAAGAAACTAGGGGCGCGCACCGTCCAGATCTGCGTTCTTTTAAGCAAAAAGAGAAAGCGGGTGCGAAATGTCCGCGCCCGCTGGGTCGGCTTTAAAATCAAAGACGAATTTGTCGTCGGCTACGGACTCGACCTCGACCAACGCTACCGGGCTCTTTCCTCCATTCGCACCCTGCCGTCGAAATCTTTTTAAGATTCGGCAATATCCTCGTTCCACAACTCGGGCTTGGCTCGAATAAAATCCCCCATCATCTCCACCAACCCTGGCTGATCCAAAATCACCACCTCCACCCCCTGCGATCGCAGAAAATCAGGCGCTCCGGGAAAGTTCACCGCCTCCCCCACCACCACCCGGGGAATCTTAAACTGAACGATCGTCCCAGAGCACATGAAGCACGGGCATAAGGTCGAATAGATCACCGTATCCCGATAACTCCTTTGCCTGCCTGCGTTCATCAGGCAGTCCATCTCCCCATGCAAAATGGCACTGCCTTTTTGTACCCGCTGATTATGGCCCCGTCCGACAATCGTATCCCCACGAACTAAAATCGAGCCGATCGGAATCCCCCCCTCCGCCAACCCCTTTCGTGCCTCTCCCTCCGCCTCCTTCATCCATCGAAGGTCGTCCGCCGTAGGCTTCATTCGTTTGCCTTGGCGGTGGATGATCGCACCACCAACTCCCCCTTGGCCAGTTGCGGTCTCATTTCTCCACTTTCCCCCCGCGCTTCTTTCCAGGCCTCAAAACCTAATCTTCCCAAACTCGGGAACCGTACGGTCGTTAATGGCACCACCCCGTGCCGCGCAAAATCCCCATCCCCCACTCCGGTCACACTGACGGAATTCGGAACCAAAACCCCTCGCTGGACGCACGCCCGAATCACCCCACTCGCCAGCACATCGGTTCCACAAATGACCCCCGTCGGTGGCTCCTTTTTCTCAAGCAACTTTTCCATTTCCCGCGCGGCCTCCTCCGAGGCCAACCCCACCATCTTGGCCCCACCCGTCAGGCTCATTCCCCTTTTCTCCACCCCCTCCTGTACGGCTTGCCAATGCAGAGCATGACTCCGCGCGGCCGAGTGCCCCCCCAAATAAGCCACCCTGCGATGTCCCAGATCATACAAATGATCCAAGACGAGATCCGCTGCCCCCCTCATATCCCGCACCACCCAACTCACTCTCCCGCTCCCTAAGCCCACATCCGCCGGATACCGCTTCAAAAATAGTAGGGGAAACCCCACCCGATTGGCAATTTCCAAAGCCGTCGAACGATGCTCCGTGCTGATCCTCGGTAATATGAAAATCGCCTCCGCCCCTCGCCCCATCATCGCCCGCACCTGCTCCGCCTCCTCCTGGGCGGTTCGCGCCAATCCCACCAAAACCGCAATCCCCGCCTCCTGTGCCGCCTCCGCTAAGCCAGCCGAAAGCATCGCCCCCTCCTCTGAGGTTAAATCTGGCAGGATCATGCCAACCCAACCGCTCTGCTTTACCCGCAAACTACGAGCCGCTTCGTTCGGCCAATATCCGCGCCGGTCCGCTTCCGCCCGAACCTTCGCCTTCGTCGCCAGACCAATATCGGGCGCGTCCCGTAACGCTTTCGAAACGGCCATCACCGATAAGCCCAATCCCTCCGCCAAATCACGTAACCGTACTTTCACACCGCTTCCGGATCCTCCGCCAATATGGACATAAACTCCTCCGCTGTTTTGGCCGCCAATAACTTGGCTCGCACATCATCCTGCCGCAAGAGTCGCGCCATCACCCCCACCAGCGCGAGATACTCCGTCACCATTCTTCGAGGTGTGCCGATGACAAAAATGAAGTGAATCTTCTCGCCCGCATTTTCGAAATGGACCCCCTCCACGCTCCGCCCCACCGCCAGAACCAGCCGCTTCACGTGATCCGTCCTCGCGTGAGGAAAGGCCACGCCGTTCCCCAAACTCGTCGCCTCCAATCGCTCCCTTGCTAAAAGCTCATCATAAAATCCCTGAAATTGAATCACCCCCTCGTCCTTTTCCAAAAGGGCCGCGACGCGATGAATCGCCCCGGTTCGCTTCGTCTCCGTCAAATCCAGCAGGATATGACCGGGTTGCAGGAGCTCGGACAATTTCATCGCTCCACCCCCGCTGCTCCGCTCCATCCCAGTTTCTGTCGGGCCAAGCCGTAAAATCCAAAACCGGTCGGATGAATCAGTCGCACGACCGGACGACCCACCTCCACCCGCAACGTCCCACCCCGCTGCAAATTTCCCACCTTTTTCCCATCGACTCGCACCACGGCCATCGGCTCCCCCGGGCTTAAGGACAACTCCACTCCCTCCTGCTCCCCTACGACCACGGGTCTCTGGGCCATCGCATGGGCACAGACCGGAGTAAGCACCATAGCTCTGGCTCGCGGGCTCACCAGCGGCCCCCCGGCCGACAACGAATACGCCGTCGAACCCGTCGGACTCGCCACCAATAAACCGTCCGCGTGATACTCACTCAACACCTCTCCACCCACCTTGACCAAAACCCGCACCATCAGCTGCCCAGCTTGTGGCCCGACTGAAACCTCATTCAGTGCACTCCACGCCTGACGCCCACCCGTCAGCCTGACCGACAGCACCGTCCGACTGCTCACCCCATACCGACCACGCAAAATCTCCGGCAACACCGTGCCCACCTCCCCTGCCTTGACCGATGTGAGAAATCCCAACGAACCCAGATTGATTCCTAACAGAGGAACCCCCCAACCAATCGTCGCTTGGGCCGCATGCAACATCGTGCCGTCTCCACCCCCGACCACCACCGCATCGATTCGATCCCGCTTGGCCCCAGCCAGCCCGCTCTCCGAAACCCATCTTGCTTGCACCCCCGCCTGCGCAAAGATCGATTTCAAAACCATCGCCACCCCCACCGCTCCAGGCTTCCCACGGCGCAGACACACCAAGACGCGACGAATCCTGCGACTAGAACTAGCTTGAGCACGGGCCATACCCCACAATTCCCCCAAACTCCCTGCCCCTCAAGAGGATTCCCACTCTTGCGCCCATCGTCTCGTGAAGTATTGTAAAACTCTCATGCCGCGGTTTCCCCTCAACCACGCGATGCCCCGACCTCAGGGGCTCTATCACCCTTCCCAAGAGCACGATGCTTGCGGCGTGGGTATTGTCGCCGACATCCAAGGTCGCCGCACCCGCTCCATTTTGGAACGCGCCCTGAGTTGTGTTTGCCAACTCGCCCATCGTGGCGCCCTCGATGCGGACGCCAAGTCTGGGGACGGAGCCGGCGTCCTGACCCAAATCCCCACCAAGCTCTTCCGCCGAGAGGTCGAAAAACTCGGCCACCAGCTCTACGGCGAGGGAGACCTCGGGGTCGGCTTCTTCTTTCTTCCACCCCAAGATAAGTACGCCCAAGCCCACATTCGCCGTATCGCCGAGGAAGTCATCACCCGCCGCGGCCTCGTCTCGCTCGGTTGGCGTGTCGTCCCCGTCAATCCCCGGATCCTTGGGGAAAAAGCCGCCCTTTCCGCTCCGCGGATCGAACAGCTCCTTGTGGCTCGGCCCGATGCCAAAAAACTTTCCGACGATGCTTTCGAAATGACCCTCTTCCTGGCCCGCAACGAAATCGAACACCGTTGCGCCACCGATCGTACCCCTCCTTTCTATATTCCCTCCTTCAGTTCCCGCACCATCGTCTACAAAGGGATGCTGACCGGCACCCAACTCAAAAGCTTCTATCTCGATCTGCAAGATCCCGCCTACGAAACTGCCCTCGCTGTTTTCCACCAACGCTACAGCACCAACACCTTCCCCACCTGGCCCCTCGCACACCCCTTTCGTATGGTCGCCCACAATGGCGAGATCAATACCCTCCGCGGCAATCGCCACTGGGTTCACGCGCGGGAAGCTGACCTTTCTCATCCCGGGCTCGACCCCGCCGATCTCCCCCTTCTTCACCCGATCATTCAGCCTGGCGGCAGCGACTCCTCCAGTCTCGATAACGCTTTCGAACTCCTCTCCATTTCGGGGCGAGGCCCCTTGCACGCCATGCTCATGCTCGTCCCCTCCGCCTATCGCTCGGAGGATTCCCTTTCGCCCGACGTTCGTGCCTTCTACGAATATCACGAATGCCTGAACGAGCCTTGGGATGGTCCGGCCGCCCTTGCCTTTAGCGACGGCAAAATCGTCGCCGCCTGCCTCGATCGTAACGGCCTTCGCCCGGCCCGCTATAAAATCACCAAGGATGGACTCTTTCTTATGGGCTCCGAGGTCGGGATCGGCGACATTCCCGAAAAATCGGTCGTTGAAAAAGGCCGTCTCGCCCCTGGCGAAATGATTGCGGTCGATACGATCCACAAAAAACTTCTGCGCAACGCCGATATTAAAAAATTCACCGCCTCCGAAAAACCGTACGGCCAGTGGGTGAAAGACGGTCTGCAAACCCTCCCCTCTTCCACCCCTCAACTTCCAACCGTGCCGGCCGACCTCACCTCGACTCTCCTTTCCTTTGGTTACAGCGAGGAGGAACTCAAAGTCATCCTGCTGCCCATGATTCAAAAAAGCGAAGAGGCCACCGGATCGATGGGAGACGATGCCGCTCTCGCGATCTTCTCCCGTCGGGCACGCCTCTTTTATCAATACTTCCGCCAACTCTTTGCCCAAGTAACCAACCCGCCGATCGACCCGATCCGCGAAAAGCTGGTCATGTCCACCACCGTGTACTTGGGGACGCGCCCCAACTGGCTGACCGATGGACCGGAGCACGTTCGACTCCTACGGCTCGACTCCCCCGTCATCTCCCCGGCCGAATTGCCCGCAATTCTATCCCGTAAAGAATCCCACCTGCGCTCCAAGACGATCCCGGTTCTGTTTCCCGTGTCTGGCGGGGTGGATGCGTTTCAAAAACGACTCCGCCAAATCAGCGAGGAGGCGGCCGCCGCCGTGCAAGAGGGGGTTTCGATTCTTTGCCTTTCCGACCGCGGAACTACCCCCGAACAGGCTTCCCTACCCATGCTTTTGGCGGTCTCCTCCGTGCATCACAGCCTGATCCGTGCTGGCCTGCGCATGCGCACCTCTCTCATTGCCGACACGGCCGACTGCCGCGACGTTCACCACTTTGCCTGCCTGATTAGCTTTGGCGCTTCTGCCATTTCTCCCTACCTCGTGTGGGAGCTGGCCGCTCGCTGGCAGTCGGAAGGCGCTCTTCCCGACCTCGACACCACCAAAATCATCTCCGCCTACCGCCAGGCGGTCGACAAAGGCCTCCTCAAAATCATGTCGAAAATGGGCATCTGCATGCTCAGCAGCTACCACGGCAGCCAGCTTTTTGAAGCCGTCGGGATCGGGCCAAATCTGATTCAAGGACACTTCACCGGCACCCCATCGCAAGTGGGCGGAATCGAACTTGCCCAGCTGGCCGTCGAGACGATCCGCCGCCATACCGAAGGCTACGCCGCCGCTGCCGCCAGCACCGAACGCCTCCCCGATGCTGGCGTCTACCGCTGGCGTCGGGACGGCGAGACTCACGCCATTACCCCTCCCACGATCCAAGCCCTCCAAGCCTTTGTCGGCCTGAAAGGCGCCGATCAGCGCAACTCCCCCGCCCAATTCCAAACCTATGTTGACTCTCTCAACAAGAGCACTCCCATTACCATTCGCCACCTGCTCCGCTTGAAAAAAGGTCGCACCGCGATCCCCTTGGAGGAGGTCGAGCCCGCCGAGGATATCCGACGCCGCTTCACCACCGCCGGAATGTCACTCGGCGCTCTATCCCCCGAAGCGCATGAAGTGCTCGCCATCGCCATGAATCGGATTGGCGGCAAGTCGAACTCGGGCGAGGGAGGAGAAGACCGCGCTCGCTTTGCCACGATGGAAAACGGCGACTCAAAAAATAGCCGCATCAAGCAGGTCGCCTCGGGTCGGTTTGGGGTTACCGCCGAATATCTCGCCAGCGCGACGGAGCTAGAGATCAAGATTGCCCAAGGGGCCAAACCGGGGGAAGGCGGCCAACTTCCGGGTCACAAAGTATCCCCTCTCATTGCCACTCTGCGTCGCTCCACTCCGGGAGTGATGCTGATCTCCCCCCCTCCTCACCACGATATCTACAGTATCGAGGATTTGGCCCAGTTAATTTACGACCTCAAGCAGGTCAACCCTCGCGCCAAGGTTTGCGTCAAGCTCGTCGCCGAGGCTGGCGTGGGCACGATCGCAGCCGGCGTCGCCAAAGCCCACGCCGATGTCGTTTTGATCGCCGGACACGATGGCGGCACCGGTGCTTCTCCCCTCTCCTCCATCAAATACGCCGGAAGTCCGTGGGAACTAGGGGTAGCCGAGACGCAACAGGTTCTTCTTCTCAATGGCCTCCGCAATCGCATCACTCTCCGCACCGACGGTGGAATTCGGACGGGACAGGATATCGTCATTGCGGCCCTGCTCGGTGCGGAGGAGTTTAACTTTGGCACCTCGGCTCTGATTGCCTTGGGCTGCGTCTTTGTTCGCCAATGCCACTTGAACAACTGTCCAACGGGTGTCGCCACGCAGGACGACAAATTCCGGGCCAAGTTCCGGGGTACCCCCGAAGCGGTGGTGGATTTCTTTAATGCGGTGGCCGAAGATGTCCGCAAAATTCTCGCTTCGCTTGGGGTTCGTAAGTTGGATGAGATTATCGGCCACCCGGAACTTCTCGAATCCTTCGTTCCCGAAAATCATCCGAAAGCGGCCACGGTCAATTTGGCTCCGCTTCTCACCGTGCCCGATATCGATCCGCTGGCCCCCCGGCACCACACTTGGGAGCGCAACGATAAGCTGGAAGATCAACCCATCGATGCGCGCATTTTGCAGGACGCCAAAGACGCCTTATCAAAGAAGCGAAAAGCGAAACTTAGTTACAAGATCAACAACTCCCATCGTTCCGTCGGGGCTGCTCTGAGTGGGGAGATTGCCTACCGCTACGGGGACGAGGGGCTGGCCGACGGAAGTATCACGCTCAAGTTTGAGGGCTCCAGTGGACAATCCTTTGGCGCCTTTCTTGTCCAAGGCGTTAAAATGACGCTGTTGGGCGAGGCCAATGATTACGTCGGAAAATCGATGTCGGGTGGGGAGATTATTCTCATCCCGGCCAAGGGAACCACCTTTGATCCCTCGAAAAATTCGATCTGTGGCAACACCTGCCTTTACGGTGCGACGGGGGGGAAACTCTTTGCTTATGGTCAGGCGGGGGAACGCTTTGCCGTCCGTAATAGCGGTGCCACTGCGGTGATTGAGGGGGTGGGGGACCACGGTTGCGAATACATGACAAGGGGCACCGTCGTGGTCTTGGGCCCGACCGGTAAGAATTTCGGTGCAGGCATGTCGGGCGGTCTGGCCTATGTCTTGGATGAGGACGGAACCTTTGCGCAACGCCACAACCCGGGAATGGTGGGTTTGGAAAAACTATCGGGCGGGGAGGATTCGAAATCCCTGCAAGCCCTGATCTATCAGCACCTCGAGGCCACCGAGAGTAAGAAAGCCAAAGAAATTCTCGCCCAGTGGGAAACTTACTTGCCGAAGTTTTACAAAGTGGTCCCTCATCCCCCGGTTTCCATCCTCCCGCCTGCTCAACCTGCCTCGGTCCCTGCCATCGCGAAGGTTTAATTTTTCCGCTCCGATCGGCTCGGTTTTTTTGTTAGGGTTATCGAATGCTGCGCACCTTCCTCTCGGGAAAGATTCATCGCGCCACCGTGACCGATGGCTCACCCGATTACGAGGGAAGCTTAGGGGTGGCGCTCGATCTGCTGGATGCGGCTGGGTTACGCCCGGGCGAAAAGGTCTTGGTCGGCGTGATCAACAGCGGGGCTCGCTTTGAAACTTATCTGATTCCAGCCCCAGCGGGCAGTGGTGCCATCGTTTTAAACGGCGCCACCGCTCATCTTGGCAAAAAGGGTGATCTGCTGACGATTATGGCGTTTGTTCTACTTGCCCCAGACCAGATCAAAACCCACCGCGCAAAGTCAGTTCTCCTACGCCCAAACAATCAAATCGAAAAGATCTCGGAAATCACCCCTATATCTCCTTGATTTGCAACATCTTGCGCGGGGTCGTAGGTCGAATAAGTCGTTCTCCATCATGGGTTTAGGTGGCGGTTTTTTAAAATTGGGGTCGTAGGTCGAAATCAATCTTTCACGCAACGAAACCCAAGGTGTGAGGTTCCCGTACTCACCTCACCCTTACTCCTCGTGCCTAGAATGTATCGGGCACAAAACTGGTCCGAACAGAGGAACGACCCACCACGGTGCACCTTTTTCTTCGCACCAGGTTCCTCTGGATCGAAACTGTGCTCGGGGCCACGGGGATTCCTGACCACACCTTCAGCGGAATCTTTTTCATAACTATCTGCCCGGTACCAGTCAGAGCACCACTCCCACACATTTCCCGATAAGTCATACAACCCATAAGGATTCGGCGGATATTTTTTCACAGGAGCAATCCCTTTCCATCCATCTTCCCCCGTATCGGAGCTTGGAAAATTTCCCTGCCAGGTGTTCGCCATCCACTTTCCACCAGGCCGAAACTCATTCCCCCAAGGGTACGTTTCGCCGTCCCTGCCACCTCGCGACGCCCGCTCCCACTCCGCTTCTGTCGGCAATCTCTTCCCCGCCCACTTGGCGTACGCCTCCGCATCCTCAAAGGCCACATGCACAACTGGAAAACTTCCCTTTCCCTTCAGGTCACTCTTGGGTCCCGTCGGGTGATTCCAACAAGCCCCAGGCACATAACTCCACCAAGCCATGAAATCATTCAGGGCCACGGGACGATCGGGTGACTGAAAACAGACTGACCCAGGTATCAACACATCCTCGGGAGCACCTGGAAAATCCTCCGCTTTAGGCTTCCGCTCCGCCACGGTCACATAGTGAGTCGCATCGATAAATTTCTGAAACTGGTCGTTGGTCACCTCTGCCTCGTCCATCCAAAATCCATCCACCTCCACCTCATGGGTCGGCTGAGAGTCAGCAAAACCACTACGAAGCAACGTGCAGGTCGGTTTTTTTGGGTCGGCCGCCGATAATGCTTGCTGACAAGCCTCTGGCCTTGGCCCACCCATCGAAAATTTCCCACCCGGAATCCAAACCATTCCCTCGTGAGACACCCCCTTGGGTGCTTCTTCCCGAAGCGGACGCTGGCAGCCTCCACCCAAGACAAGAATCCCAACCCAAAGACAAAGTGACCCGTAATTCATCAATCCCAGTCTCGCCCAGAACGACCCCTACCTCCAGACGGCAATTCCCAGACTCGCCATTTTACGATTATTCACCTATGTTTTTATTTCGCTCGGACGCTTAGCTTAGTGGTAGAGCGCCTGCTTCACACGCAGGAGGTCACTGGTTCAATCCCAGTAGCGTCCATTCGCTCGCCATTGCCTTGCCCACCCCACCTCAATCTTTTCGATTATCCGATGATCTTCACCTCATACTTTTTAAATTTGGAATCCACCGTCGCAATCGGCATTTTTTCCAGCTGGCCCTGGACAATGAGTAGCCGGTCAAAGGGATCGTGATGGTGGAGGGGTAAGCGCGAAACTTGCAGGGTATGACGATGCTCGATCGCCAGCGTCTCGACCCCATCTCTCATCAGTCGCTTTGGCACAAAGTCCACCGGCTCCTCCGGCAAGGGCAGCTTTCCCGCCGCATACTTGATTGCGATCTCCCACGAACTGGCCACGGAAAAACAAAGTTGATTGGCGCTGTTCTCCAATGCCTCTCGAATCTTGGACGGCAAACGCTCCGGCTCGGTCAACCACCAGAGCCAGACGTGGGTATCTAGGAGGATCTTCACCCCTCAAACAGGCGATTGAGTTCCGGCGCCTCCTCATCGAAGTTCTCCGGAATTCGAAAAAGGCCACGATCCTTTCCTCCCTTCCGCGCCGCCGATGCGGGACGGATCGGGACCAACTTGGCCGTCGGTTGACCATGGCGCGAAATCGTCACCTCCTCCCCCGAGGCCACCCGGGTCAACAACTTCGAAAGTTGCGTCTTCGCCGTATACACACTAACTTCAATCACCTATCCAATATATGACCAGATCTATGGTCTAGTCAAAATGATTATCCATCTGTCAAACAGTGACATACGATCCATTTCGTACCGTGTCTGAGATTACTCAGAGATGTCTCTGAGTTGGTTACGACCGCCCCTGCCCATCATCAACCTACAGGCTCTCCTTCACCCCTGATCCTGAAAGCCGATCCGCCACCACTGCAATCACCAGATCCCCCGTCACGTTAATGCTGGTCCGGCACATATCCAGAAACCGATCGACACCCAAAATGAGCGCAATCCCCACTCCCGTGTTATCCGGGTTGACTCCCA
>Ga0247834_1002536_pt1 | contig 27177 bp, 32 predicted proteins | sample LaCruzMarch2015__8_FD_187118 | JGI IMG/M metagenome (GOLD analysis project Ga0247834, IMG submission 187118) | Freshwater microbial communities from meromictic Lake La Cruz, Castile-La Mancha, Spain - LaCruzMarch2015_12m | ecosystem: Environmental > Aquatic > Freshwater > Lake | place: Spain...
AGCCTTCAATGATGTCTCGACCACCTCACCTTTTGCGTGAGCTTCAACTGGGATGATTTTGCCCGTCATCCGCCCCTTTTATCAGCCTCCGGGCGTTTCCAGTAGCTTTTCCATTCACGGATTTAGGGTGATTGGCTCGGCGGTGATGTTGTGGGAGGCGATGTCGCGATACAAATGCGCGTCGTAGTCGGGGTGGTAGATGCCGAACGCGGCGTCTTGCACGCGCAGGCCGTCGAGCAGGAAGAAGCTAACGTTGGGCCGGATCGCATAATGCGCGGCCCATGCGCGCAGCTTGCGGACGATAAAGGGATGTTCGCGGTCGCCATGCACGGAACCGTGCTCCCCGTCACCGAAGCGGAACTCAAAGAGGCCTTAGCTGTGGGATTCATTGTCCTCGAAGCGCATGAACGGCAGTGTGCGGACATCACGTTCGGCGACTTTGCCATCGGGTGAGCGAACACGCAGCACGGGGTTGAAGTCAGGCGTCTTGGCGATTTGGAAATGGAAGCCGTATCGGTCGTTCTCACACGCGACGTTGCGGGTGAAGATGTTGCGCCCATTCGCCCACCAGAAGCCCGCGCCAACATTGGGATCAAACGACAGCACCTGCTGCGGCAAAGGCACGCCACCGAAGGCCTGAACGGCGAGATTGCGATCCAGCACGTTCCATTGCTCGGTCGCGTCTTCGAGGAAGAAGCCGTGGCCGATGGATTGATAACCGACACAATCGCGAATGAGCAAATGGTCGGTGCCGTGGATGGTGATCCAGCGATTGTGCGAGTCCCAAATGCTCGCGCCCAGCACGCCGCTGCCGCGCATCGTGTCGCGCACGAGATGAAAATGGATCGCATACTTGCCGAGCACACCCTCTTTGCCGAGATGCCGGAACTCCGCGTAACTGATGCCGCCGGAGGAGTCGCGGTGATACATCGTATGCCCGCACACACCTTTTGGATCGGCGGACTCGATGACGACATTCCGCGAGAGGTTGGCGACTTCACAACTCATCATTCCTTCGCCCTGATGCGCTTTGGTTAGAGGACGATCCAACGTGATCACCGCGCCATCGAGCGCTGCAATGATACGTTCTTCCGTGCCCACCGGCTTTGGCCTGCGGCCATCCTTGCGAAAACTTACCCCAGACTCGACGGCGGGCCATTCGCCCGTGGTGATGATGAGGCGATCACCGACATGCCAGTCGGTCACCGGCTCCTCCACCGCCACGCTCACATCGCCCGCCTTGGAGGGGGTTTCCGACGAACTCGAAGTCGCCGCCGTCAATGCTTTCATAGACCGGCACGTCATCGGCGAACTTGTTCATGTGGAGCTGGTTGCCGTATTTCTTGGTGTAGGCCGGGCCGAGGTCTTTGCCGAGCATCAACAGCCGGTCGTCCTTGTAGGAGACGAAGGTGCCGGTGGCGCGGCCCTTTCGCGCACCGACGCGGATGAGCGCCTTGTTTCCGCCAACGATGATCCACGTTCCAGCCTCAACCTTGCTCAGGACTTCAGCGGTGCCTGATGGCACGTACTTGGCGGCGGCATCGTCCCAATGAACGACCGGGGTCTTCGCGGGAATGTCCTTCCAAACCAGGCCGCTGTAGTTGCCTTTGAGCGTCAGCGTGCCGTCTTTGAACGACACGAATTTGCCATAGCCCATCTTGTCTTTCTGGTCGGCAGTGTCCACTGACGGGGCTTGGGCTGCAACGGGTGTCCATGTCATGACGGCCATGCCCTGCATGATGCCGCAGATGATGACGAGGTGAAGGGATGCGTGTTTCATAAGATGCATGAATATTGCTTTCGGGCGGAGTCACTTCTTCACACCGATTTCGATGCGGGTGAAGAATCCGTCTGACGGCCCGAAGTAAACCGTGACCAAGGTGCCTTCCTTGATGTGGGGCAAGGTCGCGGCAGGTGTGCCTGCCAGCCGTGTAGTCGCCCCATCAAAGCTTTCGAACACAGGAATGTGCTCCGCGAACTTGGGGTAGTTGAACTGTTGCCGTATTTCTTGGTGAAATCGGGCTGCTGTCTTTGCCGAGCATCAGCAAGCGGTCCTCTTTGTATGAGGTGCTGTGGTGCGTCCTTTCTCTCGCCGACACGGATGAGCGCCCTCTTATTACTGATGACGATGGTGATGACGCCGACTTAGGGCCGCCGCGCTGCGGTGATGAATTCATCCAGCTTATTCAGCACATCCTGCATCTGCGTTGGGTTGTAATCGTTGTTCGCCGCTTGACCAAGCGTGCCGACGCTATTGGTGTTGTTACTCGTGCCGCCAATGGCGCTGTTCATGTCATTGATGGTCACTTCTCCCGGTGGGCCAGTTTGCCCCTGGGGGATGGCGAAGGTGAAGTGCAGTGTGTTGCCTGTGACACTGACACTCACGCTCGCAGGATCACCTTCGGGCTGTGTGTTCATGCCATCCACCTGTGCGGCGGTAATGGTGAGAATGGCATCAATCAAGGCTTTGAGTCCCTGGAGCTGGCTGCGCATCTGCACCGCATCAATTTCGGTGTTCGCGAGCGGGAGATTGGGATCGTAGAGCATGCTGGGGGAGTAGCCCGCACAGTCCTTTGTGCAGAAGGGTTGAATGGGTCACGAATACCGCACAGAGGACTGTGCGGACCACCATCACGGCGTGACCGTCACGCTCTGCACGGGGGTGAACTCACCGGTCGGGGCGGCATCATCATAGTATTGCAGGCGGTAGTCACGCACCTCAGGCTGGCCGACTACCAGAGGCGGGCGCTCGTCCATGTATGGGCTGGAGAAGTCAATGGCCAGCAGCTCACAGGTGCCTGTACCACGCTTGCTGTAGATGACGACACCCTGGCGACCATACTTTTTGATGATGACCTTCACACACTCGCAGCCCTCACCGGCATCTTCGGCACTGACGATGCCGAGCTACAGGCCGATGGCTTCCGTGTAGTTCGAACTTTTGTGAATACCAACTCACCGTCCGGCCCCCGTGTCCAGCCCGCCTTCTTTTCCGCCTCCGCCATCACCTCAGAGGGCAGCCGCCCGCCACCACGCACGATCCGCACAAAGATGTCAATCTTGGGCCTGCGCGCCTTCTTCTCCACATACCCGACCATATGCGGGCTGACCTTCCCCTTGGCGGCCACTTGATTCTGCGAAAGCCCAGCCTCCGTGCGTGAGTTTTTGAGTGTATCGGCAAGGAGTTCGCAGAGCAGTTCGCTTTCAGCAATGGCTGGGTGTTGGGGCATAGGCCGCGTATTCAATGCCAGCCTCGAACACGCGGCATATCACAGTTGTGAATATCCAGGCCCGTTTGGCAATTCTCAAGGCGGCTCGTTTAATGAGGTGGCTGTAACAACATGATCGCAGCCATCACTAGCATCAGCCCGTCCTCAATGATGGTGACGGTGGACATGGGAAGCTGGAAGACGGTGCCGAGGCAGGCGCAGCGGATGGCGCGTTTCGATAACACTGCGCGCAGCACTCCGGCCAGGCTCACGGTCATGACGACGGCGGTGGTGACATTCAACACCAGAGGACTGACGTGAGCGAGATAGGCGAGGCCCAGTCCGAGCTCGATGAAGGGATAGATGAAGCCGTAGCCGGGCCATGCTTTCGCCACGAGGTCGTAGCTGCGGTAAGCATCGGCAAAGCCGCGCATGGCGAGCAGCTTGAAGAAAGAGAAGGCGATGAAGAAGCCGCCCATGAACACGCGCATGGCGAGCATGGTGTCCCAGCCGCCCGTCGCGAAGAGTAAACTGCCGGTGACTGCGAGGAGATAGACCAGCAGGATGATGAGGGGGCGGTAGGTGGTGGCATCCTTGGCAGGCAATGCAGGTCCCTCTGTGGCAGGTGGCGACGGCGAATCCGATGCAACTCGGTATTGACCCAGCGGCGCGAGCCACGCATTCAGCTCGTCGCTGGATAATGACCGGCTCGCCTGCCATTCGGCACGCGGCGGCTGCAAGGTGACGGTGACGGATTCGATGTCGGGATGCTCGCCGAGGCGCTGCTGCACTTTGGCGACGCAGTTGCCGCAGGTCATGCCGTTGATGGGAATGGTTTGCTGCGTGCTCATGGTGATGTAGGCGGTGCTTCGCTGGTTATTGCAGCAGGACAAAGCTGCCATCCGGTCTGGCATAAGCGGCGGCGTAACTGGACACGGGCAGCATATCGCCATCGCCGGAGCTGGTGATGCGGCCCTCAGCATCCAGCAAATCCCAGTGCAGTCTGCCTGCCTTGTTCCAACCGGAGCCGATGACGCTGGCGATGAGTGTCCGGCCTTTTGTGTTCTGTGCGATGACGGGATGCTTGGCATTCTTCGGCCCGACTTTCTGCACCGCACTGGCAGGAGTGCCCATGAGTCCTGTGACGATCTGCCCGTCATTCTCCCAGGCAGCACGCAGCGTCTGCGCGGCAGGCATCAGGTTCGCGCTGCTCATCGGACACATGGCGATGGTCCACTCATCGAGCTTTGTCAAAGTGCTGCGCGCGGCGGTGCGAGTGATGAGAGTCATGCCGCGCGCCGTCGGTGTCATCGCGGACCGATAGAGCACCGTGAGGGTTTCATCGGCGGAGACATGCGCGTGCAGTGAGCAGCAGGCGCACACACCTGGCTCGGCGGCATTGAGCGACTCAGCTGCGGAAAAAGTGCCGCCGTCATTGGTAGAAGTACGCACATACACGAGCCGCGCGGCCTCTCCCATCGCGCCAGCAGGTGCAGCATGCCAGACGACACTGACGTGACCCTTTTCATTGGCGGCGATGGATGCCCCGCCATCGAGCGCCGTGGTATCGCCGATCAAGTTTTGCTGCGGCGTGAATACTCTCGCGCCTTGCTCGAGTCGGGCATGCAGGAGTGGCGCGCGCATCATCATTTCTTTCTTGCCGCCGGTGTTGCCGTTCCAGATCACCTGCACACTGCCACCACGACCCAGCGCCAGTTGGGCACCACGAATGGTGCCGATGGCGATGGCAGATTTCGGAATCGAATTCACCGTGATCGGCTCCGCCCAACTCGTGTCAGATGAAGCGCGATGCGTGTAGCGAATGTCACAGGCCTTTGGGTCACCTTTGAGATAAACGAGGTGCAGCTCGCCCTTCGCATCCACGAGCACCTGCGGCTGAATGCCACCCTCAGGTACCGTCTCCACCCGCACCTGCGCTTCCGCGAGTGGGATTAAACCGAGAAGCAGCAGGGCGAAGGTGGTGGATTTCATGACTCAGCGTAACGCCTCCTAGGGTCGGAAGTTGCGCAGCCGCAGGGCATTCGCGATGACCGACACGGAACTCAAACTCATGGCCGCACCCGCGATCATCGGGCTGAGCAGCACGCCGAGCCACGGATAGAGAATGCCAGCGGCGATGGGGATGCCGAGGGCGTTGTAAAGGAAGGCGAAGATCAGGTTCTGTCGGATGTTTCGCATCATCGCGCGGCCAAGTTGGATGGCTTGAACGATGCCGCGCAGATCGCCACGCACGAGCGTGACGGGTGCGGTTTCCATCGCGATGTCCGTGCCAGTGCCCATGGCGATGCCGACATCGGCTTCGGCCAAGGCGGGCGCGTCATTGATGCCATCGCCCGCCATGCCGACGACAGCACCGGGCTTCTTCATTTCGGTGATGAAGGTGTGCTTTTCCTGTGGCGTGACACCGGCATGAAAGCGCTCGATGCCCAGTGTGCTCGCGATGCGCTTCGCGGTGCGTTCGTTGTCGCCTGTGAGCATGACGACTGAGATGCCGAGCGCGCGCAGTTGAGCGAGCGCTTCCGGTGTCGTCGCCTTGATCGGATCACTCACGACGATGACCGCCACCGCCTGACGATCCACCGCGAGGAAGATGGCCGACTTGCCTTCGCTTTGATGCGGTGTCGCGAGTGCTTCGAGCGCGGCGAGGTTTTCGATGCCTTGCTCGCGCAGGAAATCGGCTTTGCCCACCATCACGGCTTTGCCATTCACGTTGCCGCTGACTCCCGCTGCGGGCGTGGCCTGAAAGTCGGGCACGTCTGGCAAAGCGAGCTTCTTTTTCTCCGCCGCCTGGATCACGGCATAGGCCAGTGGATGCTCGCTGTGACGCTCTAAGGCTGCCGCAAAACGAAGCGCGTCGTCGATGCTGAGCTGGCTCTGCGGCGAGAGGAGAACCTCAGTCACTTCGGGTTTGCCGAGCGTGAGAGTGCCGGTCTTGTCCACGGCCAGCGTGTTCAGCGCGGCCAGTTTCTCGATGGCCTCCGCCTGACGGATCAGCACACCCATCTTCGCCCCACGACCGATGCCGACCATCACGCTCATCGGTGTGGCAAGACCCAGTGCGCAGGGACAGGCGATGATCAAAACAGCGACCGCATTGGCGATGGCATACGCCAGCGAAGGCTCCGGCCCAAGCCACAACCACAGCCCAAAAGTCACTGCCGCCGCGACCAGCACGGCGGGCACAAACCACGCCGCGACTTTGTCTGCCAGCGCCTGGATCGGCGCACGACTGCGCTGCGCCTGGCCAACGAGCTGGACGATCTGCGCCAGCATCGTGTCCGCGCCCACACGCTCGGCCTGCACCACGAGACTGCCGTGTTGATTGAGCGTGCCACCCGTCACTTGAGCTCCGGCGGATTTCTCCACAGAATCGGGTTCGCCGGTGAGCATGGATTCATCCACATGGCTGCTGCCCTCGATCACCACGCCATCGACAGGAATCTTTTCGCCCGGACGCACGCGCAGACGTTGGCCGACCTGCACGGCATCGAGCGCGACATCCACATCGCCCTCGGGTGTGACGAGCCGCGCTGTTTTGGGCTGAAGGCCGAGCAGTTCCTGGATCGCACTCCCTGTTCGCGCTCGTGCCCGCAACTCCAGCACTTGGCCGAGCAGCACCAGCACGATGATCACCGCTGCAGCTTCAAAATAGAGCGGCAGGCTGCCGTGAGTGTCACCCAATGACTTTGGAAACCAACCCGGTGCCAACATGGCTGCGACGCTGAAGGCATACGCCGATCCCACACCCAGCGCGATCAGCGTGAACATGTTCATGCTGCGATGCCGCAACGACTGCCACGCACGCACAAAGAACGGCCAGCCGGCCCACAGCACCACCGGCGTCGCGAGCACAAACTGCATCCAGCGCGTCGCCACACCATTTGCCCACTCCGCATGACTCCACGCGGGAACAATATGCGCCATCGCGGTGACAAAGACCGGCAGCGTCAGCAGCGCGCTCCATTTAAACCGCCGCGTCATGTCGCGCAGCTCGGCATCGTCGTCCGCATCATCGTTCTCCGTCGCCGTCATCGGCTCCAGGGCCATTCCGCACTTCGGGCAAGGGCCGGGATGATCCTGCTGCACTTCGGGATGCATCGGGCAGGTGTAGATCGTTTTATCCGCCTTCGGTGCCACCCAGGACGGATTGCGTTCAAGGGCCATCCCACATTTCGGACAATCACCCGGTTTTTCTGACGCCACGCCAGGGCACATGGGGCAATAGTATTTCGAGGTCGATGAAGGCTTCACCGTTGCCTGATCGTGCCCGCCGCAACACGAGGGCTTCTTCCCGGTCTTCTCATCCTTGGGCTTCGTGGAGTCAGCCGGGGACAGAAACTTCTTCCGGCAATGCTCACTGCAAAAGTAGAAAGTCTTTCCATCGCGTTCAGCGTGGAGTGCCGTCGCTTCGTCCACTGTCATTCCGCAAATGGGGTCTTCTTTCATGGGCTACTTTTTGGAGAGCTTGTTGATCGCCACAACAAGGAGGACAACCAACAGGGTGCCGATAGCTGTCCAGAGCCACATGTCTCCGCCCATCCAGCCGTTCATCCAGCCGCTCATTGATCCGTCACCTTGATTTTGATTCATCATGGTAGTCGGTGTTTGAATTTCACGCTCCCGTTCGGCAGCCTCTGAAGCACGGGTGCTTCAGAGGTCTTGCAGCCACAATCGCTGAACGTCCGCTTAATTGCAGCAGGACTTGGTTTCCTTGATGGCGTGTTCCACCGCTTCACGGGTTTCGCCGGTGCCCTTCTGGATGCGGCCCACCAGTTCGTCCTTCTTGCCTTCGATGTATTGCAGATCGTCGTCCGTGAGCGTGGCCCACTTCTGCTTCAGCTTGCCCTTGGTGATGTTCCAGTCGCCTTTGATTTCGAGTGTTGTCATGGTGGTGTTGGTTGGATGTGTTTGGTTCTGCGAACAGAGTTTTCGCTGTTTCGCAGGCAGCCACGTTGTGCCAGCAGGAGACGAATGACGATGGGGTGTAACCCCACTGTCGCACACTCCGCGTGCCGGGAGCCTTGATTGGACAAAGGAATGACGGGCAAAGGAATGTGCCGGGAAACCCACTCCCTTGCCAAATCATTCCTCTGCCCATTCTCAGCGCGGCTTTGAACCTTGAACCGCTTCACCGCCGCAGCGCGGTGATCAGCTCGTTCATCTTCGCCCGCATGAGTTCTAGATCAGCGAGTGTCGGCGGATCATTCGCAAACGGCGTGTCCAGCGTCGCCACGGCATTGCTGAGGTTGCTCGTTCCTGCGATGGCGCTGCTGAGCTGCGCATTCGTCACCTCACCGGGCGGGCCTTGCGAGCCGGAGCCGTCATTGCCGCGTGGGATGCCGAACTGAAATCTCACATTGCTCCCGTCGAAGCTGACGACCACCGTGGCATCCGCACCGGGATTGAGCGTGGTCACGCTGTCCACCACCGCCGCCGCAAACGGCGGGCCTGGGCCGCCATTCGTCCCGTTGGTGCCGTCATTGCCTCTGGGAATTCCAAACAGCAGTCGAACCGCGCTGCCGTCAAAACTCGCGTTCACCGTGGCCGGTTCACCGGGGGCCAGCGTGTCCACACCATCCACGAGGAAACTGGTGATGGGCGGGCTGCTCACGCCATCCTGACCACGTGGAATCCCAAACGTGAACCGCACATTCGCCCCGTCCCAGCTCACGCTGGCTTCCGCCGGGTTGCCGGCATCGAGCGTGTTCGTGCCATCAATGATCGCACCGGTGACGCTGGTGCCATCGCTGCCGTTTTGGCCGGGAGCACCCTGCGGGATGCTGCTGATGAGATCGACGATGCTCTGTAACTGCGCCCGCATCTGCGCCGAGGAATTCGGCGCGTTGTTGGCGGGGAGGGTGGGATCGAAGGGCATGGCGTGAGGCGCGGAGCGCCGGTTGACGGTTGTTTGCAGTGGTTGACGGTGGTTTGCGGTGGATTGGAAAACCACCGCCAACGGCGCGCAGCGCCCTTCAGCCATGGCAAACCACCGCCAACGCGAGCGGAGCGAGTTTCAGCGCCTCCGGCGTTAAGTCACCGTCACCTGTGCCTCGGGGCTTGGGGGCGCATCGCCGCCGTCGTTGCTGGCGACGACGCGGACCTTCACCACCTGCGCGGCGGTGAAGTGCTTCAAGATGATCTCCAGATCCTTCGCGCTGGCCTTGTTCTGCCACTCGGTATCCACGCCCACGATGAAGGTCTCGATGCGGTAGCGGATCGCCCGTGTCGCATACGGGTAGCTGACTTCGATGCGGCCATTGCCCAGCGCGGCGGCGGTCACACTCGCCACCGGTTCCGGCGCGCTTGGGTTTGCCGGGATGTTCAGGCCAAAGGCCTCCCAGCGCGGATCGTCGTCGGCGATCAGGGCCTCCAGTTCATTGATCAGACCGCGCACCCGTTTGCGCAGCGCATCCGTGGCCGTGGTGCGCGTGGCAAAGGCGGTCGTCTGCGCGCTTTCCGCATCGCTCACCGCCTGCCGCGCATCCGAGAGCGTCGTCCAAGCCGCGCCGCATAGGGCCGCGCTCGCACCCATGCCGACGTTTTCGTGCGCCGGGACGAGCGTGAAATAGTTCTTCAGCTTGTCCAGCAGCGTGAAGCGCTTGTCCTGCGTGTCTGGCACGGCGGTGGACTGGCCGGGGAAGCCCGTCGGGCCCCACGCCGGGCTCCAGCGCTGGCCCAGCTTCTGTGCCAGACACAGCTTGCAACCGGTCAGCGTGTCAAAGCCGGCATCGTCCGCCGCCTGCAAAGTGGTATAGGCGGTGCTCACGGCGGTCTTCTTCACTTCCGCCTGCGTCTCCGCGTTGGACAGGGCGGTGATGGCGGCACGGATCGCCGCCTCCGTGTGTTGCAGGATGCCAATGGTGGCTTCATGCGTGTGGCAGCCGTCCGCCATGCGGTCGGCGAGGGCGCGGAGGATGTCGTTGTTGTCGGGTGTTGGGTTGGAGGCCATGGTGCGTCGGTGGGTTCGTGGTTTGCGTTTCGGTGCGGTCGGAAAAATCGTTGTGCTGCTGTCATCCCAGGAGCCGCTGTCCCAGCTTCCTGAATCCCAATCAGGTGGCATAAAGTAGCCCAGTTGCGCCGCAACTGGTCGGGTTGGCGGTTCTCAGGAAAGCAGTGCGCACCATCCTTTGTGCGGTCAGGGTGTTCGGCGGGAAATATTGAAAATCAGCGCTCTGCGTGGCCTTTGGCTCACTCTGGCACATCGCGCCGAAATCCGCTGCATGACCCGGCAAGGTCCACCACGTCGCGTCAGATTCTGGCGCGAGACTGGGGAGAGACTCAGGTGCCGCGCCGAGATCTGGCGCAGCAGCGCTGAGGCTCCTAGGTGTCGTGCCGAGATTCGGCGCCAGAGTGCTGAAGGTCCACAGCGCCACGCCGAGATCTGGCGCAGCAGCGCCGAAGCTCCGAGGTCCTGTGCCGAGATTCGGCCCAGCAGTGCCGAGACTCTGAGATGCCGTGCCGAGATCTGGCGCCGCAGCGACGAAGCTCCGAAGTCCTGTGCCGAGATCCGGCCCACCGTTCCCGAGACTCTGACCTCCCGCGCCGAGATTCGGCGCGAGTCCCCAGAACTTGCTCCCCCCAAGGCGCGGAAGCGTCCTCACCCCCTGAAGTTGACAGCATGGCAGCGCGTGTTTCATCGCCGCCTATCAAACCATGAGCGCCCCTCAAAAGTCGAAGCAACACGTGTATGAACTTCAGCCGTCCGCCGGTTCGTTCAAGGAGGCCACCACGATCACCACCGCCAGCGGCGTGTGGAGGGCAAAGGAGATGCGTTCCACGGTGTTCATCTGCGGGAAGCGCACCTGCGTCTCGATGAAGTGCAGGCCCATGGGCGAGATGTCCGCCTCCCGGGCCACCTCCTCCTGCGTGCGGTGCTGTTCTTCACGGATTTTGCGGAGGACTTTGCCAATCCGGCTGGTGACCGGCATCGGCCCGTCATGGGGCAGGGATGAAGCGTTCATGCAGGCATTAAACCACAAGCACCTGGGGTTTGGGAACTAAACAAATGTAAGAGCCTCACCCTGGCCGCGCATAACGGATTGAAAATCAGCGCGAAATTCACCGAAAAATAATTTCCGCTGGCTCTTGCCCTGACTGCGGTTTCTCCCCTAAACTCGAAAATCATGAACCGGATTTACCAGGGCAGAGTCACGCAGGCGCATGAATTTTGAATCCAAAACGCGCTGATGCACTTCGCCCACACCACCACCGACGGTCGCCCTTGGGAGCCGCTGGAGGATCATCTTCGGGAGGTGGCAGAGCTGTCAGGAAAATTTGCCGATTCCTTCGGTGCCAAGGAATGGGGCCATCTTGCGGGTCTGTGGCATGATCTGGGGAAGTATTCGCGGGATTTTCAGGCAAAGCTGCATGGTGAGCATTTTCAGATCGAACACGCGGGGGCGGGCGCAGCTTTGGCGAAGGAAAAAATTCCTGTCGGCTGGGAGATTCTGGGCTTTGTCATCGCAGGACATCATGCAGGGCTGGCTAACTGGCACTGCAAGGAATCCCGCCACGACAAGAGCACGCCTCTTGCGGATCGTGTAAAGCGAGCAAGAGCCATGTTGGAGACTTGCCGGTCATTGATGGAGGAAAACAACGATGAAGTCATGCTGCGGCTCATGGAATTGCAAGCGGTGCCAGAGCTGCCCAAATGTGTCCTGACCGGCGGTGATGAAGGAAAGGCGAGCTTTAGCTGCTTCATTCGCATGCTCTTCTCCGCGCTGGTGGATGCGGACTCTCTGGCGACAGAGAACTTTTGCTCGCCGGAAGAACGAAAGACCCGGCTGCGGGTGCAGCCGGTCTATGAAGCAGTCGAGGTGCTTCGTGAGCGTTTGGATGCCCATATTGACGAACTCGGAGCCAAGGCTGCGAACACGGAGGTGAATTGCCAACGTGCGCAAATATTGAACTGGTGCCGTGAGGCTGCGCAAACAGAACGCGGCTTCTTCACGCTCAATGTGCCCACTGGTGGTGGGAAGACGTTGACGGCCATGTCCTTTGCTCTGCGGCACGTCGTTCAGCATCGGGCCAGGGGAATGAGGCGTGTGATCGTCGCGGTGCCTTACACTAGCATCATCGAGCAGAATGCGGGCGTGTATGCGAAGGCGCTGGGCGCACACAATCTGATCGAGCATCATTCGAACCTGGATGATTTCAACGACGAGGATGAAGCCGATGAAGCGACGATTCGCCGCCGCTTGGCCTGTGAGAACTGGGATGCGCCCGTGATCGTCACTACGAACGTCCAACTCTTCGAGTCGCTTTTTACGCACAAGCGCCGTCGAGCGCGGAAGCTCCACAACATCGCAGGCAGTGTCATTCTACTCGATGAGGCGCAGTGTGTGCCGGTTGGCTATCTGGAACTGATCGTGCCGATGCTGCGGGATCTTGTGGATCATTACGGCTGTTCCGTTGTTATCAGCACCGCTACGCAGCCTGCATGGCGTCAGGTGAATGGAAGACCTGCCTTTGGGGTGCCAGTTGAAAAAATACGCCCCATTATTCCGACGGATGCAGCTCTATCACGTGTGGAGGGCTTTGACCGCGTCAGCGTGGAGTGGCCGCAAACAAAGGAGCCGGTCCCCTATGAGGCTCTCGCCCTCCGGTTGGCCGCTGAGTCCTGTGTGATGGCCATCGTGCATCGAAAGAAAGATGCTCAATGGCTGGCCAGACGCCTGCGGGAGCTGCGGCCAGAGGAACGCGTGTTCCACCTCTCCACCAACATGTGTCCCGTTCATCGGCGCAGCGTGCTGGAGGAAATTCGCTCTTCCATCCTTCAATTTCGCACGACTGGTACGCCTTGCCGTGTCGTGACCACCCAGCTCGTGGAGGCAGGAGTCGATCTCGACCTCCCGGTCATCTACCGCGCCATGGCGGGGTTGGATTCGATCACGCAGGCGGCTGGGCGATGTAACCGAGAGGGCAAGATGGATCAGAAAGGCCGCGTCGTCGTCTTCCATGCCGAGACAGAGCCGCCCGACCCGCATCTCAAACGCTGTGCGCAAATCACTGCGGACATGCTTTCCGAATATGATGGTCAGCTCGACATCCGCGATCCGGCTATCTTCGAGCAGTTTTTCAAAACTCTCTACCACTCCACCCGCCTCGACCTTCGGAAGCTCCAGCGCCACGTCACCGACTTGAACTACGAGACATTGGGCCGCGAGTTTCGCATGATCGACGATAGCCAGCAGACTCCCATCGTGATCCTCTATAACGACGAAGCCCGAGATCGTCTTCGCATCATCCAGAACATCGCACGCAGCCCCGTGGGGGAAGAAGTTGCTTCCCGCCTCGCCTTTCGCGCTCTCCAGCCCTACAGCGTTGCCGTCTGGCCCAAGGGCCTTATGGTGCTCAAAGACGCGCTGGAGCCTCTCTTCCCAGGCAGCACCGCCATGCTGCTCGATCCCCAAAACTACCCCAGCAGCTACGACGCCGTCTTTGGCCTTGTCACCGATGATGAGCCAAGCATCCCGCCGGAAAGGCTGGTTTGTTGACCCCAAAAAAAAGGCCGCACCCCCGAAAGGGTGCGGCACCAATCCTCACTTCTAGAGCCCATGTCGCAGGTTTCAATCCGCTCCGAATCACCAGAGAGTCCCAAGAGGGCCAACCTGCATTGGTGGGGCGGTTGGCCGAGTCGAGTGACATCAAACTTTAGAGTCCTTGTCGCAGGAAGACAAGTTTTAACTTGCGTAGCCGTTTGCAAGGGGATAAATGAGAAGCGGGAGGTTGCACGAGCACTTGCAATGCTACGACAACCTCCCGCTAGAAGCATTACTTCTCTTTCGATCTGTAAAGCCTACCTTCTGAGGGGTGAGCGAACGTGTCCCATGGACACCAGATCGTCAAGGGGAGGGTGCAAGTTGAAAACAAGCACAAACCCCAATGAAACGAACATATACGATCCAGTACGACCTTCTCAAATCAGGTCAAAACTACGACAAGCTCATCCCTGCCATTCAAAACCTTGGCAGCACTTGGGCCAAACCCCTCGCCTCTTGCTTCGCCATCGTCACCACGATGACGGCGGCGCAGATTCGGGATTCCCTCACTCCTTGCCTCGATCCCAACGACCGACTTCTGGTCACGCAGGTCGGGCCGGACTGGGCTTCTCGCAATCTCCCCAAAGAGGTTGCCGAGTGGTTCAAGCAAAACGTCGGCTAAGGGCCGATCAACCGGGAAGGTCCGCAGCCATGCGGGCCTTCCCCCTTCACTTTTCATCTTTATGCAAATGACCAGTCCCATCCTGCGCCTGCGCTGCTCCGGCCCGCTGGCGATCTTCACTAGACCGGAACTCAAGACGGAGAGGTTCAGCTACTCGGTGCCTACGCCCTCGGCGTTGCGCGGTGTGCTCGAAGCCGTTCTTTGGAAACCTGCCATCTCCTGGCGTATTCATCGCATTCATGTGTTGAATGAGATCAAGTTCACCTCCTTCCGGCGGAACGAGGTCAATAACAAAGCCGTGGCTCCCAAAGCCTCGATCCTCGCTGGCGGAGGAGCTGCGCCCGAGTTTTACGCGGATGAGGACCGGGCACAGCGAAACACGGTGGCGCTCTCTCAAGTGGACTACCTTGTGGAGGCGCGGTTCACATTGACGGAACGAGCGGGAGAAGGCGACACAGTGGCGAAGTTCGCGGCCATGTTTGACCGCCGAGTCGAGAAAGGGCAGGTGTTTCAACAGCCCTACTTCGGTTGCCGCGAGTGCGCGGCGGATGTGCGCCCGCCTGAGGGCAATGAGAAGGCCGTTGGAGTCACGCAAGACCTGGGCTTGATGCTGTGGGACATTTCCTTTCGCACGTTGAAGGGCAAACTTGACAACCGCCCCATTTTCTATTGGGCACAGATGAAGGATGGCATCATCACCGTGCCGCCGGATGAAGCAGCAGCGCGGGCGACACTGCTGGACTATCAAAAGAAAGGAGGCGTGTGATGTTGCAAGAACTCTGCCAGCTCGCGACACGCGAGAAACTAATCGGGGACACTGCTTTTGAAGTTTGTCAGATCGAATGGTTGATTCACTTGAGGCCAAACGGCCAAATGATAGGCGATTTTCTCGGAACCCACTACGAGGTGGAAATGCCTGGAATTCCCAAGGCGGGAAAGAAGCCCAAAACGAGGGAAGAGGTGAAGAAGTTTGTCATTCCTAGACAGGTTAACCTTGAAAGTGGGGCAACTCGCTCCGGCACCAAGCCTTATGCTTATTTCCTCGTTGATAAGAGTGAATATGTATTCGGGTGCGAGCCTGGAGCCAAGGCTAGGCAGACGCCTGTCGATGATAAAATGGTGAAAAAGCATCAGGCATTCATCGATACAGTGCGTGCAGCATATGATGTTACCGCCCAGCCTGAACTGAATGCTGTCCTAGCGTTTCTCGAAGATGTTCATGCGAATGGACTTCCGGTGAATATGCCAGCAAAGGCTAAAGCGGGGGACTTTTACGCATTTGTAGTTCGCCCTTCGGTTGACGAACTGGTTCATGAACTTCCCGCAATTCAGGAATATTGGAGACAGCAATGCAGGCGTGTTATCGGTTCAAATGACTCACTCAACTGTCTGATAACGGGAGAGGCGTTGGGAGAGCCCATGAAGGTTCCGTTACTGAGTTTTCCTGGTGTAACGACCGGCATTGGCTTGGTGTCTTTCAACAAGCCGGCATTCGAGTCCTACGGCTGGAAGTCCAATGAGAATGCACCGATTTCTGCCGCTGCCTCACAGTTGGCGACGGAAGCGATGAATCGCCTTCTGGCCTATTCATACCAGCGCCAAGATGGAAAAGTTTTGCAGCAGCGAAACATTAGAATCACAAAGGATACAATCGCCTGTTATTGGGCCGCAGCAGCTAGCGGGGATGAAATCACTGATGGTCTTCCCGCAGCTCTACAAGCAGATACCGGTGGGCGAGCTGTAGCGCTCTGGCGGGCGGTCTGGTCTGGCAAACCACCGCCAGCTTTGGACGCTACAAAGTTCTATGCCGTCACTCTGACCGGAGCGCAGGGCCGCGCCATCGTGCGGGATTGGTATGAAACGACCGTGGGGAAGGTGCAGGCCAGTTTGGCCGAATACTTCCGCCAACTGGAACTCCAGCCGAATACACGCCCCGGCAAGGACAAGGAACTGCCACCGCAGTATGGCCTGCGCACATTGCAGGAGTGCCTTGTGGCCTCCCGCAAGGCGGATGATCTGCCTTCCAAGTATGCGGCGGAACTCTTCGCCGCCTCGATCAATCAGAACATCCGCTTTCCGTCATCGCTGCTCACTCTCGCGCTCGACCGCATGAGGGCGGAAGCGGGCCGGGATGACTGGATCGACAGCTATCGGCGGGATGCCCGCACTGCTCTCATCAAAGCCATTCTCATTCGCAATCACAAACAAGATCAACTCACTCCAACTATGAACGACAAAAACGAACAACCCGGCTACCTGCTCGGTCGCCTCTTTGCCTGCATCGAGAGGATGCAATACCTCGCGCTCGATCAAGTGAACGCGAACATCGCCACGCGCTATTTTGCAGCAGCCTCCACCACGCCGCGTCTTGTGTTTAACAGCCTCCTGAAGGATTTCCAAGGACACTACTTCAAGAAGGCACAGCGGAAGAAATCCGGCGCTGCCTGGGCGGTGCAACGCCATGTCTGCGAGATTCAAGAACTCTATGGCAAGGTGATGGACGCAGCCCAAGGCTATCCAGCTCGGTTCTCTCCATTGCAGCAAGGCCTATTCATGGTCGGCTATCACACGCAGCGTGGTCTTTACCTGCCACGCAAAGACAAGGCTACCACTGCAACGCCTGAAGACTCCGACACCGAAGAAACCGCCAACTCAGCCAACGAATAACCCACCCAAATTTCAAACATCAACACCCATACCATTATGAACAACCGCTACGACTTTATTTACCTCTTCGACATCAAGAACGGCAATCCCAACGGCGATCCTGACGCTGGAAACGCCCCACGTGTGGACGCGGAAACCGGCAAGGGCCTTGTCACCGATGTGTGCCTCAAACGCAAGATCCGCAATTGTATATGCCTCACCGAAACCAATGACGATGGCACTCCCAAGCAGGGCTATGACATCTACGTGAAGGAGAAAGCCATCCTGAATGATCAGCACAAACGCGCCTACACGGCCGAAGGCCTCGATCCTGAGGAGAAGGACAAAGAGAAGTCCGCCAAGAACCAAGACGCTGCCAAGAAGTGGATGTGCAAAACCTTCTTCGACATCCGCATGTTTGGCGCGGTCATGAGCACGGGTATCAATTGCGGCCAAGTGCGCGGTCCCGTGCAGCTCACCTTTGGTGAATCGCAATCGCCCATCTTCCACATCTCGAACTCCATCACCCGCATGGCCGTGACGACAGAGAAGGAGTCGCTCGATCAATCCGGCGGCAACCGCACGATGGGCGGCAAGGAAATCATTCCTTATGGGCTCTACCGCACGCACGGCTTCATCAATCCCTCTCTGGCCGAGCAAACGGGTTTCAATGACCGCGACCTAGAGCTTCTGTGGCAGTCTTTGGACAAGATGTTCGAGAATGACCGCTCTGCTTCTCGTGGAGAGATGTCCGCTCGTGAACTGCTGGTCTTTAAACACGATTCCAAACTCGGCAACGCCAGCGCGCACCGCTTGTTTGACCGCTTGAAGATTGCCATCAAGGATGAGAACAAGCCGCCGCGTGCCATCGGCGACTACAACATCACCTTTGACGACAAGCCGCTGGATGAAATCGCGAAACCCGGCGAGTCCAAAGACCTCGGTGGAGGCATCACCCTCATCCGCCGCATCTGACCGTGGTCTGCTCAGTCCCCTGGGCGGTGAATGAATGGCCCATCCAGAACCGCTCAGGGGATTGCCTCGAATGACTCGCCCTCCGGGCAGCCTGCGGCTGGCTATCTCCGCTGCGCTCCGGTTGAGCGGGCCACGGACAGGATTTGAGATTTCCTTTTTCCTAACTACCGCTAGTTTATGCACGATGAAACTCCGCCTCGATCTGTTGGAACAACTTCGTCCGGAGGATCTTCTGGAGGAGGTGCTGGCGAACAATCACCGTTACAAGCCCGAGCCGCTTTTCTCCAAAACTGGAGTTGGCAGCTTGTCGTCGGCCTCAACCGAGGAACGTGCGAGCGAGGAAGCGCGCAACACGGCGTTAATTCAGAAACTCACGCAGCGTGCGCAGCAAGCTGGGAAGACCTCCGCCGCCAAGAGGTGACGCTGGCGGAGGCGCTGGACTTCCTGCGCGGTTGCCACCGCCAAGCGCCGTTCCTGTTCTTCAATGGCAATACGTTTGCTGACATTGGTCGGCGTCTGATGGCGGCTGTTCTCGCTGATCTGCCCACATCCCGGCTGCGTGAGGTCACGTCGGCCTCGGCGCACTACATCGCGGGGGTGCTGGACCGGGAGTCGATGGTGCAGATGGTGGAGAGCCTGTGCGCGGCGGCTGATCTGGTGCCAGGAACACAGGTGAAGACTCTGCGTGGCAGCACGCATGGCGTGGTACTGCGGGTGCTGGAGGACGGGCGCATCCTCTGGCGCACGGAGGCCGGGACGGAGCTGATCGCGCTGCCTGAAACTCTGACGCCGGAAGATGGCAACTAAACCCTGAACCGCATCAAGGACGATGCGGACCACCTTGCTGAGATGGATTTGAGATTTCCCTTTTCCCAACTGCCGCTACTGTGTGAACCATGACCGCGAACACCACCCGTACGGGCCAGCCGCCCGTTTTCAGGGCATCGGCAGGGCGACATCCGGGCAAAACTGCAATATCTCCGAGTCGCGAGTGTGGAGCTTGAGCCCACGAACCCTGGCGGCCCACACATACGATGCATCATACATGGTCAGGCCGTGCTTGATCGCGGTCTCGAAGATCGCCGAGGTGTCCAGATACTCGATGGTTTCCACCACCATTGTTTCGGCATTTGCGAGGTGTCTTCGGGCGCTGGCCTCATCAAGGGTCGTCTCGCGCGAACGCACGCTGGTGCGCAAAGCATTCCCCAGTTCATACCGCCAGAGCGAAAGAGAAACCCATTCAGAATCCTCTGCGAGCAGGAGTTTGGCCGCCGCCTGTCGGGCGTCGGTGCCAATGAAGAAATCAATCAGGACGGTGGCATCGACGACGATCATGACGAAGCGGGAGAATTTGGTTGGTTCAAGCCCGGCCTTCTTCTTTGGCGGCCTTAATCTCCTCGTCCGTCATGAATCGCTTCATCCGGGAGCGAGCCTCATGCGTCTCCGCGATGATCCGGGCGATCTCTTCCTCACGGCTCGGCGGTTTTGGCAAGGCCTGCTCAAACACCGCCACGGCCTCCTCGTCCACACTGCGATGATGCGTGCGGGCGAGGCGTTTCAGCGTGTCATGCAGAGCGTCCGGGAAGTTGTGCAGGGTCAGCGTGGCCATGGGCTGATTATGTCATTCGCTGCTGTGTTCTGCAATACCCGGAATCAGAGTCCCGGCCACACTTGGGACTGACCCCGCCCTTTCGTCATTCCTTCCATGGACCTTCTCCCCATCTCTGCGCTGCAACATCTGCTCTACTGTGAGCGGCAGTGTGCGCTGATCCATCTGGAGCAGGTGTGGGCGGAGAATCAGTTCACGGTGGAGGGAAATGTGATGCACGAAAAAGCGCATGACGGGCCGGACGAACTGAAGGCCGGGGTGCGCATCGTGCGCGGGCTGGACGTGAAGTCGGAGGTGCTGGGGCTGTCAGGGCAGTGCGATGTGGTGGAGTTTCACAGGAGCGCGGGCGTCTCGCCTGCATCAGGCAGCGTCCCGCTGCCGCACGAAACAATTCTGCCTGTCGAATACAAGCGCGGGAAGCCGAAGGCGCACCGGGCGGATGAAGTGCAGCTCTGTGCGCAGGCCCTGTGCCTGGAGGAGATGATGGGAACGGCGGTTCCAGAAGGCCGCCTCTTTTACGGGCAGACGCGGCGGCGGGCGGATGTGATCTTTGATGCGGCGCTGCGGGCACTGACGAAGGAGACAGCGCAGCGCTTGCACGAGCTGATCGCCAGCCGGGAGACGCCATCGGCAGTCTATGAGGAGCGGAAGTGTGACGCCTGCTCGCTGATCGAGCTGTGCATGCCGCAGGCCATGCGCTTTCAGAAGGGGGCGGGGGCGTGGTTTGAAAGGCAGATGGCGGAGCTGGGCGAGTCCTTGCCGGAACAAACGGCGCGTTGAGGACAACGTGCCCTACCTGACAAACATCATGAAAAAACATCTCAATACCCTCTTTGTGACTCTCGACGGTGCCTGGCTGGGCAAGGACGGGGAGGCGGTGATCGTGCGCGTGGACAAGGAAACCAAGATCCGGGTGCCGCTGCATAACCTCGATGGCATCGTGGCTCTGGGCTGGGACATCTCGTGCAGTGCACCGCTGATGGCAGCTTGTGCGGAGGCGGGGGTGACGCTGTCGTTTTGCACGCCGTATGGGAAGTTTCAAGCGGCGGTGCGCGGCTTCACCAGCGGGAATGTGCTGCTGCGGCGGGAGCAGTATCGGCGGGCGGATGATGAGGCGGGCAGCGTGGCCATCGCGCGATACATGATCGCGGCGAAGATCGCCAATCAGCGTACGGTGCTGCTGCGGGCGGTGCGGGATCATGGCGGCGAGGAGCGCACGAAGCTGCTGACGGCGACGTGCATTGAGCTGGCCTACAACGCGCAGGTGACCAGCCGGGCGGACAACTTGGACACGCTACGCGGCATCGAGGGCGATGCGGCGAAGCGCTACTTCGAGGTGTTCCCGCATCTGATTACGAACCCGGCCTTCACCTTCAGCGGGCGGGTGAAGCGCCCGCCGACGGACCCCGTGAACGCGCTGCTGTCGTTTCTGTATGCGATGCTGGCCCATGACTGCCGCAGCGCCTGTGAGACGGTGGGGCTGGACCCGCAGGTGGGCTTTCTGCACCGGGACAGGCCGGGGCGGGCGTCGCTGGCGCTGGATCTCATGGAGGAACTGCGTCCGGTGCTGGCGGACCGGCTGGCCTTGTCTTTGATCAACCGCCAGCAAGTGACGCCCAACGGTTTTAGCACCAAGGAGAACGGCGCGGTGGAGATGAAGGAAGCGACACGCAAGGCGGTGCTGGTGGCCTACCAGGAGCGCAAGCAGCAGGAACTGGAGCATCCCTTTCTCGGCGAGAAGGTGACGATGGGACTGGTCTGCCATTTGCAAGCCCGGCTGCTGGCGCGGCATCTGCGCGGCGACCACGATGCGTATCCCGCCTTCCTTTGGAAATAGCCAACTCGGAACAAGGAACAACCAACCAAGAACAACCCCATGTACGTCTTGATCACTTACGATGTGGCTACCAGCACAGAAGGCGGCACCAAGCGGCTACGGCAGGTGGCGAAGGCCTGCCTGGACTATGGGCAGCGGGTGCAGAATTCTGTCTTCGAGTGCAAACTGGACCCGGCGCAGATGGTGGAGCTGAGGGCGCGACTGGAAAAGATCATCAAGCCTGAGCACGACAGCTTGCGCTACTACCATCTCGGGAATAATTGGGAGCGGCGCGTGGACCATGTGGGAGCCAAGCCGACCTACAACGTGGAGGGGCCTCTGATCGTGTGAGAGCTGTCTTGCGCGAAGGTGAAGCGGTGGGTTAGTGTGGGGAGGGTTCGCGGAAGGCGGACTGGGCTGGGAATCAGATCTTTGACAGACATCAGACGGAAGTATGTGCCAGCGAGTTCTGGCAAACGAGTGTGTTCGCGGGATAGCGAGTTCTTGTGCTGAATACGAGATGGATTAAGTAATGAGTGTCGCCGCCCGTGAGGGCGGCGCGGATTGAAACTCCTCGTCATTGTCGCAGATGATGCGCACCCGCTGTCGCCGCCCGTGAGGGCGGCGCGGATTGAAACCTTCTGTTCGAGCTTCTTCTTTTCGTAGAATGCCGTCGCCGCCCGTGAGGGCGGCGCGGATTGAAACAACTGCCTAGCCTCTGGCAGGATGGCAAACCCAGGTCGCCGCCCGTGAGGGCGGCGCGGATTGAAACACTTCGATTTCACCGTCCACCGCTTGCCACAGGAAGTCGCCGCCCGTGAGGGCGGCGCGGATTGAAACCTCCTCGGCGGGGGGCGTGCATGGCGAGGACACTGTCGCCGCCCGTGAGGGCGGCGCGGATTGAAACCCGCACCTTTCCGATGGCCTCGCTTACCAGAATCGTCGCCGCCCGTGAGGGCGGCGCGGATTGAAACGTTGCGCTTTGCTTCAGCAGCGGCGGCGGCAGCGGTCGCCGCCCGTGAGGGCGGCGCGGATTGAAACACGTCGCTGAGGTAGTAGCGGCCATCGGTGCTGCTGTCGCCGCCCGTGAGGGCGGCGCGGATTGAAACATCTCCTCCGGTGTTTCGTCGCACTCATCGACCAGTCGCCGCCCGTGAGGGCGGCGCGGATTGAAACAGCTCTCCGCTTTTCCAGGAGGCATGGAGCGGCTGTCGCCGCCCGTGAGGGCGGCGCGGATTGAAACGCTTTCAGGACTGAAGCTAACTGTCTCGGTCAGGAGTCGCCGCCCGTGAGGGCGGCGCGGATTGAAACAGAGTGACTGTGCAGATGCCAGGGTATCGGCGAGGTCGCCGCCCGTGAGGGCGGCGCGGATTGAAACTTCAGTTGTGTCGCCCCAATCGTCCACGATCACGGGTCGCCGCCCGTGAGGGCGGCGCGGATTGAAACTTCTTCTGCCGCATGACGAGGTCAGTCATCGCTGGTCGCCGCCCGTGAGGGCGGCGCGGATTGAAACATGGTATGAAGGAGCGAATTGAGGAAATCCGCGCGTCGCCGCCCGTGAGGGCGGCGCGGATTGAAACCGCACCGCTTCACCCCTCGCAACTACCAGTTGCCAGTCGCCGCCCGTGAGGGCGGCGCGGATTGAAACCGCGTGGCAATGATGGGTTGGGACGTTCCTGTGAGCGTCGCCGCCCGTGAGGGCGGCGCGGATTGAAACCGCAGATCCAGACACACGCAACAAGGCCGTATTTGTCGCCGCCCGTGAGGGCGGCGCGGATTGAAACTTTTTCCACATCATGCGCTTGGTCGCATGATCCGGTCGCCGCCCGTGAGGGCGGCGCGGATTGAAACGATTCGTTGTTCGCGCTGACAATTTCGAGCGCCAGGTCGCCGCCCGTGAGGGCGGCGCGGATTGAAACAACCATCGGAAGTAAGTCCGACGTCCGATTTTGAGTCGCCGCCCGTGAGGGCGGCGCGGATTGAAACATCACAAAAGCCCACCGCCGCCGAACTCCTAACGGTCGCCGCCCGTGAGGGCGGCGCGGATTGAAACTCTGCCAGAGCCTTCGCCATGTAGCGGCCATAGAGTCGCCGCCCGTGAGGGCGGCGCGGATTGAAACGTCTTTTGGGATGCGTTCAGCGATGGCACGACAGGTCGCCGCCCGTGAGGGCGGCGCGGATTGAAACATCTGCTCACGCGCGAGACCGCATACCTCGCCGGGTCGCCGCCCGTGAGGGCGGCGCGGATTGAAACCTGCACCTAAGAAGATAAAGGGAGAAAGAAACGTGTCGCCGCCCGTGAGGGCGGCGCGGATTGAAACTCCGCGCTCACCAGCTCATCGGCGCTGACTAACGAGTCGCCGCCCGTGAGGGCGGCGCGGATTGAAACTCAGTAAAGCGGCCCAAAGTGGCGACGTGGATACGTCGCCGCCCGTGAGGGCGGCGCGGATTGAAACAAGCAGCCATTGATTTCCTGACACCGAAATTAACGTCGCCGCCCGTGAGGGCGGCGCGGATTGAAACGTCCTCCTGACGAGGAGTGCGTAGTTGGAGTTGCTTTGTCGCCGCCCGTGAGGGCGGCGCGGATTGAAACGTCAGTCCACCCTTCTGCGGCTCACCTTCCTTCGGTCGCCGCCCGTGAGGGCGGCGCGGATTGAAACTCGTTTTTGCTCGCTGCCAACATCGCCAGCGACAGTCGCCGCCCGTGAGGGCGGCGCGGATTGAAACCATTCCAGTTTGCGCCCTCTCTCGATCCCCCGAGTCGCCGCCCGTGAGGGCGGCGCGGATTGAAACTGATTCTTGTGACTTGTGACGAACCGACAAAATGTCGCCGCCCGTGAGGGCGGCGCGGATTGAAACAATATCCTCGATAGTTTCATCCCACCGCCGGGTAGTCGCCGCCCGTGAGGGCGGCGCGGATTGAAACATGATGTTGTTTGGTTTGAGTTCCTTTGACGACTCGTCGCCGCCCGTGAGGGCGGCGCGGATTGAAACGATAGTTTCGCGGCGGCGGTCATGGTAGAGAGCGTCGCCGCCCGTGAGGGCGGCGCGGATTGAAACTTACGGACAGCTATTACTGCGCTGTCGAACCTGAGTCGCCGCCCGTGAGGGCGGCGCGGATTGAAACTCCGCGAGGCCGCGACTCTCTCCAATGAGCACGGGTCGCCGCCCGTGAGGGCGGCGCGGATTGAAACTCTCCCCCGCTCTGTGCCAGAGCAGGGACGTTAGGTCGCCGCCCGTGAGGGCGGCGCGGATTGAAACATGACTCACTCCCTCCTGTGAGCGTGAGAGGTGGGGTCGCCGCCCGTGAGGGCGGCGCGGATTGAAACCGTGACAGTAAATACCATGTCACTGTTGAAGGAGGTCGCCGCCCGTGAGGGCGGCGCGGATTGAAACGACAAAATATCCGCCTCACGCGATGCCCAGCTTGGTCGCCGCCCGTGAGGGCGGCGCGGATTGAAACGTTGAGGATGATTTTGAATTTCATGATGTTGTTTGTCGCCGCCCGTGAGGGCGGCGCGGATTGAAACCGCTGCTTGGTGAGCGGCTTTGATTGTGTCGAGGGTCGCCGCCCGTGAGGGCGGCGCGGATTGAAACCAAATACGAAAGACATGAATACTACACAAAGCCCCGTCGCCGCCCGTGAGGGCGGCGCGGATTGAAACGCAGCATAGATCCACCATCAGCGACCGACGCTGCAGGTCGTCGCCGCCCGTGAGGGCGGCGCGGATTGAAACGCAGGCTTCTCCACGCCCAGCCACTTGCCCATCGGTCGCCGCCCGTGAGGGCGGCGCGGATTGAAACTCGACTGCTCTGCACGCACCGCCGCCCTTGAGAAGTCGCCGCCCGTGAGGGCGGCGCGGATTGAAACTTTCGCGTAGTGCTGGACGTCCACTCCCATGCAAGGTCGCCGCCCGTGAGGGCGGCGCGGATTGAAACTTAACGCTATTCACCAGTCGCTCAAAGGTCTGCCTGTCGCCGCCCGTGAGGGCGGCGCGGATTGAAACTGAGCCAGTCTCGCCTGTGTATAGACCGGCAGTCGTCGCCGCCCGTGAGGGCGGCGCGGATTGAAACGTCCACTCCTCCACCCGCATCGCGCATGGCCCCGTCGCCGCCCGTGAGGGCGGCGCGGATTGAAACACGTACGTCCCGTTACTCTTCATCCGCTTGCCTAGTCGCCGCCCGTGAGGGCGGCGCGGATTGAAACTCACCCACCAAAGCCACAGCACAGCCCACAGCCCGTCGCCGCCCGTGAGGGCGGCGCGGATTGAAACATGCTCACGCTGCCACCTCCAGAGGTTGGGTGGTGTCGCCGCCCGTGAGGGCGGCGCGGATTGAAACATTCGCTGCTTGCCCAGCTTATGCTTGAGCACCGTCGCCGCCCGTGAGGGCGGCGCGGATTGAAACTCACGCAGGAGGGGGCGCTTTCGAGGCTATCGAAGTCGCCGCCCGTGAGGGCGGCGCGGATTGAAACATCGTATGGTCGTATGTGTTGTTGGTTTTACCATGTCGCCGCCCGTGAGGGCGGCGCGGATTGAAACACCACGCTACCACTCTTTAAAAAATGAAAGCAAAGTCGCCGCCCGTGAGGGCGGCGCGGATTGAAACACTCCCAACAGCGCTGGATGATCGTGACGACGACGTCGCCGCCCGTGAGGGCGGCGCGGATTGAAACTTGCTGCACAATTTGTTCAGCGCGGACAGAACCGGTCGCCGCCCGTGAGGGCGGCGCGGATTGAAACGACGGTGGGGTGTTGTCCGGAGAGTTTTTGGATGGTCGCCGCCCGTGAGGGCGGCGCGGATTGAAACCCCCTGGTCGCTCGGGTCGGGAATGGCGCTTTGGTCGCCGCCCGTGAGGGCGGCGCGGATTGAAACTGTTGCTTGCGCTTTTCCGCATCGGCGCTTTCGGTCGCCGCCCGTGAGGGCGGCGCGGATTGAAACCTCGACTCCGAGTCCGAAGGTCTGGCGCTCCTGCGTCGCCGCCCGTGAGGGCGGCGCGGATTGAAACAGGATGAAGGAGTGGTCAATCATTGTTTCTCGAAGTCGCCGCCCGTGAGGGCGGCGCGGATTGAAACTCCCGCAGCCAGCTCGGTCGCGGATCGCGCCCGGTCGCCGCCCGTGAGGGCGGCGCGGATTGAAACCTGCTGCTCGGCGATGCCCACATCGTCATCGGCACGTCGCCGCCCGTGAGGGCGGCGCGGATTGAAACCTTCGCCTGCCGCTGGAAGTCAGACATCGCACTGTCGCCGCCCGTGAGGGCGGCGCGGATTGAAACAGTAGCAGCGAGTAGCCGCTAAAGGCAGCGCCAGTCGCCGCCCGTGAGGGCGGCGCGGATTGAAACCTCGCGGCAGTTCGATGATTTAATCAAGGTGCTAGTCGCCGCCCGTGAGGGCGGCGCGGATTGAAACTGAATAGGTGACAGGCAGCTCGCCGCCGATGGGTGTCGCCGCCCGTGAGGGCGGCGCGGATTGAAACAGGCTGACCAGGCACCTGCCGCCGGAGACATGCGGTCGCCGCCCGTGAGGGCGGCGCGGATTGAAACACAGCGCAGTTGGTTAGACATGTTTAGCCCCGAGTCGCCGCCCGTGAGGGCGGCGCGGATTGAAACTTGATTGAGGTGCTAGCTATTTCTGGACCAAAATTTAGTTAAGCTTCGAGAGCTAATTGAGCCTCGAAGGCGGTTGGTGAAAGGTAGTTGAGGGAGGAGTGGCGACGGTGGGTGTTGTAGTAGCCGTCGA
>Ga0247834_1002540_pt1 | contig 27165 bp, 24 predicted proteins | sample LaCruzMarch2015__8_FD_187118 | JGI IMG/M metagenome (GOLD analysis project Ga0247834, IMG submission 187118) | Freshwater microbial communities from meromictic Lake La Cruz, Castile-La Mancha, Spain - LaCruzMarch2015_12m | ecosystem: Environmental > Aquatic > Freshwater > Lake | place: Spain...
TACCGCTACACGTTCGCCTCGGCCTGCGTGCTCGCCCTTATCGCCCTCTGGTCGGCCTGGCATGTGCACCGCCAGTTCATGAAGCTCGGCGGTCCGAAGAGCTACGTCGCCCCGTAGGGGCAAGCCGCCGTGTGCCAAAGGTTGGGACGATCCGCCGGATCGTCCGCCCGGGGGGAACCGGACGACCGGGCCGGTCGTCCCTACCTGGCAATGTCCGGTGCGGCGATCTTCCGCGTGACTGTCGCACCCGCGCGATCCCCACGCGGCAACTCGAGGTCGAGTCGGTGCCTGCCGACGCTTAGCTCGAGGCGCTCCAGCTTGGTCGTCGGATCGGACGCGCTGACTTCCGCCTCGCGCAGGCCGGGGCGGCGCAGCAGGACGAGGCATGGCTGTGCGGCCGCGACGAGGCCGAAAGCCCGGGTCTTGATTTCTCCGGGAGCGTGGAAGGCGATGGCTGCCAGGTCCTCTGTCTCGGCCGCTTGAAGCTGCGGCGTGTTGGCGAGGATCGTCACCGGCGGGGCCGACGCCTCGCCCGCCGGCCGCACGAGGTAGGCGTAGGTGGCATCGCGCGGATTCTTTCCATGTTCGATCCAGAGGGTGAAGACGTCGCCGCTTACGGGGCTCTCGGATTCCTGCGCATGAATCGTCTTCCAACTGCCCGAGCGTGCCTCGACCGCGCGGATAAACTTCGACCCCGCCAGTGGTGTGTAGGCGAGACTGTTGTGGCGGAGAACATCGCCCTTCCTCTCGACCTCGCCGCGGTGCCAAGTCTGGTTGACCGTCGTGACAACCTCCGTGTCCGCGTCATCGGAAATCCCCGCGCCGAGCGCGAGCAGGCCGGCGTCGCTGAGGAACCAGAATTTCTTCGCGGTCAGCCCGTCGCGCTCGAAGTCGAAGACCGACAGCGCCGCCTGCCCGTCGCTCACGCCGCCGACGAAATCCCGCGAACCCTTGTCCCGCCGCGGTGCGCCGGGTTTGAGCTGCGGTGATTGGCGGGCCGTGATGCCCGGCAGTTTCTGCCAGTCCCACAGTGGAAAAATCCCGGCGTATTCCCCGCCATGGGTCATCAACGTGGTCACGCCGTCGGCCAGATGATGTCCGAGCAAATTTTCCGGACCATTGAAATCCGTGTTGGCGATGCGATCGGAAAACATCCGCACCGAGGCGTAGAAGCCCGGCCGCTGGAACACGGTGAAATCGGAACGCCAGAAATGCCGCGCCCCGACGAGGGCAGGGGCGCTAGGCTCGCCGGAGGCCCGGCGCTCTAGCTCCCCCAGCTCCGCCGCACGCGGCGGCTGCTGGAGAGCCAGCAGGTTTTCTGCTGCGACAGAAAGATAGGTCTTTTTCGGCACCCCGCCTCCTCCCGGCCGGGCAATCTCGCGCCCGCGCGCCCCGAAATCCGCGCTTCGTCCAAACATCATCCATTGGCTGCCGTCGAGAAGGTAGGACGCCAGCAGATCCACCTTTTCCCGCGGCAGGGCGAAGCGCGTCCCGTCCAACAGGCGGGCCAGCCGCGTGCCATCAACCGCGAACGACGCGCCATATCCGTGGCTGTAAAGGCATCCGCGGTGCTGGAGCAAACTCATGTCGACCTGCAACCCCTCGGAGGGAACCGTGCGGATCTCCTGCGCGATCCGTCCGTAGGCACGTTGGACGAGTTCCGCGTCGCCGCTGATCAGGCCCCGCAGGGCGTTGATCTCCGCGAGCCAGACCAGATTCTGCGACTCGGCCTTGATTTCCGCGCGGGACAGGATGCGCAGGCCTTGTTCTTTTTCGCGTTCGGTCAATTCCTCGCGCAGCACAAGCAGCCCCGGGGCCAGGGCGCGGGGCACGCCGATCTCGTTGTGCCACCAGTTCTCATTTTTTGGATCACGGGCGAACCAGAACTCCCAGGCCCGGCCCACGGCCGCCCGCACCTCCGGGTTGCGGTGCAGGTCGGTCCCGGGCCGCGCCCAAGCCAGCGCCAGCGTCGTGGCGCGCTCGACATGCTGCAACGAGGGCCACTTCGTCGTGGCCGGATCGTTGTAGTCGAGGTCGGGCCAGCTTCCGTCGGAACTTTGCCGACGCAGCAACTCGGCCGCCTCGCCTTTGTCCTCAGCGGTGAGCCATTCTTTTTGCAATCGCTCGCGCACTGTCTCCATGTCCCCGGCCTGTGCGGTGCCGGCCGCGAGCAGCAGGAGGAAAAGAATCGTTCGCGAGTTCATGAAGGCCGCCCGAGCAGCTTGGCGAAATAGCGTCCGGCCACGCTGAGGTTCCCGTCGGGCTTGATCAACCACAGCCCGTGCAGTTCCTCCGGACCAAGGTTGCGCTCGAGCGGACGGTCCTTGAGCGCGCCGTTCTCCGGTTCGTTGCAGTAAAGCTCCCAGTAGTGCATCAGCGGAGACCCTTGAGCCAATCCCGCCGCGAGCGTCCCCTCGAGCACGTCCTCGAGATCATCCTCCGGCGGCCGGGTCATCTCGGACAACCCGAATTCGCCGACCATGACCTGCGGTCGTCCGGCCGCATCGCGCTCCCTCGTGCGGGCGTGATGCTTGATGATTTCAAAACCCTGCCACATCCCCACAGCGGAGGCATCGCCCGAGGCGATAGGTCCGCGGTTCATGCCGTCGTAAGCCGACCAGGACACCAAATCGATCTCGACCTTGGGCAGGACATCGGACGTCACGGTCGGCGCGCCGTCGAGAATGTCGAACACGCGGTTGACCTCGACGGCATGGAGGATTCGGCAGCGCGTGTCGGGCACCCGGGCACGGGCGCAGTCGACGCCGGCCTGACGCGCCGCCGCCCAGCGGACAAAGGTGGCAATCCGCTGATCGCAGTCATCCGGACGCTTGGCCGGATCAGCCCACTCCGCCCCGGGGAAATCCCGCAGCATCCAGTCTCCCTCCCAGTTTTGCAGGATGAAGGTGACATCACGCTCGCGGTAAGTTTCGAGGAGATGCACGCAGAGGTCGCAGATTTCTTTCTCCTCGTGGCCGAAGTCGAGATCCGGCGGGATCATCCAGCCTTTCGGCCGCGGGTGGTGCTGGCCCCTCTGCGTGAAGTAGACCTCGAGGGTGAAGGAGCGGAACGGAAAGTCGAACGCCGCGCGGTAATACGGATGCGCCGCGAGCTGGGCCAGCGTGTAGCCGTCCGGAAGGTCCCACTCGGAATTCCACGAGTAAACCCGCTCCGGGTGGGCAAACCACAACTTGAGGTGGTGGAAGCCAAGCCGCTCATGCACGGCGCGCGCGCCTTCGATGAGATACGGCTCGTTGGTCAACGCGTAGCGCCCGGCCACGTGCGTCGTGCCGAGAATGGTGCGCAGTTTCTCCGCTTCGATGCTTCCGCCCCGCGAAGGACGGAACGGTTGCACTGCGGCGAGAATGTCGTCTTGCGGTGTTTGTTTTAGGTTGCTCATGTCGTCAGGGTGCGGTGCAAGGCCGGCTTTGTGGTAGGGACGACCGGCCCCGGTCGTCCGCTCCCCGACGGCGGACGATCCGGCGGATCGTCCCTACCTTCCTGTTCGAAAGCAACGCGTTGCCTGCATCCTCGCGGTGCGCCCAGTTCGACGCAGCGCGGGTGAGGGGAGCTGCCCCCGGCGAAAATTTCAAACGACTGCGGCCTGCGGGTGCGCCGGCCGTGCTCGTCCACCAGCGTCATTCGGTCCGCCGGGATGGCGAAGGTGATGGTCTGGCTTTCGCCCGCCGGCAGATCCACCGGTTGGAACCACGCAAGGTTCTCGCGCGGCACCGGGCCGTCATCCGCCTCGAACCCGGTCACGTAAACCTGCACGATCTCGCGTCCCTGGCGCGTCCCCGTGTTGCCCACCGTCACGCGCCCGCGCAGCAAACGGCCGCGCCGCGCCGCCTCCAATTTCAGATCGGAAAACTCGAATGTCGTGTAGCCGAGGCCGAAGCCGAACGGAAATGCCGGCTCGCCCTCGAACCAGCGGTGCGTCCGCCCACGCATCGAGTAATCCGCAAAGGGCGGCAGCTCCGTCACATCACGATGGAAGGTCACCGGCAGTTTCCCCGCGGGGCTCCGCCGCCCGAGCAGCAGGTCGGCCACGGCGCGACCTCCCTCCTGCCCCGGATAGCCGCACCAGAGGACCGCTTCGACCCGGTCCTCGAGGTCGCCGAGCGAAACCGCCCCGCCGCTGGCCAGCACAACCACGACCTTGCATCCGCGATCGAGCAGGCGGCGGAGAAAGTCGCGCTGCGGCTCCGGCAAGAGCAGGTCCTCGCGGTCCCCCCGCGTGGCCGACGCGATGGCATCGCCCTCCTCGCCTTCGAGAAGCTCGGTGAAGCCGAGGCAGGCAATGGTCACCTCGCAGGCCGCGGCCTCGAACTCCGCCCATTCCTGATCATTCTTCTTCGGCGTCGAGAGCAGACAGCCCGGACGGTAGTCCATGCGCACGCCTTCGGGCAGCGCCGCGGCCAAACCCTCTAGGAACGTCACCGCGCGCGTCGGCACGCCGTGGTAGTTGCCGAGCAACGCATCAACCGACGCAGCCAGCGGACCCGTGACGTAAAGACTCCGCATCCCGGGCTTCAGTGGCAGGATGCCGTCGCGGTTCCTGAGCAGGACGCAGGATTTCACCGCCGCCTCGTAGGCCAGTCGTCCGTGCTTCGGCCCGGCCACAACCGAGGGCTTGATCTGCGCCCAGCGCACCGTCTCCGGCGGATCGAACATCCCGAGCTTGAATCGCGTCCGCAGATGGCGCGCGAGGGCCGTGTCGATCTCGTCCTCGGTGATCAGCCCCCGCCGCACGGCCTCGCCGAGCTGGTCAAAGGTGCAGCCGCACGACAAGTCACATCCGCGCCGCAGGGCCAGCGCCGCCGTCTCGACCGGATCGGCCGTCACGCGGTGGTGCTTGTGGATGTCGGTCAGCGCCCAGCAGTCGGAGACCACATGGCCCGTGAATTTCCACTGCCCGCGGAGGATGTCGCGCAGCAGGAAGCTGCTCGCGCAGCACGGCTCGCCCCGCACGCGGTTGTAGGCGCCCATGACCGACTCCACCCGGGCCTCGCGCACCAGTTTCTCGAACGCCGGCAAATATGTGTCCCACAGGTCGTGCGTCGTCACCGCCGCGTCGAAGGTGTGCCGCTCGGCTTCCGGACCGGAGTGCACCGCGAAATGCTTGGCGCAGGCGGCCGTTTTGAGGTGCCGCGGGTCGTCGCCCTGCAGGCCGCGCACGAACGCCGCGCCGAGCACACCCGTGAGCACGGGGTCCTCGCCCCATGTTTCCTGTCCGCGTCCCCAGCGCGGGTCGCGGAAGATATTGATGTTCGGCGACCAGAAGGTCAGGCCCTGGTAGTGCCCGCTTTCCCCGGTGCGCCGCAGCGCTTCGTGGTGCTTGGCCCGCGCCTCGTCCGCGATGGCCGAGGCCACCCGCCGCACGAGCTTCGCGTCCCACGATGCCGCCAGCCCGATGATTTGCGGAAACACCGTGGCCCGGCCATTCCGCGCCACGCCATGCAGCGCCTCGTTCCAGTAATTGTAGGCTGGAATCCCAAGCCGCGGCACGGCCCGCGCCGCGTGCATCATCTGGGAGACCTTTTCGTCCAGCGTAAGCCGCCCCAGCAGGTCCGAGACACGTTGATCAAGGTCCAACCCGACATTGCGGAAAGGAAGCGGTTCGCTTGCCATCATTGCCTGAGGGCATTAACCAAGTCGTTGGCATGCGTAAAGTGGGCAGTTTATGAACGGGCGGTCCGGGGCGGAAGCCGGGGCCATCACAACTCTGGTCGGCGATTGGAAATTCGACTTTCGGAAAAAGTGGATCAAGGCCTGTTCCCCAGGCTGCATCCACACCGACCTGCTGCATCACGGGCTTATCGGGAACCCGTTTTGGGGAGCGCAGGAAAAGAGTCTTTCGTGGATCGGAGAGCAGGACTGGTCTTACGAAACCACGGTCAGTCTCCCGCGCGACGTCGGGCATCTGGACCTGGTGGCCCATGGTTTGGACACGCTGGCGGAGGTGCGACTGGATGGAAAACTTCTCGGTCGCACCGACAACATGTTCCGGCGCTATGCCTGGGATGTGCTCGAGGCCGCCGACGGTGGACGGCATCGCCTGCAGATCGTCTTTCGCTGCATTTTGCCCGAAATCCGGCGGCGTTCACGCGGACACGATTTCGCCGGCCATGAGTGGTGCGATCCGGTCGGCGGCTGCTCGACCATACGTAAGTCCCAGTGCAACTTCGGCTGGGATTGGGGCCCGCGCATGCTGACCTGCGGCTTGTTCCGCCCGGTCGAGTTGCAGTCATGGCGGGACAACCGCATCCTCCATCTCCACATCCGCCAGCAGCACCGCCGTGGCCGCGTGGAATTGATCATTCATCCGGTCCTGGAGCGAGCCGATGGCCAAGCCCGGTTCCATGTTACGCTCTCGCAGCGCGGCCGGCCGGTTGCCTTGTCCGAGGGGCTCCACCTGAGCGTGGCCGATCCGCAACTCTGGTGGCCGAACGGCCACGGGGCGCAACCGCTCTACGATCTGCGGGTTGATCTCCTGGGCGCCGATGGTTCCATCATTTCCTCGCAGCATCGCCGTCTCGGTTTGCGCACGATCGAGTTGGAGCAGAAGCCGGACCGATTCGGCCAGTCCTTCCGTTTCGCCGTCAATGGCCGGTCGCTTTTTGCCAAGGGTGCCAATTGGATTCCCGCCCACGTTTTTCCGCACAGTCTGACGAGGAGTGACTACGAACCGCTGCTGCAATCGGCGGCGGCGGCGAACATGAACATGATCCGCTGCTGGGGCGGGGGCATCTACGAGCATGAAAGCTTTTACGACCTCTGCGATGAACTCGGGCTCATGGTCTGGCAGGACTTCATGTTCGCCTGCGCGCTCTACCCGGGTGCCCCCGCCTTTCTCGAGTCCGTGGCGGCCGAGGCGGCCCAGCAGGTGCAACGCTTGCAGCACCGGGCCTGCCTCTCGCTCTGGTGCGGCAGCAACGAGATCGAGCAGATGCCACAGGAGATCGTCCGGACGCCGAAACGCAAGGCGGCGCATCTCGATCTTTTCTACCGCGTGCTGCCGGAAGCCGTGCGCGCGCACGATGGGCAGACCGCCTACTGGCCGTCCTCGCCGCACAATCCGGATGGTTTCGCGCAGGGGCACAACAACGAAAAGGCCGGCGACGCGCACCTCTGGGACGTGTGGCACTCGCTGGCACCGGTCAAAACCTACGAAAAGCACCGGCACCGCTTTGTCTCGGAGTTCGGCATGCAGTCGTTTCCCCACCCGGAAGTGGCGGGGAAATTCTGCCCGCCATCGGAACACAACATCCTCTCCCCGGTTTTCGAGGCCCACCAAAAGAACGGCGGCGGCAATGCCACGATCCTGCACTACGTCGGCAAGCTCTACCGCTTTCCGTGCGACTATGATTCTCTGGCGTATCTTTCCCAGCTCAACCAGGCCCACTGCATGCGGGTCGCAGTCGAGCACTTCCGGCGCAACATGCCGCGCTCGATGGGGACGCTCTACTGGCAACTCAATGACTGCTGGCCGGCCGCTTCGTGGAGTAGCCTCGATTTCGGCGGACGCTGGAAAGCCCTTCATCATGAGGCGCGCCGTTTTTTTGCCCCGGTCCTTCTCTCCGGTGTGGTCCTGGGCGAAGAACACCTGCAGATGACCAGTAACACCACCCGCTACGACTACCGCGGACTCGCTTGGCATGTGGTGACCGACGCGGTGGAGCCCGGCCCGGCGGAGCTCGTCTGGCGACTCCAACTCACCAACGGCGCGACGCTCCTGCAGGGGACGAAAACGTTCAACCTCCGCCCCGGTCGCGCGGTCGTGGTCGCACGGATGGATTGGCGGAAAACGCTGGCGGCCCACGGGGTGGACCAGGTCGTGGCCTCGGCGGAAATCCGGCGCGGCTCGGAAGTCCTGGCCCGGCAGTCCGTGCTCTTCGTTCCGCCGCGTTTGCTTTCTTTGCAGCCATCCCCCGTGCGCTGCCGTTGTCGCCGCCTCGGCCCGGATCGCTGGCAGGTGCGCGTGATGGCCACAACTTACCACCACCGGCTTGAGCTGGCCCTGCCCGGAGCCAAGCCGGAATGGTCGGACAACTTTTTCGACCTTCTGCCCGGCCTCGAGCGCACAGTGCAGCTTCGTGGCGTCACCCGGCTTAAGCCCCGGGACCTGCGCCTCCGCTCGCTGGTTCACACGGCCGGATGCTAAGATGTCTCCCAACATGAAAAACCTATTCTATGTCCTTCATGTCCCCAGTTTGGTGGCTCTGCTTGCTTTCACCGCAGCCGGACTTCGGGCTGAAGTGCGGCCCGCCCCGATCTTCAGTCCGAACATGGTCCTGCAACGCGAGCGTCCCGTGCCGGTCTGGGGCACGGCGGACGTCGGCGAAGCGGTCACGGTTGAGTTTGCCGGACAGGCCGTTTCGACCAAGGCCGGGGCGGACGGGCGCTGGCGGGTGGAGTTGAAGCCGCTTGAGGCCAGCAAGGAGCCGCGCACTTTGACCGTGCGCGGAAGCAACACGCTTGAGTTCACCAACGTCCTCGTCGGCGAAGTCTGGCTCTGCTCGGGCCAGTCGAACATGGAATGGACCGTCGACAAGTCAGCGGAGTTCGACCGCGAGAAGGCGGACGCCAACCAACCGCTCATCCGGCATTTCAAAGTCCCGCGCAAACACCTGCCGTTCCCCACCGCGGAGGTTGATGCGTCGTGGGTCGTCTGCACGCCGGAAACGGTCGGGCAATTTTCCGGCGCGGGATATTTCTTCGCCCGCGAATTGGTGCGGGACCTTGATGTGCCGGTCGGCTTGATCAACTCCTCGTTCGGTGGCACGCGCATCGAACCGTGGTTCAGTCCGGAGGCCGCTCAGTCCGCGGGCGCGTTGCCGGACTTGGCGGCGCAGGCCCGCAAGGCCTCACCCACGACGCCCGAGGGCCGGCCCGCTTACGAGGCTTACCTGCGCAACGTCGAGACATGGCTCGCCGCAGCCAAAGCGGCGGTGGCCGGCGGGACGGCGTTCCCGGCGCCGCCCGAGGAACCTTGGATCACCGGCAACGAGCAGCAACTCACGCGCCTGCACAATGCCATGATCGCCCCGCTCATCCCTTGCGCGCTCCGCGGCGCGCTGTGGTATCAGGGCGAGTCGAACGCCGGCGATCCCGCGCGCTATCTCGAGAAGATGAAAACGCTGGTGGACGGCTGGCGGGAGGCTTGGGGTCAGCCCGAGATGCCATTTTACCTCGTCCAACTCGCCGCTTTCCAAAATAGCCGCACCAACCCCGATGTGGCGGACACGTGGGCCCGGCTGCGCGAGCAGCAGATCAAAGCCGTCAATCTCCCGCATTTCGGCGTGGCTGTGGCCATCGACATCGGTGCGGGCGAGAACATCCATCCGACCAACAAGCAGGATGTGGGCAAGCGCCTCGCCCGCTGGGCGCTGACCAAGACCTACGGCCGCGGCGGCCCGACCTCCGGGCCGATCCTCCGCTCCAGCCGGGCGGAGAACGGGAAGATTGTGCTCGATTTCGACCATGCGGACAGCGGCCTGATTTTCGGGCGCAAAAATGGTTTGGCCCCCGTCGAGGCGGCGGAAGGGGCCAAGCTGGACTGGATCTTCGTGGCCGGGGCGGACCGGAAATTCGAGCCGGCCGTGGCGTCCGTCGACGGACCACGCCTCGTCGTCTGGAGCGAGAAGGTGCCCGAGCCGTTGTCCGCGCGCTACGCCTTCACCCAAAATCCCGAGGGCGTGCTGCTTTACAACCAAGACGGCCTGCCGGCCTCGCCGTTCCGCACGGACGATTGGTGAATCAGACTGCAGTCAGCCGGACGCAGTGCCACGAGAGGGCGGGCAGATCAAGCGTGAGACGCCCGTTGTCCACCAGCGGCACGGACGACTCGCACGGGGCCACAGCTCCGGGTTGGCGCGCCGTGTTGACCGCCGCCGGGTCGTCCGCCACGAGCACGCTGTGGGTGATGCCCTGCCATGACTCGTTCCCATCGAGGGTCACGTCGAGCGTGGCCGCGGTCGCTCCGCGGTTGAGGGCGAAGACGGTCAGGTTGTCGCCGTCGCGCGTGGCCACCGCATCGATCTCGGGCACGGCGCCGTAGTCCGTGCTTTCGTGGACCGGCACACCACGCAGGAAACTTTCGAGGACGTGGCCGCGTCCGTGCCGCGAGGCGTCGCGGAACGGCCAGTAGATGGACTGCCGCCAGGCGGGTCCGCCGGGTTCGGTCATGATGAGGCCGATGACGTTGACGAGCTGCGCCACGCAAGCCATGCGAACGCGCTGCGCGTGACGTAGGAGCGTGATCATCATACCGCCGAAGACCAGCGCATCGAGCGCGGTGTAGATTTGCTCGACCTGCGCCGGCGCTGAGGTCCACCGCACAAACCCCGGCGGCTCGCCCGGCGAGCGGCCCATGTCCCAGACGTTCCATTCGTCGAAGGACAACATCATCGTCTTCTGGTGGCGATCGCGGGCCTGGATGAAATCGCACGCGGCAATGACCTCGCGGATCTGGTGTTCCATGCGCACCGCGCTGGCGAGGTAATCCGCCGGTGCGAGGTTGCCGAGACCGAGGTATAGGTGCAGAGAGATGGCGTCCACCTCGGAGTAGCAATGGCCGAGCACCTCCTGTTCCCAGTGCAAGAAGGTCGGAAGCCCGGGCGAGCTGGAGCCGGCGGCGACCAGTTCGAGCTTGTCGTCGTATTGACGCATGGCCCGCGCCGTCTCCGCCGCGAGGCGCCCGTATTCCGCCGCGGTCTTGTGGCCGGTCTGCCACGGGCCGTCCATCTCGTTGCCGAGGCACCAGGTGCGGATGTTGTGCGGCGCAGCGTAGCCGTTGGCTCGGCGCAGATCGGACAGCTCCGATCCGCCCGGATGGTTGCAGTATTCAAGCAAACGCCGTGCTTCATCCACCCCTCGCGTGCCGAGGTTCACGGCCATCATGGGCGCCGTGCCAGCCTTGGCGCACCAATCCATGAAATCATCCGTGCCGACCTGGTTCGTCTCTGTCGTGTGCCACGCAAAATCGAGGCGCCGCGGGCGCTTCTCGCGCGGACCGATGCCGTCCTCCCAATTGTAGGCCGAGACAAAGTTGCCGCCGGGATAGCGGACGATGGGAATGTCGAGTTCGCGCGTGAGATCGAGCACGTCGCTGCGCCAGCCATCCGCGTCCGCCGCGGAGTGCCCCGGTTCGTAGATGCCGGTGTAGACACAGCGTCCAAGGTGCTCGACAAAGGAACCGCAAAGGCGCGGGTCGATGTCGGTGACGGGATCGGAGGGGAAGATGCGGAGGGTGGCCATGTTGGAAAAAACGATTGGCCGGTAGGTTTGGCCGTGAGCACAGGCCGTGGCCAGCTTACATGAGCTTTATGCAAAAGACATCACCCCGGCATCAGCGGGCGCCGCAACCTCGAAACCATGGCCCTGTGCGAAATGGTCGTGCGTTCCGTCCGCGAACGCCGCATCATCCTGCGCGAAGAACTCGGATCCTGAACTCCTGATGAAGCGCAGTGAAATCAACGCCGCCATCCGCGCCGCGCAGGCCGCCTTCGCCGCGGCGGGCTGGGCGCTGCCGCCCCGCCCGCGCTGGGACGTGACCGACTGCGGGCTCGGCCGCTTCCGCGACGTGGGACTGGTGCTGGTCAACCTTGCCGAGGAGCCCGAGTATTGCGAAAAACTGATGTTCTCGCAGCCCTGCCAGATCACGCCCATGCACACCCACCGGGTGAAAAAGGAGGACATCATCTGCCGTCGCGGCTGCCTGGTCGTGGAGCTCTGGGCCGGGCATCCGGACGGCACGACGAAAGGCACCCCCCTCGTGCTGCGGCGCAACGGGGAGGACTTCACCGCGCGCAGCGGGGAGCAGTTTTTCCTCGCGGCGGGCGAGCGCATCACCCTCGTGCCCGGCGTTTACCACGCCTTCTGGTCGGCCTGGGAGGAAGGCTGCGTCATCGGTGAGGTCTCGACGGCCAATGACGACGCCAACGACAATTTCTTCGTGGACCCGGCCATCGGCCGTTTCCCCGCGATCGAGGAGGACGAGCCGCCCGTGGTTCGTTTGCTCAGCGAGTGAGTGCGCCCCGCCGCGGCGTGTTGCTTGGCGGCCACTGGATCGTCGATTTGCACAAGGAGGTCAGCCACTGGCCCGAGACCGAGACCCTGGCCGAGGTTCTCGGCGTGCGAATCTCCAACGGCGGCGCCGCCTTCAACGTCGCCTGCAACCTCGCGCGTCTGCTGCCCGGCGTGCCGTTGAGCGGCATCGGGCTCGTCGGTGACGACGGCCCCGGACTGTGGCTGCTCGAGCACTGCCGCCAGCTCGGGATCGGGACGGCTGGCCTCCACGAGCGGGCCGGCGTGGCCACGTCGTTCACCGACGTCATGACCGAGCGGGGGAGCGGACGGCGCACGTTCTTCCATCTGCCCGGAGCCAACGCCCTGCTGGCCGAGGGAGATTTTCCCGCGGCCCCGCAGGCGGGAAAGATTTTCTATCTCGGCTACCTCGGGCTGCTGGCGGCACTCGACCGTCTGGACGGCGACGGCCGCAACGGTTCGTCGCGGCTGCTCGAGCGTTTCTCCTCCGCCGGTTTCCTCACCTGCGCCGACCTCGTGAGCGCGCCGAATCCCGACCTCGCCGCGCAGGTCGTCCCTTGCCTGGCGCACCTCGACTACCTCTTCGCCAACGAATGGGAAGCCGCACGACTGGCCGGCACCGCCCTGCCGGCTGGCACGCGGATTTTGCCGGACGAGGCGGTGCGGTTGGCCCGCGCGGTCTGCGCGCTCGGCGTGCGGCGCGCCGTGGTCCTGCACTTTCCCCGCGGGGCCGTGCTCGCGATGCCAGACGGACAAGTCCTCGCCCAGGGTGCCGTCGAGGTGCCTGCGGAAGCGGTGATGGGGACGGCGGGAGCCGGTGACGCCTTCGCCGCGGGGTTCATTGCCGGCTTGCACCAAGGCGCCGATCCGGCGGCGTGCCTCGAGGCCGCCGTCTGCGCCGCCGCGGCTTCGCTCGGCTCCATCACGTGCTCGGACGCCGTCCGGTCGCTCAGCGAGTGCCTTCTCATTGGACGACAAAGGGGATTTGCGCGTTTGTCCGGCGCAGGTTTCGCCTAAGTTCCATTCGCCATGACCAAATCCCTCGACCGCAAGCTCGCCGCCATCCACGCGGATCCGGCCGGCTGCAAGGAATTCATTCTGGCCGCTGCGAAGGATGCCGACATGGGTTTCGGTCTCACAGCGCCCGGTCCGGAGCGTGACGCCTGCCCGCACGGCTTTGACCAACGGCAGGGTTGCTTCAAGACCCTCGATGACTACCTGCGCCAGATCCGCCACGTCACCGCCCAGGGCCTGGTCGACATCATGCTCCTCTCCGCCTCAAACCTCGAACGCCTGGCCATGCGCGAAGGCATCTTTCGCGACACGGGCCAACGACACCTCGGATATCTGGATCGTGCGCGGCGGCAAATACATCCAGCTCGCCAAAAGCATCCGCCCAGTGCGTCCGCTGTCGGCCGACCTCGCGACCACCGTGGCCTTCAACTAATACGGATGAGTTTGCTTTCCACCCTGATCCGACCGTCCGCATGAAAATTCACTCCGTCGAGGCCTGGCAAATTTTTGACTCCCGCGGAAACCCGACGGTCGAGGCGGCGGTCACGCTCGACAACGGTGTCTGCGGTCACGGCCTGGTGCCCAGCGGAGCCTCGACTGGTCAGTTCGAGGCGCTCGAGCTGCGCGATGGCGACCCGTCGCGCTTCCGCGGGCGTTCGGTTTTCAACGCCATCCATCATATCCGCACGGAGATCGCCGCCGCCGTGGTGGGCCGCGATGTTTTTGATCAGCGCGGGTTGGACGAGGCCATGATTGCCCTCGACGGCACGCCGTCGAAAGCCCGTCTGGGAGCCAACGCCATCCTCGGGGTTTCGATGGCTGCGGCGGTGGCGGCGGCCAAGGCCCGGAATGTGCCGCTCTTTGCGTCCCTCGGTGGCGGCACGCTCCTGCCCCTGCCGGAGATTCAGATTTTCGGCGGCGGAGCGCACGCGAACTGGCGCACCGACGTGCAGGATTTCCTCCTCATGGCCACCGGGGCCACGACCTACGAGGAGACCCTGGAGATTACCTTCAATGTCTTTCATGCGGCGGGTGAAATCATGAAGAAGCGGGGGAAGCTCTGCGGCTGTGCCGATGAGGGCGGTTATTGGCCGGACTTCGCCACGAATGAGGAGGCGCTGGAAACCTTCGCCGCGGCGGTGGATGCTGCGGGCTACACGCTTGGACGCGAGGCCTCGCTCTCGCTGGACATCGCGGCCAGCGATCTTTACGACGAGGCGACCGCCACCTACCGCTTCCGGCTCGAGGGCCGGACATTCACCTCCTCCGAATTCACCGACCTCATCGCGCGCTGGTGCCGCGACTACAAGGTCGTGTCCATTGAAGACCCGGCGGCCGACACCGACTGGGCTGGATGGAAGCGCTTTTACGACGCCTGCGGCAAGTCGGTGCAAATCATCGGCGACGATCTTTTCACCACCAACCCCGGCCGTATCCGAGAGGGGATCAAACGCGGCGTGGCCAACAGCGTGCTGATCAAACTCAACCAAATCGGCACCGTAACCGAAACCATGGATTCCATCCGCCTCACCCAGGAGGCCGGCTGGGCCCCGGTGGTCAGTGCGCGCTCGGGCGAGACCGAGGATACGTTCATTGCCCACCTTGCGGTCGCCACCGATGCCGGTCAGTTGAAGGTCGGCTCGTTCTGCCGCAGCGAGCGCATGGCCAAATGGAACGAGGTCCTGCGCATCGGCCGCGCGCTGGGCTTGAAGGCACGCTTCGCCGGCGCAGCCGCGCTGGCCCGACACTCCGCAAGGTAGGGACGAGCGGGTCGCTCGCCCGCGGGCTTAGATCGGACGAGCGGGCCGGTCGTCCCTACCATGAAGTGTGGACTGGGTGCTTGTCATTGTTCAGTAGCGCTGCAGCAGCGCCAGCAACCCTGTGTCGACTCGGCAGCCGTGCCAGTCGGCGAGCGGGGCGCCGACGCGGCCGTGATCGAGTAGGCCGAAGGATCCGCGGAAGTTCCACAGGGCCCAGCCCCAGCCTTGGTCGCGGAAAAAGGCGAGATGGTCCTCCAGCCAGCGGAGGAAATCGCCGTGCGGGGTCTGGTTGTGGCAGCCGAGTTCGCCGCAGAAAACCGGCGTCCCGCCCGCGGCCAGTTCAATCCAGGCCGCGAAGCGCCGCGGAAGCGAGTCGGCCTCCCAGGCCAGCCCCTCGGAAACATTCGCGGATGCCGGCCAGCGCGGCTCCGGTCTGCGGTGGTCGCCGCCCCACCATGCGTAGTGATGCGTGAACTCGGCCGGCCAATATCCGCGGCAGCTTTGGATCGCCCCGAGGTCGGACAACTCGGGGCAGGGCTCGTTGCCGGCGTTGAATCCGTCGATCACGATCAGGCGCGCGGGGTCGATGGCGCGGATGGCGGCCACGGCGTCGCGGATGACGTGCTCATGCTCGGCCCGCGAGCAGCGGGCCGGTTCGTTGACCAGATCAAAGGACAGTTCCGCCGCCGACCGACCGGCATAGCGTCGGGCCAGGCTTTCCCAATGATGGACAAAACACCGCCGCGCCTCGTCGTCCTTCCAGAGGTCGAACGGTTCCGGGGCCAGCCCCTCATCGCGCAGTCCCTGGTTGATGCAGAAGCCCGGCGCATGGTGCAGGTTAAGCGAGAGATGCAGACCGCCGCGCGCCGCCGCCTCGACGGCGTCGTCCACCCGGGCCAGCCCGTCCTCGCGCAGGTCGAATGGCTCGCGCGGATCGCTCCACCAACGGCAGGAGAGGGGAAGCCGCACAAAGTTGAAGCCCCAACCCGCGATCCATGCGAGATGGTCGGGAACGATGCGCCCGCGCGGCGAGACGGTCATTTCCGGCCAGCGCGGGTCGTCCGCCGTGACGAACAGCTCGCAAAGATTGAAGCCGCGCCAGCGAAGGAGGGACATGGCGATCTTTTCGCGGAGGTGCGTCAATTGCCACCGGTCCGCAGAACGGCATCGCGGAGCGGTTGGCGCCACCCGTGCGCCGCGGGATCGTAGAGCCCGAACCCCGCGCAGAATTCCCAGTAAGCCCGGCTGAATCCGAGGCGCGCCGACTCGTCCGCGACGAAGCGGGTCCACCGCAGGCGGGACTCCATGTCGGCCTTGCTGTAGGCCCCGAACTCGCCGAGGAAGATCGGGCGGCCATTCTCCCGGCCCCACGTAGCCGCACTCTCGAACGCGGCACGCACCGCCTGTTTCTCCTCGTCCGTGCCGGTCCATGAACGTCCGAGCCACGCGGCGGAATTATTCGCCCACTCCGCGCCTTGGTGGGTGAATTCGAAGGGTTCGTAATAATGGACCGTGACAATGAGATTGCGGTCGTCCGCGGGCAGTTGGAGTCCCGGCAGGGCCCGGATGTTGTTATACGACACGGGACCGATGATGACCGGGCGCTCCGGGTTGGTTTCCCGCACGGCGGCCAGCAGGCGCGGGACGGCCGCGTTCCAAGTGGCGGCGTCGAACTTGCCGTGCGGCTCATTGTAGAGCTCGAAGTAAACGTTGTCCGGACGGTCGCGGTAGCGTGCGGCGATCTGGCGCCAGATGGCCTCGAGGCGCGGCAGGTGGGCGGCCGGGTCTTTGTCGAGTTCGTCGTAATGGTGCGCGTTGACCACGATGTTGAGTCCCTGCGCGGTCGCTTCGTCGATGGCCCAGTCCACGCGTGCGGCGAATTTTTCGTCCACGTTGAACGGCTCCGTCTCCGCGGCGTGGGCCGACCAGCGCACCGGCAGCCGCACTGTGTCGAAGCCCGCCTCTTTGATGAGCTTGAAATACTCCGGCTGGAGCGTGACGCCCCACTCGCCTTCGCGTGGCGCTTCGAGCGCGTTGCCGAGGTTCACGCCGACCCCGAGCCGGGCGTTGGCTGCGGAAGCGCCGTCGGCCGCGGCCGGCGAGGCCAGCAAGCCCGACAGCAGGAGGGTGACCAGAAGCGGAACACGGACGGAAATCTGCCCGGTTGGCCTCCGAACCGGCGTGAGTCGATTCATTACCGCTCTTCTACACCTGCCTCCGGATGCGTCAAACTTCCGGGCCCCTGTTGCCTAAAGCACGGCTTTACGAAAAATGCGGCCCTTGGTTGTGAACGGTGCCGCCCCCGTGCGATGATGCTGAGTAGATCCTAACCCCCATGAAATTATCACCTCTCCTCTCCCTCGCCGTCGCCGTCAGTCTTCCGCTCACCCTCCGGGCCGAGTTGCTCGTTTACGAGGGCTTTGATCCGGCCGATTCCAGCGCGGACCTCCAGTCAGGCCAGTTGGCCGGGGCGACGAGCAAGGGCTTTGCCTCGGACAGCAAGTGGGAAGTCCTCGGCTCGGAGGATTTTATCGCTGAGTTCAGCGCGGATGGTCTGGCCATGCCCGGCCTGGCCAGCGTCGGGGGCGCCGCCCGCATCGGCGTGGGCGGGGCGGGTCAGGCCATGGTCAATGCCTTCCGCAAGTCGGGGGTTTCCGTCGCGCCGGGCAGCACCATCTACGGCAGCTTTCTTTTCCAGAATGACCAGTCGGAGTCGCGCTACCTGACCTTCCTCGGCGTGGACACTGGGGAGGAATTGGAGGGTGAAAAGGGCAACACGCGTGAGGCGCATCGTCTGGCCGACAACGACACGGCCATGGTGCTCTGCCTCTCCCCGGATTCCTTTGCCCGCGACGAAGAGGGCGTGCCCGGTCGCTCAACCCAGGGGATCAAGGTCGGAAAATATCCAACCTTCGGCAGCAAGGATATGGCCGGCGCGGACTACGAACTGGCCAATAGCGAAACCTACCTCGTCGTTTGGAGCGTGACGAACACCGCCGGCGGCGGATCGCCCGCCTCCCAACAGCAGGTCGTCATGTGGATCCTTTCCGCCGACAACCTCAAAGCCATCCGCGCAGCCGGTGAGGCCACCGAGACGGCGGTGGACAGCAACAGTCTCGTCCGCATGGTGGCCCCGAGCGGTTTGCGCGCGCGCCTGCTCGACAGCGATTTTCTCAATCTTTCCGCCTCGCTGGCCGGCGGCCACAAACGCAGCTCGAGCGTCTATGACGAGATCCGCATCGGCAGCGACATGGCCTCGGTCCTGCCCGCTCCGTAGGTTGCTCATGGTAGGAACGAGCGGCTTGTCACGCCGGGGAGGGGATGGATGGTAGGGACGAGCGGCCTCGCTCGTCCGCCTTCCTTGGAACGGACGACCGAGCCGGTCGTCCCTACCTGTCAGAAGATGCCGTTTGGGCCACGCGCAAGGTAGGGACGAGCGGCTTGTCACGCCGGGGAGGGGATGGATGGTAGGGACAAGCGGCTCGCTTGTCCGCCTTCCTTGGAACGGACGACCGAGCCGGTCGTCCCTACCTGCCGCAGGCCAAAGGCAAAACGCAGCTCGCCCTGCGTTCTTTCTCCCCCCACTCGTCACTTTTTTCCCCGCCCCCCGATTCGGGCCGCAATGCTTGCGTTTTACTTTACGATAAAGTGAGGCTGCGTTTGGAGTCGGTGATTTCGGTTGTAGGGATGAAGCATCCCCATGACATCCCACCTCACTCCCCACCGCCGCGGCGGGTTTACCCTCGTCGAACTCCTCGTGGTCATCGCCATCATCGCCATCATCGCGGCCCTCGCCTTTCCGGTGCTCGGCCGGATGCGGACCAGCGCCTCCGCCGCCAAGGTGACCTCGAATCTCCACCAGGTCGGCGTCGCACTCACCTCCTACGCATCCGACAACGGCATGCGGCTGCCAGCCAGCGGCACCACGAGCGGCGATAGCCCCGTGGGCTACGGTTTGCAGCCCTCGACGCACACATGGGTGCGGTTGCTGGCACCCAACCACAAAGGCACCGGGGCCTACAACGACCCCGGCACCCGCCTGGGCGCCCACCTCGCTCCCTACGTCGGCGTGACCGGCGCGCCCAACACGGAGAAGCCCATCCAAATTCTCAGCGACCCCGCGTGGGAAGCGGAGGTCAAAAGGAACGGTGGACCCACCGGAATCTACTGGTCCGCCCCGACTTTTGTTCTTCGTCCCGTCATCCGCCGGGCCGCCAACCCCGGACTGTCGGAGGACCTCTATCCTTTCGGCAAGGATGGTCAGGCCACCACCGCCCTGCGGCTGGCCAGCAGTTATGCCGCCGTAACGTCCCTCGTTCCGCCCGGCCGCACCTGGGCCATCATCCAGGCCGATCGCGAGCTCATCAAGGATTCCAAGGGCGAAATCAGCAGCGGCATGGTCCACGAGAAAGCCCCGACCAAGCCCGTTCTCGGCAACGCCCGCATCGCCCTCATGTTCGACTGGAGCGTCCAGCGTATTCCCGTGGGCACCGACCTCGGCAGGGCCTATCCGGCCAACTGATCCGGGCTGCTTTACGAAATAGCTGACCCGAATGGCGCTAACTTAAGCCGCCAAACTACCGTGCCATGGCACGCGGAGGAGGTATTTATTTGGGGCTTTCTCGACCGCGGGTGGCCACCAAGCCAAAGCGGCAAAGAATCACCGCACTCCCAAGGCGCTTCGCGCGGTCAGCCTCGCCCGTCGCTCTGTCGCGGGCGCAGCCCGCTTTGGAGTGCGGTCATTCTTCACCGCTTTGCTCCGCCAGCGAAGGAATGGGCCGCATCCCAAACAGGCCTTAAGTTAGGGCCATTCAGGGCTGACCCCGGTTTGCCCGCCTGCGCTCACGGAATGTTTCGCCGCCCATGTCCCACGACCAGTCAGACCACTTTGCCGCAACCCAGAGCGCCGCTCCGCTTGTCTCGCTCGAGGAGGTTCCGCATCATGTCCGCGAGGTCGCCCGCCAGGACACCCTTTTCGGGGAGAAGCTGATGGGTTTGCGCAACTGCGGCCGCAAGACCATCGAAGAGATCCTCGACTGAGCCGGCGTCCCGCCGGAGAACTCCTGAGCGCACGCCAAGTCCGCCAAGGAAGCCAAAGCGGAGTGAACAAACAGCCACCGATGTCGAAAACTGTCCCATGCCCGCGATGGTAGGGACGAGCGGCCTGTCACGCCGTAGCCCGGCGAAGGCGGGCTCGGGCGTCCGTTCCCGGCACGATGCGATGGTAGGGACAAGCGGCTCGCTTGTCCGCCCACCCACGATGCGGACGAGCGAGGCCGCTCGTCCCTACCTCGGATCCCCGCGGGGGAAAAGTTAGAATGCAGAATGCAAAACGCAGGACGCAGAAGTCATTCCCGCAACCTCGTCACTCGCCACTGGCTGCCTGCCCCCCTCACACCCCTTCGACGACCAAGTCCGGGGCCACGTGGCGGAAGTGCGACGGATTCAGCGTGTGGACCACCGCGCACTTCATCTGACGGGCTGTTTCCGCGTGGATGGCATCGAAAAACGAACCGCCCGTGATGCCCCGGGCCGGCGCGGACGCGATCAGTGCGGCCATCCGTTTGGCCGGGAGAACGCCGACCTCCAGCCGGGCCGCGCAATCGGAAACCATCTGCGCCGCCTCGTGCGGGCCGATCCCCAGCCGCTTGTCGCCGGAGAGCGTGGCATAGGCCTCGGCCAACGCGTGGGCCGAGGTGCAAGAGCCATTTTCCAGCAACGCGGCCGACGCCCGGAACCGCGGGCTTTGGGCCAGGCATGCCTCCACGAGGACCGACGCATCCAGGAAGTGCTTCATCGCACGGCCCGGGCCGCCCGCACGGCCAGCACCGCCTCCCCGCTGTCCCATTCGGGCGGCAGCGGCCCGGAAAAAACCAGGCGTCCGCCCTCGCGCCGCGTCGGCACAGGTTTGCCCGCCGCCAGCGATATCTCCGCCCGGTCACCAATCACATCGACCTGCAGCTTCGAAGCCCCCCGGATTCCCAACGCCTCCCGCACCTTCCGCGGCAGCACGACCCGCCCGGAAGCATCCATCGGCACCGTCAATTTCATGCCATAAACATGGCATATGGTGCGCTCATGGCAAGCAAGTCGTCTCCCCACGCCGTAGCCCGGCAAAGGCGGGCCCGATCGTCCGCCCCCTACGATGCGATGGTAGGGACGGCCGGCTCGGTCGTCCGCCTCCCCACGATCCGGACGAGTCCGCCGCGGCGGATCCCTACCTCGGCTTCCCGCCGCCTTCGTGCCCCAGTGGGCGAACGATCACAGCGGGACCTTGAGCCCCGCGTGACGGGCCAGGCGGCGCTGACGCTCGTCGAAGGTCAGGAACGCGGCGGCGCGCAGGTGGACCGCTGTGGCGACATGGAGGATGTCGAGCGTGCGGTGGCCGCCATCCGTGGTCCGCTGGTCGGAATAGACCCGGGCCAACCGTAGCACGGCGTCCGAGTCCGCGGGAACCATCACGCACAGGCCCGCCGCCACGTCGGCCTCCCAGTCGGATACCACCTGCTCCGCCTCGCGCGCGGTGTAGCCCTTGCTCCGGTCGTTCCGGTGCAGAAAGACCTGCAGCCGTATGGCCTGGAGGAATTCGAATTCGAGGAGCACCGTGAAGTGCACCGGCTCCACCATCGCCTCGCGGTAGGCGAGCGCCCGGGGCGTATGCTCTTGCTTGCGATAGAGCGAGCAGAGGAAACTCGTGTCCGGGTAAGCGATCATTGTTGGTTGAGATCGGAAGAGTATTCAGTCCTCAGTTGGCCGTCGTCAGCATCCCACTCCCCGCTCGGGCTCACGGCTCTCCGGTCTCGAAGGCGCGCATCTCCTCGACCTCAGCCGCGGTGAAAACACGGTCCCCCCAAATGCGCTTCAGCCGCGCCTTGTAGTCCGGATGAACCAGGCGCACGCTCTTCTTCGCGGGCGGACTCACGCGGGCCACGGGCCGGCCGTGCTTGGTGATCTCGATCTCCTCGCCCCCGGCCAGCCAGGCCTCGATTTTCGGAAATTCGTAGCGGAGATCGCGGATGGTAGCCGTTTTCATTTCATCACAACAATGTGATAAAAGTGCGGATCTGTCAACGTGGGTCGGCACCGGAAGATCCCCTTTGCGCCACGCGCAAGGTAGGGACAAGCGGCTTGTCACGCCGTAGCCCGGCGAAGGCGGGCCCGCTCGTCCGCCCACCAACGATGCGGACGAGTCCGCCGCGGCGGATCCCTACCTCGGATTCCTGCTGAGGAAGTGCGTCTACCCCCCGGAGAAAGCGGCAAAGGAATTGCCTACAAGTCCCAAGGCGCTTTGCGCGAAAATTCCCCGCGGGTCCCGCCCGCTTTTGGACTGCTGTGATTCCTTCACAGCTTTTCCCCTCCACGCCACGAAGCCCAGTAGAACGCGGGCGGATCGCGGACCAAGCGTGAATCTGGTTCGGTCAACCGTGTCGCCTCGCCGCAGGATGGGAACTCAATCCGGCGTGATCACCGCTGGAGATTTGACTCCCCGCAGGCGATAGACCCGAAAGTCGCTGTCGGTCGTCCAGACCACGCTTCCTGGTGTTCTTGCCGCCATCAGAAACAAACCGGCGTCGGGCACGCTCGCGGGCAGATCGTCGTATTTTTCCAGAATCCGGCTGAGATCACCGAGCAATCCGGGCAGCGCAAACGGGAAACTCAGGGCGCCCCGACGCAACATCGCCAGCAACCCCTCGCGGGCCCGCGGCGACGGACGGATCCGGTGCCATGTCTCCGAAAGCACAGCCTCGGAGGTCAGCCAAGGCAGAGGCATCTGCGCGGCACGTCCGACCGCCCATGCGTGGTGCTGGTCGCGGCTGGAAAGCAGGGCCACCAGGACCCCGGTGTCAACGAAGACCGTCGCGGCCATAATCCACGAGGGCGTTGTCCCTCTTCCTGCTCAGATCCGCTGGCAGGTCATCGGCCACACCGAAAAGATCCGCAATGGCCGAACCGGTCACCCCGGCGGGATCGGAGCCCGCGAGGCGCTCGCGGACGACTCCGCCCTTGGTTTTGCCCCGGCGCTTCGCCTCGCCCGCGATCTCGCGGTAAAGCTCGGCTGGAAGATAGACATTCAAAGTGGTGCTGGCACCCATATGGCATAGACTCTTGCACATTTGCCATGTCTGTCAACCCGCGGGGAAAAAGTTAGAATGCAGAATGCAAAACGCCGAAGTCCTCCCCCCTCGTCACTCGTCACAAGTCACTCGTCACTGGTTGCCTGCCACTGGCCGCCCGCCACGCGCAACAGGTTGCCAGCCAACTCTCAAATCAACTTTAGGATACAGTAAATTCTACCAAACTTCCGCTTTATCTCCGCCGCCGCCTCGCCGATGTTTTCGAGGCTTCAACCAAAAGCACTAATCCCCTGCCATGAAAAAAACCTCCCTCCTCCCCCTCGCGTCCGCCGCATTCCTCGCGGCGTTCGCGTTCACCAACATCGCTTCCGCGCAGAGCACTTGGACAAACACCGCCTCGGACAACTGGCTCACCGGTGCCAACTGGAGCACCGGGACCGCGCCGGATTCAAGCAACGCCGTGGCCGTCTTCACCAATGCGATCACAGCCTCGTGGACCAACGACACAGTCACCGTGGGGACCATCTCGAACTTGATCGGCTCAGGCAGCGTGGTCGTTGGCAACAACGGAATAGCCACCGACGTCATTGAGTTGGCCACCACCTCGGGCAAGCCGACGATCTTCGTCACCAACAATGGCACCATTTTCATGTATGCCAACGTCACGGGAACCAACGGCTTCAACAAGACCGGCGGCGGCACCCTCGCCTTCCGATTTAACGGCGACAACATGACCTACACGGGTGATATTCTCCTCGGCGGTGGAACTCTTAGCCTCGAGAAGGACAGCAGCTTGGGCAACGTCGCCAACAACATTCTCGTCGGCGCCACCTCGACCCTTCTCTCGGCCCCGGGCGCCAACTCAGGCACGGTCACCCTTACCAACACCCGTGGTATCGTGGTGAGCAATGGCGCGACCCTCAACATCCAGAACAACAACTCCAACACCTTCACGGCCATCAACGGCAATATCAGCGGTGCTGGACGCGTGGACTTCATCGGATCGAGCGCCGGCACGAATAGCGGATCCTCATTGAATTACACCCTACGGGGCACCAACACGTGGACGGGACAGGGAACGATCCAGTTGGGCGCGAAGGTGACCTTGAGTTCGGGCGCAACGTGGGTAACTAACCTCAGCATCTCCGGTGGAAGCGGCTCATGGGCCGGCCTTGACCTCGGTGGAAACACGCAGAACGTCGGCCTCTTTGCCCCCTCATCCGCCGCCACCACCGCCCGCACCATCGTCATCTCGAACGGCACGTTGAACGTGACCAACGCAGGCCAGACGATCACTTGGAACGGCACCAATGGGACGAGCTTGGACATGTCGGGACTTACCTCATTCAAATACGACGGTGCGCCCGGCAACCGCAACATCACGATCCAGCCAAACATGCACACGGGAGCAGGCTTCAATACGAACTACGTTTACTTGGCCACGAACGGCATCGGGTCGAACTCACTCACCGCCAACGCCATCTTGGTGGGCGGTGCCAACGGAAGCCCCAGTGCCGGCAACGGCAACGAGGCGCGCCTCCTCCTCGGCAAGATCAATGAAATCGGTGCCACATCGTTCACCATCGGTGGCTTCAACGGCAGTGGCGTTGTCGCGTTCGGCGCCGGCATCTCTGGCGGCTCGGTAAAACTAACCGGCTCGAACGGTATCGCCCGCATGGGCCTTCTCGTCGTTGGAGAGACATCCTCCGGCACGCGCCGCGGCTTCGGCACCCTGGACCTCGGAACGGCCAACGCCTCCATCAGCAACGCCTACGTGGGCGTCTTCGGAGCGCACACCGTGGCCAACCTGACCCTGACCAACCAGATCACCATGGCCGGCGGCACTTTCGATGCTCTGAACCTGTATCTCGGCGCGGTCACCAATACCGTGATCGTCAGCAGCAGCATCACCAACATCTCGATCTTCCAACAAAACGGGGGGACCAACACCATTGGGCTTCTGCGCATGGGCGACGACAAATCCACAGCGGCCAGCGACACCCTCGCCTTCCAATCCTCCTACAACCTCGTCGGAGCGAATGCCGTTCTTAAGGCCCGGACGATCGATTCCGGAACCAACGCCGTCTTCGGTGCCAATGCCTCACGCACGCTGCGCATGAGCAACGACGCCAAGCTGCAGAACGCCTCGGGTGTTGACCTCTCCGTCACCGGCTTTGACAGCACCGCTGCCGGCCGCATGAACATCGAGCTCGCCGGCAACGGCACCGTCGAAGCCGACACCTCTCGCACGGTGACCTTCGGGGCCAACACACGTCTCTCCGGCGCGGGCAACCTGACTAAGACCGGTGCGGGCACCTTGATTCTCTCCAGCGGCATCGCTGGGGCGAACACGGGCGCGCTGAACATCAGTAACGGTGTCGTGCAACTCAACGCCACCGGCGTGGCCGCGGCGGGAACCGTCACCTCCGTCGCCGTGGGCACCGGAGCGACCCTCCTCATCTCGCAGAGTGCTCAAGTGAACGACAGTGCTGCCGTCACCCTTTCCGGCGGCACCATCGCCCGCACCAGCGGGGTGAGTGAGAAATTCGGGGCCCTCGACATCACGGCGGCTTCCACGCTCGACTACGTGGGCGGGACGGCTGGAACGTTGGAGTTCGGGGTTTATGAGGGTGCCGGAACGCCGAGCCACGTGCTCACGATCAACAACTTCGCCTTGGGCAATGTGCTGAAATTCGGCAGCAACCTCACCGGTTTCATCCCCATCGGCTTCACGTCAGGAGGCACCTACAATAACAGCTACTTCTCCATCAACGGCATGGAGGTCAGCGCCTTCGGCGGTTTCCGCTCGGCTTGGGACTCCGGTTCCAGCACCTTCACCATCACGTCCGTCCCCGAGCCCTCGACCGTCCTGGCCGCCCTCGGTCTCACCGGCCTGATGCTCTGGCCCGCGCGCCGGCGCATCGGCACGCTGCTTGGCCGCAAGTAACCAAGACACCACTCACCAAAAAAGCCGGGGCCGCAAAGCCCCGGCTTTTTTGTGCGCGCCCCGCGCAATTCTGGAAGGTAGGGACGAGCGGCTCGCTCGTCCGCGCGATTTGGAACGGACGAGCGAGCCGCTCGTCCCTACCTTTTGCCGGCAGCCGCACGTCCCCCTGCCAAACGCCAACGGCCACCTGCCAACTCTCAACTCCTCTTCCACCTTCCCCAATTTGCCTTCGGCTGTTTGGTCGCCAAGGCAACCTATCTCCGGCTTCGCCTCCGGTTCGCAGACTCGGCTGTGGCTCGTCCTTTTCGTCGTGAAATCTGCAGGAGTTGACATCTGATCACACAAGGCACATATTCGGCGCGTGATCTTTGAGAGCGATCCGGAGAAGGAAGCCGCCAACGTGGAGAAGCACGGGGTGGATTTTTCGACGGTGGGGATCGTCTTTGTCGACCCGCATTGCCTGATCGTCGCCAACGAAGAGCACAGCACACCGGACGAGCCAAGATTTTACGCCATCGGGTGGGATGGCCGGGGCGTGCTGACCGTGCGGTTCACCCGGCGGGACGATGCCGTGCGCATCATTGGTGCAGGCTATTGGAGGAAACAAAGGAGAGCTTATGAAAACAACAAAACGAAAAGCTGAGGTGGTCTACACCGACGAACCCGAGGACGAAGGCTGGGACTTCGACGCGTCGGCCATCCTGACCCCCGAGCAGCAGAAGGCGCTGGGCCTTCCGACGCCGGAGGAGGCGCGGCACATGCGCATGGTGCGCAAGCCGGCGAGGCCGGCGCGGATCAATATCCGCCTGGCGGCCGAAACCCTCGAAGGCTTGCGGGCCCGCGCCGACGAGGCCGGGATGCCTTACCAGACGCTGGCGGCCTCGGTCCTGCACCTCGTCGCCACCGGAAAACTTGAACTCAAGCTGCTGGCGAAATAAGGGCGCAGGCCAAGTCCGCCAAGGGGCCAGAAAGGAATTTAGCCACCGATGTCGGAAGATGGCAGAAGATGCTCTCTAAGCGCAAGGTAGGGACGAGCGGCTTGTCACGCCGTAGTCTGGCGAAGGCGGGCCTCGCTCGTCCGCTCCGCACGAACTGCATTGGTAGGGACAAGCGGCTCGCTTGTCCGCCCCGAACGAACTGCATTGGTAGGGACGACCGGCTCGGTCGTCCGCCCCCCAGGACCCGGACGAGCGAGCCGCTCGTCCCTTGTTTCTTCCCTTTCTGCTAATCTCTGCACTTGTCGGGCACGAGTGTGTCCGATGGGAGCCAGAAGAGACCCGCTGCTGCTGCGCAGCAGCAGCGGGTCGGCACCGGCAGGTCG
>Ga0247834_1002542_pt1 | contig 27141 bp, 21 predicted proteins | sample LaCruzMarch2015__8_FD_187118 | JGI IMG/M metagenome (GOLD analysis project Ga0247834, IMG submission 187118) | Freshwater microbial communities from meromictic Lake La Cruz, Castile-La Mancha, Spain - LaCruzMarch2015_12m | ecosystem: Environmental > Aquatic > Freshwater > Lake | place: Spain...
AAGGTGAGAAAGCAGTTTCATCGTTGAGTTGTCGGTCGCACTTCAACTTAGCGCATGAGGCTGCTTTTCTCATGTCAACCATCCATCGCAAATCTGGATGAATTCAGGGTTTTGCAAGAGGCTCAGTTCTCAAAACCTTTGTCCCTAAACCATTGCCAGGGCGTACGGTCTCCTTTGCGTTCATTGTTCTCCGGTGTGGTCAGGATGTAGTTGCTAAAGGCATCAGGGCCGCCAAGTGCGCGTGGGACGATGTGATCGATCTCATAACCTTCCAAGCCGGATATGGGCAAAGCGGTCTCCAAGTAGAGACACTCGCCTTTTTTGACCTCTTTTCCATAGAGGCATTCACCTCCCTGCGATTCCCACAGCAAGTAGCGGAGGATGTTGCGTTCAGTGACCGGAATCTTCAGTTCGACCAACTTTTCCCGTGCGTTGATGCGTGCCGTTTCATTGCCGTCGCGTGCTTTTTTTGATCTTGTCCTTGGCTTTGCCTCCGAGCCAGGAGTTCTCGAGATTGTCGCGAACAAGCTCGATGGCGACAAATGCTGGAGTGCATGCTTACCTTCCGCCCGGATCAGTTGATCCCAAAACGACTGCAAGCGGTGCCTGACGATGGGGTTGTTCTGCGAGCCGATAAGCTGCTGAATGGCTTTTCTGCGAAGCTCGGGCGTTAGCTCTGTCTCACTGAGTTCAAAATCGGCACGCCGCGAGGGAATGAACATGTCCTCCCATGACTCCTCAGGCTCCGCCTGCTTCGGATCCTTGGAGACTTCGGGCTTCATGCGGTCGAAGATGTCCAACTGCTGTTCCAGCACATAAGACCGGGACTCCGCCTGTTTCACAAACACACGGTAATCTTCGCCGGTTTTCCCATGTTTGCATGGTTCCGTCTTTCTGAGCCATTCATCCACCGTGACAACTTCGATCTTCGTCTTCGCTAGCAGCTCCGGCTCACGGTTAAGGAGGCGTTGCTTGAATTCCGAGGGCTTGTTGCCGCTGAGAATGAGTTCCTTGAGCAAACGAAGTGCTGGTCGTGAGAAACGGCTGCGTCCAGAGGTGTTGGGCGGCTCGACAATGTAGTCTGTGTTTTTTGATGAAGCCTTGCCTTCGCCCGCTGATTCCAGGGACTTATCCTCCGCTTTCTTTTTGCCCTCAGCATACACGGGATGTACCTCCCAACGCTCGCAGTAGTCTTTCTTCCACATTCCAGGGCGCATCCAATATTCGTGAGCCTTGGAACGAGCATCATACACTTCATTGACTTCTTGAGGAGTGAGCTTGCGCTGCCTGCGCTCACCGAACTTTTCGGCAACCCAGAGGTTCTTTAACTTCATCAGGAAAGTCACCTGTGCGGGCAGCAAGGCTGCATCATCTGCTTGATCCCCAGCTTCACGCGCACGCTTTAGATCCTCATCGGTCGTATTCCGGAAGGTGTTGAAGCCCTTCTTTTTAAAGCCTTTCACTTCCATCTCTGCACACTTGGGTAGCAAAGCGCACTCCTGACGTAGGCGATTGTCAAAACGTGGCACTATCTGACCGACAGCCGCCTTCAGATCATCCGTGTGTCCTGGCCGCAATCCCATCAGCCGACGTAGATTGGGATCATACGAGGCAAGCGCACGCGCATCATCACCTAAATTTGGCTTTCCACCTGGGCCATAAGTGAAGAGTTCAGCAAAAGTCGCCGCACCGCCGTTGAGTCCTGGCTGATTCATCGGCTTTCTGCCTTTTTGCTGGCGGTAGGCATTCACATTCTGAACTCTCACGAGAACATCTGTCTTGTAGCTCTCCATCCATTCCTGCGCCCCTTTATCCAATGAGGGCAGCAACTTGGCGGCGACACTGGCAAGCGCAAACACCTCCGCCTCGACCTGCTCCCCTGGGAAAGCGATTTGCCTGGTGCTCTCAGCGCGCTCGTAGGGCTTTGTGAACACTTTGTCCTCAACTGGCTGCTAGAGCTTCTGGTGGAAAGCGCCGTAATAGCAGGGCATCTGATACTCAGCCTTCGGGACTCTGCTTGCGAACTGCTGCCATTTTCGATTGGCCGCCGCTTTTTCATCCGCTTCCTGTTTGGCCTTGGCATCATCCATCGTTCCCCGCTTGCTGTCATTCTTCCAGGGAACCGCCTGCTGACCGCGCTTTTGACATGCCGCATGCAAAGCCTTGTAAATCTGCCTTTCAGACATTGTGCCACCATCAGCGAGCAAACCACCCCGATGAAGGAAAATGCGCAGCAGGCACGAGTTCTCACACTCAACGCCGCCATCTGCAATCGCTTCGCTGAGAAGAAACGAATCAGCCTCCGTGATCACCGTCCACTTGCCCCCACGGCCTTTCACTGGCCGACGTTTTTTGTTTCCTTGTGGTACTTGCTCTCTTGTTGGGGCAACAAGCAGTAAGCTCCAATGTTTAGCATCTGCTTCTTTTGAGGAACTACCTGCCCAGCTTTTATCCATAGCTCGTCCAGCCATGCCTCACGCATTCTTCTGTGTTTTCGAGTCATCCATGCGCGATACCGTGCTGCTGGCGTGTCTGTCTCAGTGGAAGGGCCGCGCTTTGCTAAATCAGCCGGGATGATGAGTGAATGCTTCTCGTCGAAATGCGGTTTGTTTTTGCTGCGGACAGCAAAGCCAATGGAGGCTTTCCCCAAATCAAAGGACCAAATTTTGTCGGACATAAAGGTTAGGAATGCAAAGGGTTACGCTGCCTTGTGCGCCACATGCGGCGGCGGCTGGCGGCATCCTTGGTGGAGGCGAACTCCGCCGGGATGAGCAGCGAGGCCACATGGTCGAACTGCTTCTTGTCCACGTTCCAAACCGCCTCGCCAATACTCCCCTTGCCCAGATCGAATGCCCAGATGGTGCTCATATAAGGGAGATGATTAGCGGAATGCAGCGGCGGTGGCAAGGAAAGTGTGGGCACGGCGCAGGCAACTTGCTGGGTGGGGGCTGTTACCTGGTAGGGTAACTGGACTCACCTGACAGGGTGGTGGCACTGACCGGCCCCGTTATCTGTGAACACAGGGCTAGGTACCTGATTGTACCTGGCAGGGCATGGGGCATCGTGAGAATGATGTAGCCGAGGCTGGTTTCAGCCAAGCTCAATGGGCTTGCGTATTCTAGCCCATGTGCGGCTCAGTTGTTTTTCAGCACCTCAATGAACGCCTCCTGCGGGATGTTCACGCGGCCGATCGCTTTCATCTTCTTTTTCCCTTCTTTCTGCTTTTCCAGGAGCTTGCGTTTGCGGGAGATGTCGCCGCCGTAGCATTTGGCGGTCACGTCTTTGCGTAGGGCGCTGATGCTTTCGCGGGCGATGACTTTGCCGCCGATGGCGGCCTGGATGGCGACGACGAAGAGCTGCTGGGGGATGACTTCCTTGAGCTTTGCGCAAAGCTGGCGGCCACGGCTTTCGGCTTTGGTGCGGTGGACGATGCAGGAGAAGGCATCCACAGGCTCGCTGGCGATGAGGATGTCCATCTTGACCAGCTCGGCGGCCTGGGTGCCGACGTGTTCGTAGTCCATGCTGCCGTAGCCACGGGTGATGGATTTGAGCTTGTCGTTGAAGTCCACGAGGATCTCGTTGAGCGGCATGACGGTGTGCAGGAGCACGCGGCGGTCATCAAGGGTTTCGGTGTTGTTCACCACGCCGCGCTTGTCCATGACGAGCTGCATCATGTCGCCAATATGCTCGTTGGGGATCATGACGTTCACTTTCACGATAGGTTCGCGAATCTCATCAATCTCATTCGCGGGCGGTAGGAAGGTGGGATTGTCCACCTGGAGTTCGGTGCCATCGGTTTTCCGCACGTCGTAAATGACGGAGGGGTAGGTGGAGATGACGTCCATGTTGAACTCGCGGCGCAGGCGTTCCTGGACGATTTCCATGTGCAGGAGGCCGAGGAAGCCGCAGCGGAAGCCGAAGCCGAGTGCGGCGGAGCTTTCCGCCATGAAGGTGAAGGCGGCGTCGTTGATCTGGAGCTTGCCGACGGCGAGCTTGAGGGATTCAAAGTCATCCGTGCTGACGGGGTAGATGCCGCTGAAGACGAGGGGGTGGATTTCTTTGAAGCCTGGGAGCGGCTCGGGGGCGGGCTTGCGGGACTCGGTGAGTGTGTCGCCGATCTTTACGTCGGCGGTGGTTTTGACGTTGGCGATGATGTAGCCGACATCTCCGGCCTCCAGCTTCTCACAGGGGACCATCTTTGGGCGGAAGGTGCCGAGGTCTTTGATTTCGGAGTCGTTGCCAGAGGCCATCAAACGCACTTTTTGCCCACGAGTGATGGTGCCGGAGATGACGCGCACGTAGCTGACGACGCCGCGATAGGAATCAAAGATGGAGTCGAAGACAGAGGCGCGAAGGTAGCCATCACCGGGGTCTGTGGGCGGCGGGATGAGGGCAACGACGGCTTCCAGAATGTCCGTGATGCCGATGCCCATCTTGGCACTGGCGGGCACGGCTTCATCGGCGGGGAGTTGGAGGATGTCCTCAAGCTGGCGCTTTACTTTTTCCAGGTCGGCGCTGGGGAGGTCAATCTTGTTGATGACGGGGACGACGCGCAAATTCTGCTGCATGGCTAGGTTGAGGTTGGCGACGGTCTGCGCCTCGACGCCCTGGCTGGCATCCACGAGCAGGAGCGCGCCTTCACAGGCGGCGAGGGAGCGGCTGACCTCGTAGCTGAAGTCCACATGGCCGGGGGTGTCGAGCAGGTTGAGCTTATAAATGAGGCCGTCCTTGGCCTTGTAGTTCATGCACACGGGGTGGGCCTTGATGGTGATGCCGCGCTCGCGCTCAAGGTCCATGCTGTCGAGGAGCTGATCCTGCTGCTCCCGCACGGTGATGCTTTTGGTCGCCTCCAACAGGCGGTCGGAAAGTGTGGTCTTCCCGTGGTCAATGTGGGCGATGATGGAGAAGTTACGGGTACGTTCGATAGACATCAGGTAGGCAGGGCAGGTCGGGGGCGAGTCAGTAGCCCCGTCGGGGGGGAGGGTCAAGCGAGGGTGGGGTGTAAGCTGAGGACGATCTTGACCCGGACCTAGTGGTGAGTGGTCGGGTGTGCTTCCGCCGGGTTTAGTCCGGGCTTGTCTGCGCAATCGCTCCTGCGACGGTCAGATCGTCATCGCGCTGTAGCCACCGTCCACGATCATCTCCTGGCCGGTGATGAAGCTGCCTGCGGCGTTCGCCGCCAGCAGCAGGGCTGCGCCGACGAGTTCGCTGGCGGTGCCGAAGCGGTTCATCGGCGTGTGGCCCATGATCTTGGCGACACGGTCGGGCGTCAGCACTTTCTTGTTTTGTTCGGCGGGGAAGAAGCCCGGCACCAGCGTGTTCACGCGGATGCCCAGCGGTGCCCATTCACGCGCCAAGTTCTTGCTGAGGTTATGTACCGCGCCCTTGGACATGCTGTAGGTGAAGACACGGCTAAGCGGCAGTAGCCCGGACATGGAGCCGAGATTGATGATGGAGGCGGGCACCTTTTGCTCCACGAAATATTTGCCGAAGACCTGACAGGCGAGGAAGACGGCCTTGGTATTGATGCTCATGATCCGGTCATACTCCTCCTCGCTGATGTCGAGGAAGGGCGTGGCGGAGTTCACCCCCGCGCCATTGACCAGAATGTGGCAGCCGCCGGAGCGCTCCTGCACCTGGTCGAGCAAGAGCTGTAGGTCAGCCTTCCGCGCAGCGTCCGCGCTGACGAAGTAACCTTCGCCGCCCGCCGCGTGAATGGCCTCCAGGCGCTTCTCTGCCTTTGCCGGATCCCGCCCTACCAGCACTACCTCTGCACCCGCCGAGGCAAATCCCTGGGCGACTGCGCCGCAGAGTTCACCTGTGCCGCCGATCACGACAGCAGTCTGACCTTGGAGAGAAAAAAGCTCAAAAATGGAAGACATAATGTGTGCGACGTAGAGCACGAGATGCGCTGCTGTCGAATGAAGAACGCGTGACATGGGGAGATCGTCAGCCCATTGCCGCAAAAGTGATGACACTAGGAGATGTCTAAGTGTCAGCTTGCGCCGCTGAGTTTTTGCAACGCTTTCACGTCCCCGTACTTTACTGCACCGGGGACGAAGTTCACATCCCAGGGGCTGGTGATCTCGGCAAAGCTGAAGCCTTCCAGATCGGCGGTGACACCGGCGACTGACCCGCGCAACATGAAGCCGGCGGCCAGCGCTACCGGTCCTGCGCCCTCCAGGCCGGTGATCTTCACCTTCTTCGCCGGTTTGTTCGGATGGCTGTGCATCATGGCTGCCATCGTCATGACATCATGCACTCGCCGCGCTAACAGCGTGGGATTGTAGCCATAGGTGTAGCCGCTGAACTCGCGGAAGTCGTTTGGCTTTGCCTTCAGGTTGTCGCCCGCCTTTGGCTGCTCTGCAGCCCCTTGGAGGTAGAGCGATGGGCAGGCAATGGCGACTCCGGCATCGAGCTGCTTTTGCGCGGCAGGCGTGGGGCCGCTGGCGGTCATGACGGACTCCGCACCCTTCAGGCTAAGCCACAGTACGGCCTCGCCATTCCATGATTTGGGGTACAGGAACACCGCTGGCACCTCCTCCCCCGTCGGCAGATGGCGGGTGATGCCGTCCATGAAAATATAGCCGCTACGTTCCTCCTTTTTGCCGAGTTCAAAGGTCACGTACGTGCCTGCGGGCGGCTGGCGTCCGATGATCGTCTCCCACGCGCCGCTGATGATCTTCTCCAGCCTAGCCTCGTCCTTGTCAGCCAGCATCTTTTCATCCTGCGCCGTCATCCACGCGCAGACCGCTTTTTCATGCGCCATGCCGGTCTTATCACCCTCCGGCCTCGGATGCGCCGCCGTCCACACGGTCATCTCCTCCTTGCTAGCGATCACGAAGTCGCGCTCCTCGATCGGCTCCTTTTGGCCTAACGCGAAGTGCTTGTTGTAGAAGGCGTACATCGCCAGGCGGGAGGGCAGGTTGTAGTTGTGAGGGAACTGGGTGGCCAGGTGCGCCGTCACCCGGTCGGGCACGCCATGCATTTCGTAGAGCTTTTTCAGGTCAGGCAGGCCTTTGGTCTCCAGCTCTTTCGTCCAGTCGTCCGCCGCCGTCATGCCCAGCGGACGCGGGGCGGTGAGCGCGGCGATGTCAATGTTCCCCTGGTTGATGCGCAGGTAGTGGCTGTTTTCGCAGGTGCAGCCGCCCTGCATCGCCGTGGAAACCATGACACAGGGAAAGGCGGCCGTGATGCGCTGGTCGAAGCCTGCGATAATCATCGTCTGCGTGCCGCCGCCGCTGGCCCCCGTGCAGCCGATGCGAGTGGGGTCAATTCCCTCCAGCGTCAGCAGGAAGTCCAGCGCGCGCACGCTGTTCAGTGTTTGCAGCCCGAAGTAGTTTTGGAGACGCAAGTCCGCCGCCACGCTCAGAAATCCTTCCTTTCCTGCGCCATGTCTGTGCTCTGTGAACTGCACGGAGTCGGCGTAACCAATCATGTCATAATGAAACACCGCGCAGCCCATGCGTGCCAGATGCACGCAGCGCGCCTGTAGCGGTGAACGCGCTGCGGACTCCAGCTTCTCCGCCCCGGTGGCGATCTCCTTCTTCGTCGCTGCCGTGCCCGGCCCCCGGTCCATGAAGCGTCCGTCGGGCCAGTGCCCATGCGGACACAGGATGCCGGGCATCTTCGCCGGGCGTTGCTTTGGCAGGTAGAGGCTGCCCGTCACGTAATGCCCCGGCAGGCTCTCAAAAATCACCCGGTCAATGGTGTAGTCGTCCCGCTCCACCCGGCCATGCACCACGGCGTTCAACGGCGTCTTCTCCGGCATCGGCCACAGGCCGGAGGCGATAAGCGTCCGCTGTTCGATCTCCGCCCGCCGTGCCTTCCATGCCTCCAGGCTCGTCACCTGCGTGAAGGGGAAGTAGCCGTTGAGGTCACGCATCTCGCGCGCGGTCTGCGCCGGTGCTTGAGTGTTGAAGATCAGGGCGGCAGACAGGATCGGGAGGAGGGCGCGAGTGCTCATGGTCGGTGAGGATGCACGGAAAGATCGCTCCAAGGGAAGCAAAACTAGCAACTCATCGCCCAAGGCCTGACGACATCTTCTTCTCCCCGGCTGCTTGTCAGTCCCTTTTGAATATCCCCTTCACCTTTGAAAAGAAGCTCTTTTCATCCGGTGCCGAGCGTGCCGCAGGGTCGGGTGTCACGATGGGTATCTCCACCGATTGCGCCTGCTCCCAGCCACCGCCGAGGGCCTTGATCAAAGCAATGCTGGACACCATCCGCTGGCTGGCGATCTGCGCCGTGGCGCGCTGCGTGGCAAGCACGGTGCGGTTTGATTCGATCACATCGAGGTAAGGGCTGGTGCCGGACTCGTAGCGCGTCTTTGCCAGAGAGGCCGCCCTCTCCGCACTCGTGCGCGCACGCTGCTGGGCGGCGGCCTGGGTGCTGAGATGGCGCAAGGCGGACAGGCTGGTCTCCACATCGGCGATGGCAGCGAGGAATGCCTGACGATAGCCCGCGAGCGCCTCATCATGCACGGCCTTGGACTTCTGGAGGTTGAAGATGTTCTTGTTCCCCGAAAACAGCGGCAGGCTGATGCTGGGGCCGTAGTTGAACATCAGCGAGGCTGGCTCCATCAGCATATCAAAGTCCCCGCTCTGAAAACCGCCGCGCCCCAGCAGCTTTACGCTGGGAAAGAACTGCGCCTTGGCGACACCGATGCGCGCCGTGGCCGCCGCGAGGGCACGCTCCGCCTGCGAAATGTCAGGGCGACGCTCCAGCAAATCGCTCGGCACACCTGCGGGCAGTCCCGGCGGTGGAGACAAAGCATTGCCGCTGACGCTGATATGGAACCTGGAGGCATCCGTGCCGATGAGGATGGCGATGACGTTTTCAATCTGATCCCGCTGCGCCTGAAGACCGGAAATTTCTGCCTCTGCCGTGGCCACTTCGGTCTCCGACTGTGCCTCCTCCAGCTCGCTACCTGCTCCGGCCAGCACGCGTGCTTTGGCGATCTTCAGCGCCTCACCGCGAAGTGCCACGGCCTCGCGCACGAGACGTATCTCGTGGTCGAGCGAGCGCAGCTTGAAGTAGTTCGTCGCCACATCCGCCTGGATGCCGAGCAGCACGTTGTGGATGGCATCGGCAGCGCCTGCGGCATCCGCGCGGCCCGCCTCGGTGGTGCGGCGAATCTTTCCCCAGAGATCAATCTCCCAGCTCAGGTCAATGACCGCATTGTAGGCCGGGCCTTCATAGCGCGCGCCATTCAGCGGAAAAGGCGAGGGCATGTTCGACGACGTGCGCTGACGCTCAGCACTCAGTGGAATACTCGCAGTCGGAAAGAAATCTGCCCGTGACATGCGGGCCGCCGCACGCGCCTGATCGAAGCGTGCAATGGCAGCCTTTAGCTCCTGGTTGTTCGCCGTGGCACGGTCTTCGAGTTCATTGAGCTTCGCGTCGCGATACACCTTCCACCATTCGCCCTTCGACAAGTGCGCGGAAGGATTGCCCTGCCGCCAGGTGACGCCTTTGAATCTGGCGGGAGCCTCGGCGGCGGGCCGTTCATAGTCCGGGCCGATCTGGGCGAGAGCGCTAGTGGTGAGTAGAAGTGGGAGTAGGAGACGCATGAGCGGAAAGGTCGAAGATGGAGTGTTGAGTGTTAGGCACCGAGCGGAGCATTCAGAGGCAGGGGATCGGATGCTGGAGATGGCTTCTGCTGCCGCCCCAGCTTCATGACGAGCACATAAAAAACCGGCGTGAGAAAGAGGCCCAGGAACGTGACGCCGATCATGCCGGCGAAGACGGCGGTGCCCATGGCGCGGCGCATTTCCGAGCCGGCACCAGTGGAGACGACGAGGGGATACACACCCGCGATGAAGGCGATGGAGGTCATCAAGATGGGGCGCAAGCGCAGGCGGCAGGCATCCAGCGCGGCCTCCAGCGGGCTGAGGCCGTGATCGAAACGCTCTTTGGCGAACTCGACGATGAGGATGGCGTTTTTGCAGGCCAGGCCGATGAGGACGATGAAGCCGATCTGGGTGAAGATGTTGTTATCCCCGCCCATGATGAAGACACCGGCTAGCGCAAAGAGCAGGCAGAGCGGGACGATCAGGATGATGGCGAGCGGCAGGCGCAGGCTCTCGTATTGCGCGGCGAGCACCATGAAGACGAGCAGGATGCAGAGCGGATAGACGAATATGGCGGTGTTGCCGGCGATGATCTTTTGATAGACAAGCTCGGTCCATTGGAACTCGAAGCCGGGCGGCAGGGTCTTGGCTAGCTCACTGATGACGGCCTCGCCCTGACCGGAGCTGAGCGGCGGCATGGCGGCTCCATTGAGATCGGCGGCGAGGTAGCCATTGTAATGGGTGACGCGGTCGGGGCCGTTGGCTTCCTTCACTTTCACGAGGGAGCCGATGGGCACCATCTCGCCTACGGCGTTGCGCGTCTTCAGCCGGGTGATGTCCTGGACGTCATCACGGAACTGCGGCTCGGCCTGGGCGACGACCTGGTAGGTGCGGCCAAAGCGGTTGAAGTCGTTCACATAAAGGCTGCCGAGGTTGATTTGCAGCGTCTCGAAGAGGTTGGCGAGCGGCACGCCCTGCATCTTGGCTTTCTCGCGGTCCACGTCGGCCTCGAGCTGGGGCACATTAACGGTGTAGCCGGAATAGACCTGCATGAGCTTGCCGCTGCCATAGGCGGCGCCAATGAGAGCCTGGGTGGCCTGATAAAGCGCGTCATAACCTTGGTCACCACGGTCTTGGATCATCATCTTGAAGCCACCGGTGGTGCCGATGCCGTTCACTGGCGGCGGGGAGAGGACGAGCACCATGGCGTCCTGAATCGCCATGAATTTGCCGTTGAGAACACCTGCGATGGCGTCGCCGCTGAGGTCGGGCGTAGTGCGCTCCTCGAAGTCATCGAGACCAACGAAGACGATGCCGCTGTTGGGGCTGATGCTAAAGCCGTGAATGGACAGGCCGGGGAAGGCGATGGCGTCCTTCACGCCGGGATGACTGAGCGCGATGTCCGACATGCGACGCATCACGTCTTCCGTGCGGTCGAGCGAGGAGCCATCGGGAAGCTGGGCGAAACCGACGAGGTATTGCTTGTCCTGCCCTGGCACGAAGCCGGTGGGCACCATCTCAAAGCCTTTCCAGGTGGCCCAGACTAGACCGCCATAGACCTGGAGGGCGATGAAGCTGAAGCGGATGATGCGCTTCACGAGGGCGACGTAGGTGTTTGATGACCATTCGAAGAAGCGGTTGAAGGGACGGAAGAACCAGCCGAGCAGGAAATCAATGAGCTTGGTGAGCAGGTCTTTTTTGTCGTGATGCCCTTTCAGCAACAAAGCGGAGAGCGCGGGGCTGAGGGTCAGGGAGTTGATGGCCGAAATCACCGTCGAGATGGCGATGGTGACGGCGAACTGTTTGTAGAACTGGCCGCTGAGGCCGCTGATGAAGGCGGTGGGGATGAAGACGGCGCAGAGCACGAGCGCGGTGGCGACGATGGGGCCGGTGACCTCGGTCATGGCCTGCTTGGTGGCATCAATGGGAGAAAGGCCGTTGCGGATGTTTCGCTCGACGTTCTCGACGACGACAATGGCATCATCCACGACGATGCCGATGGCTAAGACGAGGCCGAAGAGGGAGAGGTTGTTAATGGAGAAACCCAGCGCGTGCATGACGGCAAAGGTGCCGACCAGTGACACAGGCACGGCGACTAGCGGGATGATGGAGGCGCGCCAAGTTTGCAGGAAGATGACGACGACGAGGACGACGAGCAGAATCGCCTCGATGAGCGTGTGGATGACGGCATCAATGGACTTTTCCACAAACACCGTGGGGTCATAGGCGATGGCGTAGTCCACACCTTCGGGGAACTTGGATTTGAGTTCCTCCATCTTGGCACGCACGCCTTGGGAGAGCGAGAGCGCATTGGCTCCGGGCAACTGGAAGATCGGGATGCCAATGGCGCGCTTGTTATTGAGCAGGCTGCGCAGGGCATACTCGCTGGAACCGAGTTCCAGGCGGGCGACATCTTTGAGCCGCAGTTTCTCCCCATGCTCGCCGACCTTGACGATGATGTTTTCAAACTCTTGCTCGCTGACGAGACGGCCTTTGGCATTGACGGTCAGTTCAAAGGAGACCTGGCCTTTCACCGGTTGCTGACCAATGGCCCCGGCGGCGACCTGGACGTTCTGCTCGCGGATGGCGTTGACGATGTCGGAGGAGGTCAAGCCACGCGCGGCAGCCTTGTCAGGATCAATCCAGACACGCATGGCATACTCGCCACCGCCGAAAAGCTGCACCTGGCCGACGCCGGGCAGACGGGCGAGTTCATCTTTCACATTCAGCGTGGCGTAGTTGCGCAGATACAGCTCGTCGTAGCGGTCATTGGGCGAGAGGATGTGGACCACCATCGTGAGGTCGGGGGAGGACTTCACGGTGGTGACTCCAAAGCGGCGCACTTCCTCTGGCAGCTTCGGCAACACCTGCGAGACGCGGTTCTGCACCTGCACCTGGGCGAGGTCAATGTCGGTGCCGAGCTTGAACGTGACTGTCAGTGTCATGACACCGTTCGCGGTGCTCTGGGAGGACATGTAGAGCATGTTCTCGATGCCGTTGAGGATCTGCTCGATCGGAGATGCGACGGTCTCGGCGATGGTCTTCGGGTTGGCCCCAGGATAGGTCGCTGTGACGATCACCGTGGGTGGCGCGACTTCGGGATACTCAGAGATCGGCAGTTGAAAAAGCGAGATGGCACCGAGGATGAAGATCAGCAGTGACAGCACGCCAGCGAAGATGGGGCGAGTGATGAAGAAGCGGGAAATGTTCATGGAACCGAGTGGGAGGATAAGGCGCTTCGCGAATTACTTGGCGGCGGTTTCCTTGGCGGGCAATTTGTCCACTGGCGCGACTGGCATTCCCGGCTGAGGCAGCCGCGCCATGCCGTTGACGATTATTTTTTCCCCGGCCTTGATGCCGCTGCGGATGATGCGTTTCCCGTCAATGCTGGGGCCGATGACGATGGGCTTGTAAACGGACATCACGGGTGTCTGGGTTTCATCCACGCCGAGGACGAATTTGTTGGCCTGATCGGTGAGAATGCTTTTTTCATCCACGAGCAGGGCCTGATACTTGGCGGTCATCGGCAAGCGAACGCGGGCAAAGAGGCCGGGGGTGAGGTAGCCATCGGTGTTGGGAAACTCGGCGCGCAGGACCATGCTGCCGGTGCCTGCGTCCAGGCGGTTGTCGAAGGACTCGATGTGGCCTTTGTGGCTGAAGGTGGCTTCGTTGGAGAGCTGAAGCTCGACGGGCACCTTTCCATCGGCGCTGATGTAGAGCTTGCCGTCGCGTTGCAGGGCTTGGAGTTTGAGTAGGCTGTTTTCATCTATGTCGGTGTAAACATAAACAGGCGCGACGGTGACGATGGTGGTCAGCAGCGTGGTGCCAGCGGTGACGAAGTTTCCGGTGGTGGTGATGGCGCGACTGATGCGGCCTGAGATGGGCGCACGAACTTCGCTGTGCTCCAGCTCGATCTCAGCACTGTGCTCGGTGGCTTGGGCGGCTTCGAGGGCGGCGTTTCCCTGCTTGGACATGGACTCACGCATTTCGGCTTGCTCGGGTGCGATGGCCTTGGCGGCGAGCAGGCTGGAGACGCGGTCATACTCGCGCTTCATAGCGGTCGCATTCGCTTCGGCGCGCTGGACTTCCGCTTTCGCGGCACGCAGCTTGGTCTGGAAGGGGCGCTGATCAATGGTGAAGAGGATATCGCCCTTCTTCACGAGGGCTCCGGCTTGAAAATGCACCTCGGTGATGTAGCCGGAGACGCGCGGCTTCAGGTCCACGGTTTCGACAGGCTCGACACGCCCCGTGAACTCCTCCCACTCGACGAGTTCCTTGGACTCAACGGTCGCGAGTGTAACCAGAGCTGGAGGCATTTGCATACCGCCGCCGCCGTGGCTTTCGGGGCCATGTTTGCCGCAGGCGGCAAGGAGCAGGACGAGTGGGAGGAGGGTTTGGGGTTTCATTGCGGTTTTTTTTGGGGGGAAAGTTGACCAGTTGGCTAATTTGCGAATGAAAAGAGGCTTGCGTCATTTCGTGTCCGGCTTGGCTCCGAGAATGATCATGGCTCCAGACTCGAATTCATCGAGCCGTGAGAGGTCATTCCACATGCGGGCGTGAAGGAGCAGTCCTTCACTGTAGGCAAACACGATTCGTGCCAGGGCCATAGGATCATGGGCGACGATCATTCCCTGGGCCTGGCCGTCGCGAATGGCGCTTTCGTAGTAGCGGATGAACTGGGAGAGGATTTCCTGGAGCTTGTCCCGCAGGCGATCATCCACCGTGCTGATCTCAGCACCGAGTGAGTGGACGGGGCAGCCGAGCACACGCCCGTGCTTCTTCAAAAGGTCTTCCTGTTCCTCACGGAAGTGGCGGAAACAGTTCAAGATGCGCTCCAAAGGCGGAACGACGGGGGAGAAAATCTGGTCGAAGACCTTGCGATGCTCCACCCAACCATGATCGAGTCCCGCGACAGCGAGTGCCGTCTTCGATTCAAAGAAGTGGTAAAAGCTGCCCTTCTTCACCCCGGCACGTTCGCAGATATGATCCACCGAAGTGCTGCCAAAACTGCCGATCCAGATCAGTTCGATCACGGCTTCAAGCAGGCGTTCTTTGGCATCACTGGTGCGTCCCATGCGGGCGGAGAGTGGCGAAAATAGACGAACGGTCAACTATTTATTTAGGCAATTGCGACGCGCGGCGAGGCTCCGGGATGCGATGCAGGATGAGCATCGAGATCACAGCAAAGACAGCAGCCAAGACGGCCACAGTTTGAAAGGAATGCGTGAGGGCATAGACCTGGCCGCTGATGAAGGTGGCCAGCAGCAGGGCGAAGACGTTGCAGAAGCCGAGCACAGCCTGGAGCGTGGAGCGGCGCTCGCGCGGGCACAATTCGGCAGCAAGGGTGAGATCGCCTACACGATCTAGAAACAGGCCAAAGCCCAGCGCAAAGTAAGCGAGCAGAAAGCCGACAAAGGATCCGGTGACTGCCACCCAGGAGCACATGGCCAGACAGACGATGCGGGAGGCCAGTAGCAGCACCTTGCCACCACTGGTGTAGCCGACATAGCCCGCCAGCAGGCTGCCAAGCACCGTGCCCACCGCTTGCCAGGTGACAAAGCGACCCTCATCCGCCTCCGGCCTGCCGGTGATGTGCAGCGCATGGATGGTGAGAAAGGACACCACCATGAGGTAACCCATGCCAAAAAAGCGAGCTAGTACCAGCTTCAGGAGATGCGGCTGCGCGGCCATCAGCGCTGGCAGGCTGCGCAGATATGTCAGATAGGGGCCGCTGGGGGGCGAGGGGTGGCGGTGACGTGTGTGCGTGTCCTCATGCATGAAAAGCTGAGACAGCCAGGAGATGAACAGTAGTGCAAAGGCGGCGAGATGCAGCCAGGCATAGGCTGTGCGGCTGGGGAAGTGGGTGAGCACCTGGTGGATCACCGCGCCCGCAACCATGCCGATCCCGGCCTGGATGATGTAACGCAGCGCCCAACCGGCGGCGCGCGCGCGCTCCGGCACCATGCGGGTGACCATCTCCATCCACGCCACTACGGTCATGCCACCAATCAGGCCAGAGATCACGGGAGTGAGCACCACGATGGCGAGTAGTGTGCCATCAATGCTATCCGCAAAAAGCAGGATCAGCCCTGTGATCAGGTAGGGCAGCCTTTGCAGAAGGCCAAAAATCAGAACCCAAGGCATGAAGCGAGGCAGGCGCTCCACGACGGGGGCGATGAAAATGCCCAGGCTGGCAAATGCCGCTGGCAGCAGCACGGGCATCATGGCGATGATCCACGTCGCACCTCCCAACGTCTCCACCATCTTTGGCAATACGCTTTCTGGCGCGAGAAATGCTGTGCCGCCCATGTAAAGGCCGCCCTCTACACAGTGGCAGATGAAATTCCGCCGCACAGCATGGGTGTGGGGATGCGTGGACACTGCGTCGGACATGAAAAGGGAGAAACGATGCCGCGATTCGCTGGTGATGAAAGCGTTTTGAGCGCTGGTTTACTACTTGCCGTGTGCAGCCAGTATCAGGCCGCCCTAATAACCGTGCATGGGCACGGCAAAGCAGACACAGGCTGCACTGGAATGGGGCCTCCGAGTGGATCAGGCACCCACTTGCCGCAGCCAGTCCTGTAAGTTGTAATAATTTGTCACCCGAGAAATCTTGCCGTCACGGATGTCAAAGAAGGCTCCCACCCGCAGGCGGTATGTCTGACCTGTGGCAGGTGGCAGCCCTTCATCGCTGTTCAGGTAAGTGCCCAGGATGTAAAACTCCGCCGCCGCGCGACTGCCGCCCGCATTGGCAAAGACCTCCAGCTCTGTAACTTCCTCCTTGTAGCAGCGGTCCATGCGCTGGAGAAAGTCTCGGAAGGCAACTTGCCCGCCCTCCGTCGCGCCCTGGTTGATGTCGTGGAGCACATCCTCCGTCAGCAGCGACAGCATGGCCACGCTGTCACCAGAGTTAAAGGCGGAATAATACTGGTGGACGAGTTTAGAGGTGGCTTGCTGGGTTGCTGTCATGTCAGGACTGCAGGGTGGATGCAGCGCCGCATGGCGTCAATCTACCCCTCTCGGCGACACCCCACCAAACGATGACTTGCGCCCCAAACTTTATTGGACATCTCCCGAACCGGCGGGCATCCTCCCGCCCTGAATTTTTTTAACCTCTAAACTGGAACGCTTATGGATCCTGAATTGACGATGCTGGAGTGCGAAGACTCCATGACCAAGGCCGTGGAGCACGCCATCCACGAATTCGCCGCCGTGCGTACCGGCAAGGCCTCACCGACCCTAGTGGAGGGGCTGGACGTGCATGTCCACAGCTACGGCAGCCACATGAAGCTGAAACAACTGGCCATGATTACCACGCCGGACGCGAGGCTGATCCGCATCGAGCCATTTGACCCCGGCACGCTGGCGGATATTGACCGCGCGATCCGGGAATCAAAGCTAGGGCTAAACGGCAGCATCGAGGGCAAGGTGATCCGCCTGCCTATCCCGGTGCTGTCCCAGGAGCGCCGCGAGCAGATGGTGAAGCTCATCAAGCAGATGGCAGAGGAAGCAAAAGTCCGCGTGCGCTCGGCCCGCCGAGATGCCCTGGAAGCGCTAAAAAAGGGGGAAAAAGACGGCCACATAACTGAGGACGATCTACACCGCTTGGAGAAGGACGTGCAAACGATGACGGACAAGAAGATCAGTGAGATCGAGCAGCACGTCACCTCAAAGGAGAAGGAAGTTTTAACAGTATGATCCCTATATCCTTTGCAGACACCTCCCGCACCAGCCGCCACGATCCACTGACAAGAACACATGTTTTCACCCGCAGACTACCTAGACCTCAGCCATACGCAGCACAGTATCCTTTTCCCAACAGCAGAGCCGGTGTGGACGGCACTATCGCGTATCGAGTCCTATCTGGAATTCCGCCTGACTCGGGAAATCCGTGCGGCAGTACCGCAGGGAACGTTCATCGGGGAAGACGTTTTTATTGACGAAGGCGTCACCATCGAGCCAGGAGTGGTCATCAAAGGGCCGGCCTGGATCGGCAAGAACTGCACACTGCGCACCGGTTGCTACATCCGGGAAAATGTGATCACTGGAGCGGGCTGTGTGCTTGGGAACTCCTGCGAGTTCAAGAACTGCGTGCTTTTCGACAACTGCGAGGTGCCGCACTTTAATTACGTAGGCGACTCGCTGCTGGGCTACAAAGCACACTTGGGAGCGGGCGTGGTGCTCTCCAATGTGCGCCTAGACCGCCAAGAGGTGCGGGTGGATGACGGCAAAAAGAGCGCGTCCACCGGCCTTCGCAAATTTGGGGCCGTGATCGGCGACTACGCTGAGATCGGCTGCAATAGCGTGCTAAACCCTGGAACGATCATCGGCCGCCGCAGCATCGTCTATCCTTTGACTAGCTTCAGCGGCGTGCTGCCAGCGGAAAGTCTTTTGAAGACAAGACAGCAGCAGGTAGTAGTGAAGCGGGTCTAAATGCCAATCTGTCAGTCGGCCCTTCTTTGGCCTGCATGAGGGACCAAACTGCCCGGCTTCGGAGGGCGTAGCAGGCTCCTGCGTACCCCACGCCCGCTCAGACCAGACAGTTATGCGACGGACCACTTTTTCTTTATTTCCGCATTCTTATTGGGCAGATTCGATAAAATTAAGAAAAATACTTGATTCGATGAATGAGCGCCCTCCTGAAGCAGCCAAAGAAGTGATCTTGGCAACTGGCTCATTCGGATTTCGAGTTTTGAGTCTTCTGGAGTGTCATCAAGATATCTGATCCTGAAACTCTCGCGTCTCTCCCATCCCTCGCGGTGTCAAACCTGCAAGGTTGCGCGCGGCAGCAGTCCGCGCAAGATCGTCGTCGTGGACGAACTCGATATCATCGCGCACCCCAAAGACGCCTACTTTAAGGAGGTCTTCTCCAATCTACAGCGCGCCACGCTCTTTTTCCAAAGTCACCTTGATGCCCCAATCGCAGCGCTCATAGATTGGTCATCCCTCAGGCTGGAGCCTGCCTCCTTCGTCAAACAAACCCTTCAGCAAACCCACTCAGACCTGAATGGCACTGAATTAAGCTCCATTTGGGATCAGTTTCGCCGACGGTTCTCGTCCAAAAACCGCCTTAATTCAGTGCCATTCCACTCAGACCTGCTTTTCACCGCCCGGTTGGGGGAACGCGAGATTAAGCTCTACCTGCTCTTTGAGCATCAGACCACGGTGGACAAGGAGATGCCGCTACGCCTGCTGAGCTATGTGCTGGAGATCCTGCTGGCGCACTGAGGTGGACCCCGTTCTTCGGCAGCGTTGGACAGGCATCGTGTAGGCATGGGGGCGGATTCTGCTGAATGCTGGATGATATATCGAAGGTGATTTTGTGACTCTACTTCCGCTTCAACAGCCCACGCTTGAGCGCAACCATCACAGCTTGCGTGCGGTCCTCCACGGCGAGTTTGTCGAGGATGCGGGAGACGAAAGTTTTCACGGTCTCAGTGGAGACGTTCATCTCTGTGGCAATCACTTTGTTGGGGCGACCTTTGGCCATACTTTTCAGGACTTCGATCTCGCGGGGAGAGAGGGGCGCATGGGTGAGGCGCGCCTGGAGTTTGTCGTTCACAGTATTTGGGAAGAAGCGTCTGCCAGCAGCCACGGTGCGCACGGCGGTGAGTAGCTCGCCGCGCGGAGCATTTTTTTGCAGGTAGCCGTACACGCCGGCAGCAACAGCGCGGTGGATGTCCTCTTCAGTCTCCTCTATGGAGAATATAATCAGACGCGCCTGCGTGTCTTGCGCCAAAATCTCGCGCGTGACCTCCGCGCCATGGATGTCGGGCAATTGGCCGTCCAGAAGGGTGACATCCGGCCGGTGTGCAGCATACAGCGTGATGGCATCGCGCCCGCAGGTGGCCTCCGCTACCACCCCGATGTCCGGCTCCATATTCAGCGCAGCAGTGAGACCGATGCGGGTAAAAAAATGATCATCCACGATGAGAACGCGGATGCTGCATTCAGAGGGCGGGATCATGGACGGGCTGGGTGGCGGGCACGCGCAGGGTTAGCCGCGTGCCCTGTCCGGGAGCGCTGAGCAGTTCCAGTTGCGCACCGATTTTTTTTGCGCGCTCGCGTTGGCTGGTCAGCCCGTAGTGACCGTGCGGCTGGCGTGGGGAGCGCAAGGCAAAGCCGCAGCCATCATCCTCCACCCGCAGTTCTACGATTCCGGCGGTGCTGCCCAGCGTCACGGTCAGATGGGCTGGACGTGCGTGTGCCAGCGCGTTGTTCACTGCCTCTTGGGCGATGCGCATGATCTGAAAGGGCACCCCTTCCGCCAGCACGGGCAGCTCCCCCCGGCTATGGAAGGTCACTCTGGTGCCGCTGGTCTCTGCGGCGCGCATTTCTACCCAGCAGGCCAGGGCTTCTGCCAAGTCAACGCTTGTGGGCCAGTCACCGTGCAAATCCCAGATGCACAGCCGCGCCTCTGTCTGACAATGGCGGATCATGGCAGTGGTGTCGTCAATGAGCCGCGGAACCATCTCTGGTGCAGCCAGCAGTGCGCCCTGTAGCGTCTCCAGGTGCAGCGCTGCGCTGGCGAGTTGTTGCTGTAACGAGTCATGAAACTCACGCGCGATGCGCCGTCGCTCTGCCGCTGCTGCACGCACCCTGCTTTTGCGGATGTGCCCTTCCAGGCCCAGCCTCTGCCTGTGCAGGCAGGCTACCAGGATCAGCGCCGCCCCTGCCACCGCGACCAACAGCCACCATACGGAGACTTGCAGCCCGGTTTCCTCGGCCTTGGTGGTCACTTCCGCCTGCAGCACGCTGGCCGTCATGCAAAGCATGAACGCGGGGTAGCGGACAGGGGGTGGGGGATGATTTCCCATGCAGCGGCATCAGTCTGCCAAACGGCGCGGCTACTGTGCAAGTGGAGTTTTATCAAACCGGGGCCGCAATGTCCGCGAAACCTGCGCAGGCAGCGTCTCTCCCGCTATTTTTCCCCTCGCATCCCCGGCCTTCCCGCTCATAGCTCAGCGGGTGGAAGACAAGGAATACAAAGTCAGACTGGAGATTTTTGAAGGGCCGCTGGACCTGCTGCTCTACCTCATCAAGAAGGATGAGATCGGCATCTATGATGTGTCTATTGAGCGCATCACCAAGCAATACCTGGACTACATCGGCACCTTTCAAGCACTGAACATTGAGCTAGCCAGCGAGTTCATCGTCATGGCGGCGAACCTCATGTACATCAAGAGCCGCGAGCTTTTGCCCCAGACCCAGCAACCGCCGGAGGAGGACGCCGACGAGGAAGATCCGCGTTGGGAACTGATCCGCCAGCTCGTGGAGTACAAGAAGTTCAAGGACGCCGCGCAGTTCCTCGGCCACCAGGAGGTGGCGGCGCACGAGTTCTTTGCCACGAACCCAGAGCCGCCGGACCTCACCGCGCCGCCGCCGGTAGCCGGGCAGGTGGGTATCTTTGATCTCATCCGCGCCTTTCAGAGGGTGCTGAAGCGCTTTGAGAACACCACGGACATCCGCGAGATCGTTGGCGACCGCTTTACTGTCGCCGATAAGATCGAGCACCTGCTGGATGCCATCCCTGTCGGTGGACGCGTCCGCTTTGACACGCTGTTCAGCGGCGCGGCCAGTCGGGTGGAGGTCATCGTCACCTTCCTAGCGATGCTGGAGCTGATGAAGCTAAACCATCTCCAGGTCGAGCAAGAGCAGCTCCTGGGAGAGATCATGGTCATCCGCCCTGCCCTGTAGCAGAGCCTACCGACGAAACGATCTGCCATTGATTTTGGGCGCTCATGCCCACGGTCTGCGGGCCTGTGGTGACGGCGATCCATCCGCGGGATCACAGCTACCTGCGGCAGGCCCCTGCGGTGATAGTGAAGTTTTTCAAAAAGCACGCACGCGAGTAATGGGGCGCTGCCCCCTGCCGCATGTAGGCCGGATGTGTTCGGCGCACCAAACATCGCCAACACGATGGATGCCCTCCGCCGAACTATCCGGCTAGTTCGGGGCGTGGGAGTCTGCGCTGCCCCCTGCCGCACGTAGGCCGGATGTGTTCGGCGCACCAAACATCGCCAACACGATGGACGCCCTCCGCCGAACTATCCGGCTAATTCGGGGCGTGGGAGTCTGCGCTGCCCCCCTGCCGCACGTAGGCCGGATGTGTTCGGCGCACCAAACATCGCCAACACGATGGATGCCCTCCGCCGAACTATCCGGCTAATTCGGGGTGTGGGAGTCTGCGGCGCGCGCCGCTACGCGACACGCCTCAGATCACCACGATCTCCGCCACCGGGCCGCTCACCGCCTCCAGGCTGCCGTTCAGGGCGATGATCTTCACCCGCAGTGTCGCGCCGCTGGGCTGGTTCTTCAGCAGCTCCTCACCGTCGCCACCGCTTTTGCCGTACTCGCGGAAGTCCGCATCCACGCCCACGATCTGGATCAAAATGCGGTCATTGTTGCTACGGGTGCCGGGCTCCCACTCCGCCAGCACGCGGCCCAGGCCCACGGTGGTCAAAACGAGATCCACAGCAGGATCGGGCGCGCGCGGATTCGCCGGGATGTTCAGACCAAAGACCTCCCAGCGCGGATCATCGTCCGCGAGGCGCAGCTCCAGCTCATCCACCAGCGCCATCAGCAGGCGGCGCAGGCCCTGGAGACCGGCTTTCTTCGCGGTCAGGGCCGTGCCCTGGGCGGTGGAGGCCGTGTTCGCCGCCTCACGGCAGGCACTCAGTTGATCATGCAGGGCCTGTGAGCGTGCGGAGGTCACCTCCGCGCGCGGGCCACCAGCGGGGGTCTGGTAAGTCGGGTGCTGGTTCAGATACACCGCCAGAGCGGACAGGCACTGGAGACGGCCCGCCTGGGTGCGGGGCACCGCGTTCGAGTTCGCGGGCGGATTGGCAAACCCGGCCAGCGCCCACTCGGCAGATGGCGCTGCACCCAGGATGCCGATGAGTGAGCCACGGGCGGCCATGAGGTAAGCCTGGCACTCCGCATCCTTGGCGCTGCGTGCGGCGGCTGCGGCATCACTGGCCTGCTCCGCTTGTTTAAAGAGGTAGATCCGGCCCAGCACGGGTGGCTGTGCCGCCATATCTCCTTTCAAGTTCTCCAGGGCCAGGCGCAGATCATCCTCCCGCACCAGCTTCAGAGGGATCACGTCTTCCAGGGCAGCGCAGCCATTAGCGCAGTCCTCCGCCAGGGCTAGCAAAGCGCGTTCAGATTCAGGAATGGGGTTGTTGCTCATATGCGTCTTACCTTTCTTTGGGGTGGGTGGGGGGGATGGGGGCGATGTAGCCAGTCACCGTTTTCTAGGACATAAGAAGGATCACCTCAGCGGGCGTTGGGATTATCCAGGTTTCTCCAGAATCGAATTTCAATACTCTCATAATGTGGATGGAAAGGGGAGCCCAGGCTGGTCGCTGCATCATGCAGAAGGCAGGCGGACGTGCTCAGGCTGGTCGCTGCACCGCGCAGAAGGCAGGCGGACGTGCTCCGGCTGGTCGCTGCACCGTGCAGAAGGCAGGCGGACATGCTCCGGCTAGTCGCTGCACCGCGCAGAAGGCAGGCGGACGTGCTCCGGCTAGTCGCTGCACCATGCAGAAGGCAGGCGGATGTGCCCGGGCTGGCCTCTGCGTGGCTCGGCGGTAGCACCTCGCGGCACGGCACATCCCAGCGGGTGGCGCATACGCCTGCTCGCGGTGGGAAAGGATGAAGAAGCATCATCAGCGGCCCATCCGCCCGGGGTTGGTTGGGCGGAATTCGGGCGTTTTATCTAAAAGAGGCTTTTTTGTCTATTATCTTTTTCGTTTTTTCAGCGCACGAGCGCGGAGTCAGGGCGTACGCCTCCAAATAATAAGGGGCTTTGTGCGACAGGATTCACAGGTCTAAAAAATCCTGTTCATCATGTGAATCATCTCAATCCTGTAACTGAGGCCATGTTTGACAATCAGTAGCCGATTTGATGCGCGAAGCCCTGGCGCGGAGTTCCACCCCGCAGCGGGTGGTAGCGGCGTGCAGCGCAGGCTCCCACGCCCCCGAACCAGCCGGACGCACCCGGTCGAGAGGCATCCCTGCGCGAGCATTCCGCTCCTGTGTGCCGATTATTTTGCACCCGCCGGAGTTATTTATCTTTCGTCACAGAAGCAGGCATGGTAGCTGCGTGGCGCTTTTAATTTGTTCTGGCTGACTTTCTTGTGAACCAGCCTCACGAATAAAGGCCCATCGCCAAGAAACCCGACTCCCGCCTATGAAGACATCCCTCCACTCTGGCTTTCAAAGCCTCCTGCGCTCTATGACCTTGCTTCTGGGGCTGGCCATGCCACTGGCGGCGCAGACGCTCACCTGGACCAATGCCACCTCCATGAATACCGCGCGCAGTTATGCTGCGGCAGTGGTCTTGAATGATGGCAAGGTGCTCGTCACTGGCGGGCGGGATGCCTCCAACAACGTCCTCAGCACGGCGGAACGCTACGACCCTGTCGCGGGCACTTGGACGACGATCAGCATGGTGGCCGCACGCTGGCTGCACCGGGCAGAGAAGCTGGCGGATGGCCGCGTGCTCGTCATCGCCGGTGCGGGCGCGCCGAGGACAGCTCTGAATACGGCGGAGATTTACGATCCCGCCACGGGCGCCTTCAGTGCGGTGGAGAATCTGGCAGAAAGCCGTGAAACCTTTGCCTCCACAGTCCTCAGCAATGGCAAGGTGCTCGTCCATGGAGGCTGGGTTGGCAGTAGTGTGCGGTCCAGCGGGGAAGTCTATGACCCGGCCACCAATACCTGGACAGCCACCGGAGCCAGCGTGCCCCGAAATTCCCACGAACTGGTGACGCTGCCCAATGGCAAAGTCTTGATGATTTCCGGTCACACAGGCGCAGTGCATGGACCGCCAGAGTGCTACCTCTATGATCCGGCGGCAAACACATGGGCCGCCACCGGCTCCATGGGCACCGGACGAGCCGGACCGAAAAGTGTCATCCTCGCCAATGGCAAGGTTTTGACCACCGGCGAATCCGCGACGTGTGAACTCTACGATCCCGCCGCTGGCACCTGGAGCAATACGGGCAGCATGAGCACCGGACGCTCGCGGGGTCACGCCATCCTGCTTAGCGATGGCCAGGTGCTGGCCTTCGGCGGTGTCGGCTCCTTTCCCGACATGCCCGTATCCAGTGAGATTTATAATCCCGCCACTGGCACCTGGAGCGCCACGGGACCGGCAGCCAGTGGGCGGACCGATGGCGTAGCGGTGCGTTTGCAGAACGGGGTGGTGCTCGCCGCAGGTGGAAGCGTCGGCACCAGTGCCTTTTCTGCCCCCGCGAGTGCGAACGTGGCGATTTTCGACGCCCCCCCCCCCCACCCGCGCCCACCGTCGCCAGCATTTCCCCAAGCGTCGGCAGCACCGCTGGTGGCACCAGCGTGACGATCACCGGCACGAACCTCACCGGAGCCACGGGCGTGACCATCGGCGGCACAGCGGCACCGATCACCGCCATCACGGCCACCGAGATCACCGCCACCACCCCGGCAGGCACCGCCGGAACCGCCAGCGTCCTCGTCACCACCCCCGGCGGCACGAATGCGGCGAACACGCTCTTCACCTATCAGACCCCGCCTTCACTCACTTGGTCCAATGCCACCTCCATGAACACCGCGCGCAGCTATGCTGCGGCAGTGGTCTTGAATGATGGCAAGGTGCTCGTCACGGGCGGGCTGGATGCCTCCAACAACGTCCTCAGCACAGCGGAACGTTACGACCCTGTCGCGGGCACCTGGACCACCATCAGCATGGTGGCCGGACGCTGGCTGCACCGGGCGGAGAAGCTGGCAGATGGCCGTGTGCTCGTCATCGCGGGCGCAAACCAGAGCCGAACCGCCTTGAACAGCGCGGAGATTTACGATCCCGCCACGGGTAACTTCACTGCGGTGGCGAGCTTGGCAGAGAGCCGTGAAGAACATGCCTCGGCAGTCCTCAGCGATGGCAAGGTGCTCGTCCATGGTGGCTGGGTTGGCAGTAGTATCCGCTCCAGCGGGGAAGTCTATGACCCGGCCACCAATACCTGGACTGCCACGACCGGAACCAATGTGACGCGAGTTGAGCATGAGTTGGTGAGACTGACGAATGGCAAGGTCTTGATGATCGGTGGTCACGATGGGTCGTATCAGACCATCTGCTACCTTTATGATCCTGCGACAAACGCATGGACTGCTACCGGTTCATTGACCAACGTAAGACCCTACTCGAAAAATGTCGTCCTGTCTGATGGCAAGGTTTTGGCCACAGGTCACTCCGTGACCTGTGAACTCTACGATCCAGCCGCTGGCACCTGGAGCATTACGGGCAGTATGAGCACCGCACGCTCGCAACACAACCTCATCCTGCTTGGCGATGGCAGGGTGCTGGCCATCGGCGGTGGAAACGCTTCCTCGGAAATCTACAACCCAGCCACCGCCACCTGGAGCGCTGCCGCTGCACTCAATAACTCTCGATCAGTATCAGTAGCTGTGCGGCTGCTCAACGGAGACCCGCTCGTGGCAGGCGGCCACAACGGCAGTGCGACCACGAACACGGTGGAGACTTTCGATGCTCCGGCGGTCATCCTCCCGCCCGCACCTACCGTCGCCAGCATCTCCCCCGCCACCGGCAGCACCGCTGGTGGCACGGTTGTAACCATCACCGGCACGGACCTCACGGGAGCCACCGCCGTGACCATCGGCGGCACGGCGGCGACGCTCGGAACGAACACCGGCACCACGTTGACCGTCACGACGGGTGCCCGTGCCGCAGGTGCAGGTCTCAGCGTCCTCGTCACCACCCCCGGCGGCACGAATGCGGCGAACACGCTGTTCACCTATGCGGTGCCCACCAACGTTGCTCTCAGTAAACCAGTCATTCGGGTCTCCAGCGAGTATTCCAGTGGATTCTCTGCTAGCAAAGTGACCGACGGATCGACCACTGATAGTTTTGGAAACAATTATTGGATCACCCTAGATAACCAAGGGGTTGGTGCGTTTTTCACGCTTGATCTTCAAGGTATTTTTTACCTCACCGAGATTCGATTGCGCAATACGAACAACACAGGGTTCAATGACCGTGGAACAGGAGGTTTTCGCATTTTGGCTTCCAACTCCGTCAACGGGTCGAACCAATTGATTTCTCCTCAAACCATCCTTACGGGCACTCTTACCCAAGGCTCAGGGACTCTGGTTAGTTTTACGACCTCGAACGGCTTTGCAGCCGGTAACTACCGGTACCTACATTTTGTCGTGGACAGCCTAGCTCCCTGGGCGTCAACTGGGAGTGCTGGTCTCAACGAAATTGAAGCTTTCGGTGTGACAGGTGTGGCCCCGCCGAACGCTGCCCCGACCGACATCACACTCACACCTGCCAGCATCGCGGAAAACAACGCGGCGAATGCCACGGTGGGCGCACTGACCGCCACGGATGCCGATGCGGGCCAGACGCATACCTTCAGCAAGGTCACCGGTGACGGAGACGCGGACAACGGCAGCTTCACCATCGACGGCACCGCTTTGAAGCTCACCCCGGTGGCGAACTTCGAGGTAAAGAGCAGCTACAGCGTGCGCGTGCAGGCCGATGACGGCAATGGAGGCACCTTTGCCCGAGCGATCA
>Ga0247834_1002546_pt1 | contig 27111 bp, 25 predicted proteins | sample LaCruzMarch2015__8_FD_187118 | JGI IMG/M metagenome (GOLD analysis project Ga0247834, IMG submission 187118) | Freshwater microbial communities from meromictic Lake La Cruz, Castile-La Mancha, Spain - LaCruzMarch2015_12m | ecosystem: Environmental > Aquatic > Freshwater > Lake | place: Spain...
CACCCCCGACCCCGCCTTTCCCCCCCCAACCCCCGGCTTTGCCCGAAACCTGTGAGTGTCCCCGATGTCTGCTATCTCCCTGTCCCGCCCGTCCTTCGCTGCCAACCGAGACCTGTTGTGGAAACGTCCGCTGGATCTGTCGCTGACCCTGATCGGCCTTCTGGCGATCTGGCCCGTTCTGGCGGTGGTGGCCTTGGCCGTCTGGCTGTCCAGCCCCGGCCCGGTGTTCTTCATCCAGACCCGGATCGGGCGCAACGGCGTGCCCTTCGGCATGATCAAGTTCCGCTCGATGTATGCGGATGCCGAGGCGCGCCGCGCCGAAGTGCTGGCGCAGTCCGACCGGGCGGGCCTGTGCTTCAAGTCGCGTCACGACCCGCGGATCACCCCGGTCGGCCGCGTGATCCGTCGCCTGTCGCTGGATGAACTGCCGCAGATCTTCAACGTGCTGCGCGGCGAGATGTCGCTGGTCGGCCCCCGCCCTGCCCTGCCCGAAGAGGTGCGCGCCTATCCGATGCGTGCCCTGGGTCGCCTGGCCGTTCTGCCCGGCATCACCGGCCTTTGGCAAGTTTCCGGCCGCGCCGAGATCGGCTTTGACGAGATGGTCGAAATGGACCTCGCCTATGCCGCCGACGGCCGCCTGACCACCGATCTTGTCCTGCTGTTCCGCACTGTCAGTGCCGTGATCACGGGACGGGGTGCCTACTAACCCTTCGTCCCCTCCTCCCTCTCCCCTCCTCCTCCCCCCGCTTCTCACCTCTAGTTCCCGGAGAACACACATGATTTCCTCGCTTTTGCCCGTGACAACGAAAGTCACGGCCCTTGATCTGGCCGAAACGATGTTCGGCGACGGGATCAAGATCGTCTCTGCCAGCTACACCGGCGATCCGCAGTCGGCTGGCATCTACACCGACGGCATGACCGTTGCCCCGGGGGCCGTGCCCTCGGACAGCGGGGTGATCCTGTCCTCAGGCAAAGCCAACGAGATCACCAATGGCAAGGGACCGGCCAACGAGGCACCCAACACGTCGACCGATACCAAGGGGATCGATGGCAACGCCGCGATGAACGCAATTGCCGGCGTCAAGACCTATGATGCTGCGTTCCTCGATGCCGAATTCGTCCCGGTGGGCGACACGCTGACCATGCGGTTGGTGTTTTCGTCGGAAGAATACCCGGAATGGGTCGATTCAGGCTTCAACGATGCCGTCGGTGTCTGGGTCAACGGCGTGCTGCTGACCCTGTCGATCGGCGATGGCACCATCTCGATCGACAACATCAACCCCACCACCAATGCCAACCTCTATCAGGACAACTCGACCGGCAGCCTGAACACCGAGATGGACGGCGTGACCCTGGTCCTGACGCTGAAAGTGGCGGTGAAACCGGGTGAGGTGAACACCATCCGGATCGGCATCGCCGATGCGGGCGACGCGATTTACGACTCCAGCCTGATGATCGTGGCGGATTCCATCCAGACCGCCCTGATCGCCCAGGATGACGAGGTGGCGGTGACGGCCAAGGGCGAAACCGTCGTGTCGCTTCTGGACAACGATACGGTCAAGGGGCGCGACGGCGTCACCATCACCCACATCGGCGATCAGGCCGTGGCGGTGGGCACGATCGTGACCCTGCCGATGGGCGAGCGGCTGCGGCTGAATGCCGATGGAACGGTGTCGATCTGGGCGACGTCGGCGACGGCGCCGGTGATCTTCAGCTATACCATCACCGACGCGACCGGCACTGCCGACACCGCGTTCGTGACCATCACCCCGTCGCCGGTGGACGGAACCGACGGGAATGACTCGATGTCCGTCGGATATCGCGACGCCCAGGGCAACACCATCGACGGCACCGACGGCTTGTCCGAGGCGATCTACGGCTACGGCGGCGCCGACAAGATCACCGCAGGCTATGGCGATGACGACATCTATGGCGGTGAGGGCAACGACTTCATCCGCGCGGGCGATGGCGATGACCTGCTGGACGGCGGGGCGGGCAACGACGTGCTGGACGGTCAGGCCGGGGCCGACCGGATGGTCGGCGGCGACGGCAACGACGTGTATTATATCGACAACGCGGCGGATGTGGTGATCGAAGCCGCAAACGCCGGGTATGACAAGGTGATCTCGGACCTGTCGATGACCCTGGCGGACACGTTCGAGGAACTCTGGCTGCGCGAGGGCTCGGCGGCGACGCAGGGCACCGGCAATGCCTTGGCCAACAAGATCGTCGGCAACGCGTTGAACAACATCCTGTCCGGTCTGGGCGGCAACGACCAGTTGTTCGGCGAGGCGGGGGCGGATCTGGTGTTCGGCGGTGCAGGAGCGGATGTGATCTTCGGTGGCGCGGACAATGACACGCTGCGCGGCGAAGATGGCAACGACAAGATCACCGGCGGCACCGGCGCGGACGATCTGTTCGGCGGCGCAGGCAATGACAGCCTGACCGCAGGCAGCGACGGCAGCCTTCTGGACGGCGGCACCGGGAACGACATTCTGGGTGGCGGCGCGGGCGAAGACGTGTTCGTGTTCGCGACCGGATCGGGCCGCGACTCGGTGGTGGATTTCGACCTGGGCCGCGACGTGTTGCGGCTGGACGGGATCAACACCGATCTGGTCGTGGTCCAGGCGCGGGGTGGCAACGTCCTGATCAGCTGGGGCACGTCGGATCTGATCACCCTGTCGCAGCCGGACTGGCTGGCGTCGGCGCAACTGGACACTCTGGACCTGTTCGCCTGAGGCGACCCGTCGCGTAGCGGGGGCGGCAAGGAGCGATGCGCGCCGCCCCCCGAACGCAAAGACCGCAGACCCGGCGGGGCGGCAGGCCGCAACCGAGCTTGTGCAAAGCGCCGCATCGGATGCGTCCGGTGCGGCGCTTTGTCGTCCGGGCCTGTCGCGCCCACATCGAGGCTGCCCCTCAGCCTGCGCCGCGCCGCCTGAACCTCTGTCGATTTCTCGTCGCGCGCCTGCGGTTCGACCGGTTGGCATTTCGCGACCCGTGGCCCGGCGCGGGGGCCGATGCCGCGCAAATCTGCAAGATCGTTGCGAAAAACGGGCCAACGATCGCGCCCCTTGGCCCAGAGTTCGGGAATCACGCGCCAGATCAATCGGCTACAGGGTGTTTTTGATGTGACACTTGAACGGCTTTGCGCGCCCGCAGCTTGTTGCGGCCCGCAAATCGCGGTAACTTTTCATCTGGATCATGCCAAGGGGATGAGTGGAATGTTGCGTTTGGCCTTGGCGGTTTCTGCCGGACTTCTGCTGGGCGTTCCGGCTTTCGCGCAAGAGCGGGTGACGCTCGGTTGGGGGCGGCTGTTTTCCAACGACGCGTTGGGGGACGGCAAGGACCGCTGGCGCACCGGGGCCTATGCGATCAGCCGGGTGCGCGGTGTCACCTGGTCGGGCGCATTGCCGACGGCGCCGGGGGAGCTGCTGGAATTTCGTCTGCGGGCCGACACCATCGCCCCCGAAAACCTGGAAAATCCCGCAAAGGACGACCGCCGCTATGCCGGGGCGATCACCTTTGGGCTGCACAGCCAGTTCGCCGTTGCCGGGTTCGAGGCCGATGTGGGGGGCGATCTGGTGTTTGTCGGGCCGCAGACCGGCATTGGCGGGTTTCAATCCTGGGTGCATGGGGCCTTGGGGTTGGGTGACATCGCGGCGCTGGACACCCAGATCGACAACGCGGTCTATCCCACCCTGTCGGGCGAAATCGCCCGGCGGTTCCGCCTTGGCGACGGTGTCGAGGTTCGCCCCTTCGTCGAGGCGCGGGCCGGCGATGAAACCCTGCTGCGGGTCGGCGGCGATCTGGTGATCGGCAGCTTTGGCCGCGGCGATCTGATGCTGCGCGACACCGGCACCGGCCAACGCTATCGCGGGGTGGCGGGCGAGGTTGCGACCGGGGTCAGCCTGGTGATGGGGGGCGACATCGCGCAGGTGTTCAACAGCATTTATCTGCCCGACGGCGAAGCGGTGGACCTGATCGAGACCCGGCACCGGCTGCGCGCCGGGGTGCAGTGGCAGGGCGCGCGATCTTCGGCCTTCTACGGCGTTACCTATCTGAGCCCCGAATTCGAACAGCAGGACGAAGGTCAGTTTGTCGGCGCACTGGCACTGAACATCCGGTTCTGAGGGCACCGGATCGGCGTGGGGAAACAATTGTCCCAAATTGTTGCCGATCTGCCATATCTTTGTTAAGAATGTCTTGTTAACCTTTGGCCACAAACAAGAATAAACGAGCAGGCGTAAACAGGCATGAAAACGGGCTCTTCGGGCACGTTCGTCATTTCCTGGTCCCAAACGGAAACAGACGGTCTGAAGGCCGCACCTCTGGATGTCCTGAACGTTGGCGCTGCATGGCGCTGGACGGGCACGGCTGTCCGCGTGGACGGGCCGCAAGGCATGTTGATTCTGGACGGGGCCGAGGGGGTCACGGACACGCGAAAACGTGCGGCAAGAATGGTGCGGCGGCTGATCGGGGCGGCGGTGGGACCCGGCGTTCCGCTGTCCGCGCCAGAGGATGACAGCGAACTTCCCGACGAATCCTTCGTCGTCACCGATGGTCACCACAGCTTTGCCGTGACCATCATCCCGGTGCCCGACACCGGGGCGCGGTTGCTGATGCTGACGGGCGAACTGCCGCCGGTGGACCAGGACCTGTGGGTGGTGCGGACCCAGATCGACCGGGGGCGGCTGGCGGCGGGTGCGGTGTCGGCGGGGGGGGTGATCTGCTTTACGCCCAACACCTGGCTTGCTACCCCGGACGGCCCGCGGCGTATCCAGTCGTTGCGGCCGGGCGATCTGATCGACACCTGCGATAACGGGCCGCAGCCGGTGCTGTGGAGCGGGCATCGCCGGATGTCGGGCGCGCGGCTTTATGCCATGCCGCATCTGCGCCCGATCCGGTTTCGCACCGGCGCCCTGGGAACCGGGCGGCCCGACGAGGATCTGCTGGTCAGCCCGCAGCACCGCATGCTGGTCCGGGGTCCCTCGGCGCGGGCGCTGTTCAACACGCCCGAGGTTCTGGTCGCCGCCGAAAACCTTGTCAACGATCAGTCGGTGACGGTGGATCACAGCCAGCGCGAGGTGACCTATGTGCATGTCCTGCTGGAGCGGCACAACATCGTCTGGGCCAACGGTCTGGAGACCGAAAGCTTCCATCCGTCGAACACCGCGCTGGAGATGATCGACGCAGCGCAACGCGAGGGGCTGTTGCACATCCTGCCCGCGATCGCCGACACGCCGCAGGCCTATGGCGAATATGCCCGCCGCAACATCTCGGGCTCCGAGGCGGCGATCCTGCGTCACGACATGGCGGCATAGCCGGCTGACATCGCAGGCGGCGCACGCGCCTCCTCGACCGTGCCGGTCTCTTCGGTCGCGGATATCCGACCCGGACCCCTGCGGACGCGCGGTTGGTTGACACCGCGTGCGCGGCCTGTATAAGCGCGCATCCCCGAGGGCGACCTTGGTGGATTTGTTGGTGTTGGTGGTCCCCGCAAGGGGGTGCCTGTCGTCCGCGAGAGCGGAAGAGGACAACGCCCTTCGCCGGGTCTGAGGCCCGAAACATGGACACCGGTTTTCGGACAATCCGATGCCGGGATAACGAAGGAGATCAGCCGTGACGAAACGCACGTCTGCCAAGTACAAGATCGACCGCCGCATGGGCGAAAACATCTGGGGGCGTGCCAAGTCCCCGGTGAACAAGCGCGAATACGGCCCCGGCCAGCACGGCCAGCGCCGCAAGAACAAGCTGTCGGACTTCGGCACGCAGTTGCGCGCAAAGCAGAAGCTGAAGGGCTATTATGGCGACCTGACGGAAAAGCAGTTCCGCAAGATCTACGCCGAGGCCGAACGCGTCAAGGGCGACACCGGCGAGATGCTGGTCGGTCTGCTGGAACGCCGTCTGGATGCGGTGGTCTACCGTGCCAAGCTGGTGCCGACGATCTTCGCCGCCCGCCAGTTCGTGAACCACGGCCACGTCACCGTGAACGGCCAGCGCGTCAACATCGCGTCCTACCGGGTCAAGGAAGGCGACGTGGTGGAAGTGCGCCAGAAGTCCAAGCAGATGGCGCTGATCATGGAAGCCCAAGCTTTGACCGAACGCGACGTGCCGGATTATCTGGAACTGGACGCGCAGAAGCTGATCGTGCGGTTCGTGCGCACCCCGGCCTTGGGCGACGTGCCCTATCCGGTGCAGATGGAGCCGAACCTGGTCGTGGAATACTACGCCAAGAACTGATCGGCGGACCCGCCGTTTCATAAAGCCGCCGGGCCCAAGCCCCGGCGGCTGTTTTCATTTGTGCGACCGGCCTTGCGGCGGCATGGGGCGTCATGCCCGGGGCGCTGCCCGGCAGCACCTGCTGGACCGGGCGGCGCAATCTGCCTCGCAAAGCGGGTTCAGTCTGGCGGTGTGAGGGCGGGGGCGGCTGCAAGGCGCGGCGAGCAGCCCGCTTTTGCGGCCACAGAGGCGCAATTGTCACGGCAACTTGATTCGGATCAAGGTTTGTCGACGCGCAGGGGCACAAGGATTTCGCATCGGCCAAGCCTATGGAGAGCGACATGCTGCGTCTGACCTTGATCCTGTTCTCGATGATCTCGACCACGCTGATGGGCGTCGGTATCGTGATCGCGCTCGTGATGGGCCTGGACACCCTGCAACCCATCGTGATCGCGGCGGCGATCGGGTTTCTGCTGTCGATCCCGGCGAGCTGGCTGGTGGCCAAGCAGATTTCCTGAACACGCGGCCCGGTGCGGAGCGGGCGGCTTTCATCCTTTCCCGCATCCGGAGGCTTCATGAACGCACCCAAAGGCTATTCGGCTGTCCAGATCGCCCTGCATTGGGGGATGGCCGTGCTGATCATCGGCCAGTTGGTGTTTGGCGAGGATATGGGGTCGGCCTTCCGGGCGGCCCTGCAGGGCAAGGTGCCCGAGATGGGTCTGACACTCTGGGGGCATATCTGCGGCGGCATCGCGGTGCTTTTGCTGGTGACATGGCGGTTGATCCTGCGGGCCGAGCGTGGCGCGCCGCCACCGCCCGAGGGCGGGTCCGCACTGCTGCGCAAGGCGGGGCAGTTGGGGCACGCGGCGCTGTATGGGCTGATGATCCTGGCCCCGGTCACCGGGGTCGTCGCGTGGTTCGGTCTGAACCGGGCGGCGGGCGAGGTGCATGAATGGCTGAAGCCGGCCTTCGTGCTGCTGATCGCAGTGCATGTGCTGGCGGCGCTGTGGCATCAGGTCTGGCTGAAGGACGGCTTGATGCTGCGGATGCGGCGGCCGCTGGATTAGGCAGACTCGGGCGCGGTCAGAAAGACCCGCACGGTTTCCTCGAAGTCGCGCGGCTTTTCGGCGTGCAGCCAATGGCCGACCCCCGGCAACCTGGCAAAGCGCGATTTGGGGAACAGGTCGCGGATCACCGGGCGGTGTTCGGGCAGCACGTAAGAGCTTTCGGCCCCCGACAAGAACAGCGCCGCACCCGGAAACTGGCCGGTCACCGCAGGCCAGCCGACGATCAGCGGCATTTCCGCCTCCAGCACATCGAGGTTCAGCCGCCACTGCGGCGGATGCGCCTTGAGGTCCAGCGACTGCAGGAAGAAGGCGCGCAAGGCGGGGTCGGGCAGGGTGGCCGACAGCCGCCGGTCGGCTTCGGTGCGCGAGGTGAGGTGGCTCAGGTCCAGGCCGCGCATCGCCTCGATGTTCCGGGTCTGATCGTGGGAATAGGCTATGGGGGCGATGTCGGCCACCACGAGGCGGCGGATCAGGGCCGGTTGGGTCAGCGCCAGCAGCATCGCCGCCTTGCCGCCCATCGAATGGCCCAGCAGGTCGACCGGGCCGGTCAGCGTGGCGATCACCTGCGCCAGATCGGCCGCCATGTCGGGGTAGCTCTGGGTCGGGTGTCGCGGGCTGAAGCCGTGGTTGCGCAGGTCCACGGTGACAGTATCGCGGGTGTCGGCCAAATGCCGTGCGATCACCCCCCAGTTGCGCCCCGACCCGAACAGGCCGTGCACGATCAGCAGGGTCGGTTGGCCGGTGCGTTCGGCTGCGGGGTAACGGGTCATGCTGAGCATGAAGTCTTGATACTCCGGTTGCCCGCCCTGGGCCAGAGCCGTTGCGGCCTGCAGGACTTGGGGTTAGACCGAACCCGAGCGGCGAGGGAACGATGAGCGCAGTCACCATACAGCAGATGGCGGACCGGGTGGCAGCCCTGATCGAGCAACGGCTGAAGGTCGGCGGCAAGGGGCTGGCGGCCAAGGTGCGCAAGGCCGGGCGGCGGCTGCCCAGGAACGTGCGCATTGCCGCCGAAGCGTTGGTCCAGGCCAACGACATGGCGAAAAGCGCGAGGCTGATGCATCAGATCGACGAGGAACTGGTCGCCGAAGCCTATGACATCTGCGTGCGGCATCTGGGCAGGGTCGATCTGGCGGACCGGCGCAAGGGCGTCGCGGTCGGCATCGCGGCGTCGGTCGCGTTCAGCCTGCTGGTGGTGGCGGGGCTGGTCGGGGTCGTCGTGTGGTGGCGCGGCCTGATCTAGCGCGGCAGGGCAGCCGCGTGACGGTCTGGAACATCACCTGACCCGGCAATGCCTCGCACCGACGGCCGCAAACCCGACATGGGTGCGGGCCGGACGGGATCACGCCGACCGCGCCCGGGGTGAGCCGTGCTTTGGCGATCAAACCCTGCCGCCGCGTGAGACGGCCGGTTCTATCCCGGGCAGCGGTGCCCCGGGGCGGGTCAGCGGACGAAGATTTTTTGCACACTCTCGCGCAGGCGGGGGCCGCATTTGGGTTCCCGGTCAAGCCGGGGAAAGACATCCGGCATGAAGTCGTAGATCGTGTTGGTCAACGCGATCATCATCCAGCCCTGGTTCGGCCCATAGGACATCGTAAGCGCCCCCGAAGCCGGAACGGCGCTGATATGGCCATCCTGCGTGCCGCCGCGGATCGCCTGATGCGCGCGGATCGCCTCGTCAAGATCGGGCCCGAACTCGCCGGTGGACCGGACGTTGGTCAGCACGCTGCCCATCTTCAGCCGATAGTTGAGGGTGGCCGGGTTGCTGGTATTGCACTCGCGCATCGCAAGATAGGAAAACCGCACGAATTCAACATCGTCGAACTTGTTCGGCTGGCCCTTGCCGACATTGGAATCCAGATTGAAAAAGAACCGGTTTATGCCCGTGATGATCGCAGTAACCATGAAATATCTCCTGATTTATAAGATCAAGGACATTCCATGACACTGATTCGGTCAATCGAAAAAGCGAGGCGGCGTCACAGTCCCGGATAGATCGGGAACTGCTGGCACAGAGCTTCGACGCGCGCCTTGACGGAAGCCTCTACCCCGCCATTGCCGTCTTCGCCATTCGCGGCCAGACCATCGACGACTTCCACGATCCAGTCGCCGATCTGGCGGAACTCGGTCTCGGCAAAGCCGCGTGTGGTGCCAGCCGGGGTGCCAAGGCGGATGCCGCTGGTGACGGTGGGTTTTTCGGTGTCGAAGGGAATGCCGTTCTTGTTGCAGGTGATGTGGGCGCGACCCAGGGCCTTTTCGGTGGCGTTGCCCTTGACGCCCTTGGGCCGCAGATCGACCAGCATCAGGTGGGTGTCGGTGCCCCCCGTGACGGTGCCGAGGCCGCCCCGCATCAACTGATCTGCCAGCGCCTGTGCGTTGCGGATCACCTGCGCCTGATAGGTCTTGAAGTCGGGGCGCAGCGCCTCGCCAAAGGCCACCGCCTTGGCGGCGATCACATGCATCAGGGGGCCGCCCTGGATGCCGGGAAAAATGGCCGAGTTGAACTTCTTCGCCAGCGCCTCGTCATCGGTCAGGATCATCCCGCCGCGCGGGCCGCGCAGGGTCTTGTGGGTGGTGGTGGTGGCGACATGGGCATGCGGGAAGGGCGACGGGTAAAGACCCGCCGCGACGAGCCCGGCAAAATGCGCCATGTCGACCAGCAGGTAAGCCCCCACGCTGTCGGCAATCTCGCGCATCTGCGCAAAGTCGATGATGCGCGGGATGGCCGAGCCGCCTGCGATGATCATCTTCGGCTGATGTTCGGTGGCAAGCTGCTGCACCTGGGCATAGTCCAGCGTCAGGTCCTGCGGGCGCACGCCATACTGGATGGCCTTGAACCACTTGCCCGACTGGTTGGGCGCGGCCCCGTGGGTCAGGTGGCCGCCCGCATCGAGGCTCATCCCCAGAATGGTGTCGCCCGGCTGCAGCAGCGCCTGGAACACGCCCTGGTTGGCCTGGCTGCCGGAGTTCGGCTGCACATTGGCAAAGCCCACGTCGAACAACTGGCACGCCCGCTCGATCGCCAGGTTTTCCGCGATGTCGACGAACTGGCAGCCGCCGTAATAGCGTTTGCCCGGATACCCTTCGGCGTATTTGTTGGTCATCACCGACCCCTGCGCCTCCATCACCGCACGGGACACGATGTTTTCCGACGCGATCAGCTCGATCTCGTGGCGCTGTCGGCCAAGTTCCGCAGTGATCGCGGAAAACAGCGCCGGGTCGCTGGCCGACAGGGATTCGGTGAAAAAGCCGGTATCGCGGTGGGGGGAGTTCATGGGCGTCTCCAGAGGCTGCGCTGACTGCGGATCATCCATAATTAGGCCATGCGGCGGCATCGGGAAAGAGAGGAATGCGACACGCGGCGCGCCGCCCGCGAAAACGCGGGTTGAGTTTGCCGGGGCAGGGGGTCATCACTGCAGCCAACGAGGACCCCGCATGACCCCACCCCGCATCGCCTTTACCGCCAGCCCGGTGGCCGCCGCGCAGGATGCGCTTGTGGCGCTGGTCGCCGCGCATGGGCAACACCCCACCGACGCGGCAGAGGTGGTGGTGGCCCTGGGTGGCGACGGGTTCATGCTGCAGACGCTGCATGCGACCGAAAGCCGCGACGTGCCGGTGTATGGGATGAACTGCGGCACCATCGGCTTTCTGATGAACCCGTTTTCGCTCGACAACCTGCCGGCCCGGCTGGCGGCGGCAGAGGAAACCGTGATCAACCCGCTGGGGATGACCGCGCAGACCCGCGATGGCCGCACCGTCACCGCGCTTGCGATCAACGAGGTGTCGCTGCTGCGCGCCGGGCCGCAGGCGGCCAAGCTGAGGATCAGCATCGACGGGCGGGTGCGGCTGGCGGAACTGGTGTGCGACGGGGCGCTGGTGGCGACGCCTGCGGGGTCCACGGCCTACAACTATTCGGCGCACGGGCCGATCCTGCCGATCGGGTCGGATGTGCTGGCGCTGACCGCGATGGCGGCGTTCCGGCCGCGTCGCTGGCGCGGCGCGCTGCTGCCCAAACGGGCGGTGGTGCGGTTCGATGTCCTCGAATCCGACAAGCGCCCGGTGATGGCCGATGCCGACAGCCGGTCGGTCGAGGATGTGCTGTCGGTCGAAATCCGGTCGGAACCTGACGTGCGGCACCGCATCCTGTTCGATCCCGGCCATGGGCTGGACGAACGGCTGATCGGCGAGCAGTTCGTCTGACGCACCGGCACCGGTCGTTGCGCACAGCGGCGGGACTTTCGGAGAAAACCCGCAACATCTCAGGATTTCGCCCAGCCTTCCAGCTTGCGATAGACCGTCGACGCCGACAGATCCAGCACCCGGGCGGCGCGCGGCACCGATCCGCCGTGCCGCGCCAGCGTTGCCTCGATCACCAGCCGCTCGATCTCGGCCATCGGTTTGCCGATCAGCGCCGCAAGGGCGAGGTCGGTCGTCGGATCGGGCACCGGCGCGGCGAGGGGCGGCGGCACCTCGCGGGCCCCTGTCAGGCTGTCGGGCAGCATGTCGGTCGACACCACGCCCCCGTCGTTCAGCACCACGATGTTGCGGATCACGTTCAGCACCTGGCGCACGTTGCCCGGCCAGGGCAGGCGGCGGAACAGCGCGCAGACCTGCGGATCCAGCCCGTCGAACTGCCGCCCCTCTTCGGCGGCAAACCGGGCAAGGGCGGCTTCGGCGATCTCGATCACGTCCTGACCGCGATCGCGCAGCGGCGGCATGTGGATCGGCACGACATACAGCCGGTAATACAGGTCCTCGCGGAATTGACCGCGCCGCACCGCGTCCAGGGGATCGCGGTTGGTGGCGCAGATGATCCGCACATTGACCTTGCGCGGCCGGGTCGCCCCCACCGGCAGCACGGTGGAGGTTTGCAGGAACCGCAGCAGTTTGGTCTGCAGCGCCGGGGCCATCTCGCAGATTTCATCCAGAAACAGCGTGCCGCCATCCGCCGCCGCCGCCGCCCCGGGCTTGTCAGAGATGGCACCGGTGAAGCTGCCCTTCATGTGGCCGAACACCTCGGATTCCAGCAGGTCCTGCGGAATGGCCCCGCAATTCAGCGCGATGAACGGACCCGAGGCGCGCGGCGACCCGGCATGGACCGCAAGCGCGCACAGCTCTTTTCCCGTGCCGCTTTCGCCGGTGATGAACACGGTCGCCATCGACCGGGCCACCGAGGCGATCTTGCCGTGCAGCCGCTGCATCGGCTCGGACGACCCGATGAAGCTGCCTTGCCAGGCGGACGGCAGGACCGCAGAGCGCAGCGGGCCCCCCCGCCGCGTTGCGGCATGGGCACTCTGCGCATTCTGCACCGCCGCGAGCAGACGCCCCTCGTCGAACGGTTTGACCAGAAAATCATGCGCCCCCGCCCGCATCGCCTCGACCGCCTTGTTGATCGATCCGTTCGCGGTGATCACCACCACCCGGGTTTCCGGGCGAAGGCCCAGTATGTCCGACATCAGATCCAGCCCGTTGCGGTCCGGCAACCCCAGGTCCAGCAGAACCACATCGGACGGCCCGCCCGAGAAGGCAAACAGACCTTCGGCCGCCGTGGTCGCCATCCGCACCTCGTGCCCCGCCGCGGCCAGCACGGTGCGATACATCAACTGCAGGGTCGGAGTATCCTCGATCAGCAGGATCGGGGGGGGCGGGGGGGCTGCGGAGCGCGGGGGGGCGGCGGCCGTCATTTCGTCTGCAGCCTGTGGTGGTCGCGCACCTGGGTGACGAACTGGATCATCGCATCCAACTGGGTCAGCACGGAATGCATCTGCCCGGCGAGGGCGTGCCGGTACATCCGCTGCGCCAACTGGTTCAACGCTTCGGCTTCGGCCTGCATCCGCTGCCCGCCAACCGCCCCGGCCAGCGAGATCAGCACATGCGAATGCGTGCGGATCGCGTCCCAGTCGGGCAGCGGGCCCGCCTGAACCAGCCCGCGTTCCACCCCGGACAGATCGCTCATCAACCGGTCGAGCAGATCGCGGCCGGTTTCCGGCCCGGTGAGATGCAACAGCCGCGGCAGGCAGGTTTCATCCAGCGCCGCCGGCTCGTCCGGGCCGGGCACCCCCAGCCCACCCGGCACCATGCCTTCGGTTCCGCCCCGGGGCCCGGGGTCGGCCTGTGGCGGCAGCACGCCGCGCACCACATCGGCAAATACCTGCGGGCATTGCAGCGGTTTGGACAGCATGTCGTTCGCCCCGGCGGCCAGAATGGCCGGGCGGTTCGAACGCATCATGTAGGCCGTGACCGCGATCACCGGCATCCGGGCCACCGATCCCGGCATCCGCCGCAGGCAGCGGATCACATCCAGCCCCGAAAGCCGCGGCATTTCGACATCGACGATCAGCAGGTCGAAGGCTTCCCGCTCCAGCCGCCCCATGGTTTCGACGCCATCGCCGACCACCACGATCTCGGCCCCCAACCGGGTCGCGAAATGGCCGAGGATGGCCTGACTGGTCGGGTTGTCGTCGGCGATCAGCACCCGCTTGCCCGCCAGGATCGGCTCGATCTCGGTCGCTTCCGGGTCCAGCTCGTCGACCCCCGTCACCGGCAGATCAACCCGCGCTTCGGCACCGCCAGCGGCCAGATTGCCAAGGGTCAGCCGCCCCCCCATCCGCCGGGTCAGATCGGCGGCGATGTGCAGTCCCATGCCCGATCCCGGCTTGGTCATCCCTTCCGGGCGGCTGTAGAACGGAGTCTGGCGGTCGAGGATTGCCAAGGGAAACCCCGGCCCGTCATCGCTGACCACAAACCCCACCCAGCCATCGTGGCGCATCGCCACCTCGCAGACCACCCGACCCCGCTCGCAATACTTGAAGGCGTTGCCGAGCAGGTTGGACAGCACGCGGTCCAGCGCCACCCGGTCGATCTGCAGCCGGGGCGGCAAATCCGCCGCCTGGTGCAGAGCAAATCCCACCCCGGTTTCCAAAGCCCGGCCCGACCAGCGCAGATCCACATCGGTCAGGAACCGCCGCAGGTTCAGGTTCGCGGTCTGCGCCGCCTCGGCCTCGCCCAGCATGACCGTCAGCCCCTGCTCCAGCAGCCGCGCCAGCACCTCGGCCGAGGCGCGCACCCGTTCGATCTGCACGCGGGTCAACGGATCCAGCGTATCGGGGGCGACCAGACGCAGCCCGCCGATCACGTCCGACAGGGCCGCCCGCAGATCGTGACCCAGCAGCACAAGGGTTGCAGCGTCGCGCGGATCGACATCGGGGAACGGATGCGTCGGTCTCTGCCGCGCGGTTGGACTGAAACCGGTCATCTCGTGCCTTGCTGCGCGGCCCGAGGCAGGCAGGCTATTCCGATGCACCAGACCGACCACATGGCGGAACACTACGTCAGGTTGCGGAAAAATCCAAATACCTTTCGGCTTGCGGCAGCGTGCGTTCCGACGGTGGTCGGGCTGCCCCGGCTGCCCGGCAGAGACGCCCGCGCGCCTATCCGTAGTGCCCGACCGGCGTGCCCGCCAGCGCCGACATGTTCAGCAACCCGCGCGCCGTGACCCCCGGTGTCACGATATGCGCCCGATTGCCCATGCCCATCAGGATCGGTCCGACCTCCAGCCCGCCCGCCTTGTGCCGTAGGATATTGCGCGCGGCGTTGGCGGCATCGGTAAAGGCGAAGATCAGGATGTTCGCCGCCCCTTCCAGCCGCGAGCCGGGAAAGATCCGCTCGCGCAGTCCGGGGTCCAGCGCAGCATCGGTGGACATCTCGCCTTCGAAGCTGAAGTCCACTTCGCGCGAGTCGAGGATTTCCAGCGCCGCCCGCATCCGCCGCCCCGAATCGGTGTCGAGATTGCCGAAGTTCGAATGCGAACACAGTGCCACTTTCGGCACCACGCCGAACCGCCGGGCGTGCCGGGCCGCCCCGATGGCGTTCAGCGCGATCTGTTCGGGGGTGGGCTGCGGGTTCACCTGGATATCGGCGATGAACAGCGGGCCGTCCTCCAGCACCATCAGGCTCAGCGCGCCCTGCGGGTGCAGCCCGTCGCGCGCCAGCACCTGGCGGACATAGTTCATGTGCCACAGATACTGCCCGAAGGTGCCGCAGATCATGCTGTCAGCGTCGCCGCGATGCACGGCGATGGCGGCGATGGCGGTGGTGTTGGTGCGCATCACGGCCCGCGCGATATCCGGCGTCACGCCCTGCCGGGCCATCAGGTCGTGATAGGCCTGCCAGTAGTCGCGATAGCGGTGGTCGGATTCGGGGTTCACCATTTCGAAATCGCGGTCCGGGCGGATCGGCAGCCCCGCGCGTTCGCAGCGCGCGATGATCACGTCGGGCCGGCCGATCAGGATCGGCTTGTCGGTCGTCTCCTCCAGCATGGCATTGGCGGCGCGCAGCACGCGTTCATCCTCGCCTTCGGCAAAGACGATGCGGCGGTCTGCCATCCGGCTCGCCTCGAACACCGGGCGCATGATGAGCGCCGATTTGAAGACCGAGCCGTTCAGGTTCTGCCGGTAGGCCTCCATGTCGGCGATGGGCCGCGTGGCCACCCCCGTCTCCATCGCAGCCTGGGCCACCGCACTCGCCACCACCCCGATCAGCCGGGGGTCGAAGGGTTTGGGGATCAGATAGTCGGCCCCAAAGGTCAGCGTCTCGCCGTGATAGGCGGCTGCGGCCTCGGCGCTGGTGGTGGCGCGGGCCAGGGCTGCGATGCCCGCGATGCAGGCCAGTTGCATCGCGTCGTTGATCTCGGTCGCCCCCACATCCAGCGCGCCGCGAAAGATGAACGGAAAACACAGCACATTGTTGACCTGATTGGGAAAATCGCTGCGGCCCGTGGCGATGATCGCCCCCGGTGCCACGGCGCGCACCGCATCGGGCATGATTTCCGGCGTCGGGTTGGCCAGCGCAAAGACGATCGGGTTGGGGGCCATCCGCGCCACCATCTCGGGCGTCAGCACGCCGGGGCCGGACAGGCCGAGAAACAGGTCGGCCCCCGCGATCACGTCGGCAAGTTTCGCAGGGGTGGTCCCCTGGGCATAGGCGGCCTTCTGCGGCGTCATCTGCGCCTCGCGGCCGTGATGGACCAGCCCCTCGAGGTCGCAGAGCCAGACATTCTCGCGTTTGACCCCCAGCTTCAGCAGCATGTTCAGGCAGGCAATCCCCGCCGCCCCGCCGCCTGTCGAGACGATCCGGATGTCCTCGAACCGCTTGCCCGCCACATGCAGCGCATTGGTGGCCGCCGCCCCCACCACGATCGCCGTGCCGTGCTGGTCGTCGTGAAACACCGGGATCTTCATCCGCGCCCGGCACAGCGCCTCGACGATGAAACAGTCCGGGGCCTTGATGTCTTCAAGGTTGATCGCGCCGAAGGTGGGCTCCAGCGCGCAGACCAGGTCCGCCAGCTTCACCGGATCGGCCTCGTTTAGCTCGATGTCGAAACAGTCGATGTTGGCGAATTTCTTGAACAGAACCGCCTTGCCCTCCATCACCGGCTTTGACGCCAGCGCGCCGATGTTGCCCAGACCCAGCACGGCCGTGCCATTGCTGACCACGCCGACCAGGTTGCCGCGGCTGGTATAGCGCCGCGCGGTGGCCGGATCGGCCTTGATTTCCAGACAGGCCTCGGCCACGCCGGGGGAATAGGCCAGGCTCAGGTCGCGCCCGTTGGCCAGCGGCTTGGTCGCGCGGATCTCCAGCTTTCCCGGCTTGGGAAACTCGTGATAATCCAGTGCCGACTGCCGCGCGCTGCCTTGCCGTGCTTCTTCCATCTTCGCCCCCCGAAACTGATTTAGCCTTGAACCATTTTTCCATGCCTGCAAACCGGACAGCGGCCCGTCTTGCAATCCCCCGTGCCGGGTCGCAGTGTTGCGCGAAACCGGAGACAAAGCCATGACGGAACGCCTTGCGGAGACCCGCGCCGAAATTCGCCTGCCGACATCCGACCTGCGCGCTGACCTGGCGTTCTTCACCCGGACCCTGAAGCTGCGTCTGGACATGATCTATCCTGCCGACAACCCCGAGGTGGCGGTGCTGTCGGGGCATGGGCTGCGGATCAGACTGCAAAAGGGCGCGCCCGAGGCCCCCGGCACCCTGCGCATCCTGACCGACGACCCCGACGGCTTTGCCGGGGGACAGCGCCTGCTGACCGCCCCGAACGGCACCCGCGTGGAAATCGATGACCTGGCCCCCCCCCTGGTTCTGCCCGCCACCGAGCACGCCTTTGTCGTCCGCCGCCTGGCCGATCAGGCCCCGTGGATCATCGGGCGGGCGGGGATGCATTACCGCGATCTGGTGCCCAGCCGTCTGGGCGGCGCGATGATCGCCAGCCACATCCGCATTCCGGACGGCGGGCCGGTACCCGACATGGTGCATTTCCACAAGGTCGGGTTCCAGTTGATCTTCTGCATCAAGGGCTGGGTCGATGTGGTGTACGAGGATCAGGGCCCGGCGATCCGGCTGACCGCCGGCGACTGCTTCATCCAGCCGCCCGAGATCAGGCACCGCGTCCTGCACGCCTCCGACGGGATCGAGGTGATCGAGATCGGGGTGCCTGCCGAGCATGTCACCGAGATCGACCATAACATGACCCTGCCCACGCCGCACCTGCGCCCCGACCGCGAATGGCAGGGACAGAAGTTCGTCCACAACGTCGGGGCCGGAGGCAGCTTCGCCCCGTTCCGCATCCCCGGTTTCGTGGCGCGCGACACCACGATCAACGCGGGCACCAAAGGCGTCGCCTCGGTGATGGTCGCCCGCCCCACCGGCCCGGCCCCGTGGACCACCCATGCGGGCGACATCCTGTTCACCTACGTCCTCTCCGGGGAAATGACGCTGGAAGGGCAGGGCAAGGACCCCGTCCGTCTGTCGCCCGGCGATGCCTTTGTCATTCCGCCGGGCCTCGCCACCCGGTATCGCGACCCGACGCCGGACCTTGAACTGCTGGAGGTTTCGCTGCCGGGAACCTTCGAAACCCGGATGATGTGACATCACCTGTTCATAAATATCCCGGGGGTCCGGGGGCTGGCCCCCGGCCTGTCCCCTCCCGCAGCGCCCTTGCATAATCGCGCGCTCCCCCCCACACTTCCCGACCAAACGGTCAAAAACCCCGGAGGCCTAGATGACCCTGCTGCAATCCGCCACCGCCGTGCGCGAAAACGCCTATGCGCCCTATTCGCGGTTCAAGGTGGGGGCGGCGATCCGGGCCACGTCCGGCACGATCCACGTCGGCTGCAACGTCGAGAATGTGGCCTATCCGGAGGGCACCTGCGCCGAGGCCGGGGCGATTGCCGCAATGATCGCGGCGGGCGACACCCGGATTGCCGAGGTCTGCGTGATCGCCGACAGCCCGGACCCGGTGCCACCCTGCGGCGGCTGCCGCCAGAAACTCGCCGAATTCGCCGACCCAGGCGTGACGGTGACCCTGTGCACCACCGACGGCAAATCGCGCAGCCTGACCGTGGCCGACCTGCTGCCCGGCATGTTTACGGCGGCGCACATGGACCGGACATGACCGACGCCCGCAGCATCATCGCCCGCATTCGCGATGGCGCGGTGCCAGGGGCCGAAGACCTGCAATGGTTCGCGGCGGGGCTCGCCTCGGGCGTGGTGACGGATGCGCAGGCCGGGGCCTTTGCGATGGCGGTTTTGCTGAAGGGGCTGGGTCCGAAGGGCCGTGTCGCGTTGACGACGGGCATGCGCGACAGCGGCCGGGTTCTGGACTGGGACCTGCCCGGCCCGGTGCTGGACAAACATTCGACCGGGGGGATCGGTGACAGCGTGTCGCTGCTGCTGGCCCCGGCGCTGGCGGCCTGCGGGGCCTATGTGCCGATGATTTCGGGGCGGGGGCTGGGCCATACCGGTGGCACGATCGACAAGCTCGAATCCATCCCCGGCTTTCGCACCGCCTTGTCGGAAGAACAGTTGCGCACCCAGATGCGGGAAATCCACTGTGCCATCGTCTCGGCCTCGGCCGAGATCGCCCCCGCCGACCGCCGCCTGTATGCGATCCGCGATGTGACGGGCACGGTGGAGTCGATCGACCTGATCACCGCCTCGATCCTGTCCAAGAAACTGGCGGCGGGGCTGGAGGCGCTGGTGCTGGATGTCAAATGCGGATCGGGCGCTTTCATGAAGACGCTGGACGACGCGCGGGCCCTGGCACGGGCGCTGGTCAGCACGGCGCAGGGGGCGGGCTGCATGACAGCGGCGCTGATCACCGACATGTCGCAGCCTCTGGCGACGGCGGCGGGCAACGCGCTCGAGGTGATCGAGGTGATGGAGACGCTGACCGGCACCTCCGTCAACGCCGCGCTTTGGGACATCACGGTGGCCCTGGGGGGCGAGGCGCTGGCCCTGGGCGGGCTTGCGGCGGATGCGGCGGATGGGGCGGGGCGCATCCAGCAGGCGCTGGACTCGGGCGCTGCTGCGGACTGGTTCGGGCGGATGGTGGCGGCGCAAGGCGGGCCCGCCGATTTCGTGGACCGCTGGCCCGATAGGCTGCCCTCTGCGGCGGTGACGGTGGAAATCCCCTGTCCGCACGGCGGTCTGGTGCAGGCGATCAACGGTCAGGCCCTGGGGCAGGTGGTGGTGCATCTGGGGGGCGGGCGGCTGCGCGAAGGCGACCGGATCAACCCGTCGGTCGGGCTGTCCGACCTTGCCGGTCTGGGCGAGGATATCGAGGCCGGAGTGCCCCTGGGCATGGTGCACGCGGCCAGCGCCGACGCCGCCGAGGCGGCGGTGCGCGCGGTGCAGGCGGCCTACACGCTGGGTCCCGACCCGGTGGACGAGCCGCCGCTGATCCTGGAACGGATCGCCTGATGGCCCGGGCCTTTCTGATCGTGATGGATTCGGTGGGCTGCGGCGGGGCCCCCGATGCCGCCGCGTTCGGCGATGCGGGGGCCAACACGCTGGCCCATATCGCGGCGTCGGTGCCGCTACACCTGCCGCATCTGGCCGGGCTGGGTCTGGCGGGGGCGGTGCATCTGGCCTCGGGGGCGATGATGCCGGGGATGGGGCAGGGCACCACGGGCCGCTGGGGGGCGGCCACCGAGGTGTCGCGCGGCAAGGACACGCCGTCGGGGCACTGGGAACTGGCCGGGGTGCCGGTGCCGTGGGACTGGACCTATTTCCCCGACACCACCCCAGCCTTTTCCGACGCGCTGGTGGCGCAGGTCTGCGCCCTGGCGAAAACGGACGGCATCCTTGGCAACTGCCACGCCTCGGGTCTGTCGATCCTCGCCGCGCTTGGCGCCGAGCATCTGCGCACCGGCTGGCCGATCTGCTATACCTCGGCGGACTCGGTGTTCCAGATCGCCGCGCATGAACAGGCATTCGGGCTCGACCGTCTGCTGCAACTCTGCGCCGATCTGGCCCCGACCCTGCACGCGATGCGGGTGGGCCGGGTGATCGCGCGGCCGTTCACCGGCGCGCCGGGCGCGTTCCTGCGCACCCCCGATCGGCACGACTATGCCATCGCCCCGCCTGCGCCGACGCTGCTCGACTGGGTGGCGGGGGCGGGCCGGGTGACCCATGCGGTCGGCAAGATCGGCGACATCTTTTCGATGCGGGGGATTACCCGTCTGCACAAGGGTCGCTCCGATGCCGACCTGTTCGATCATCTCGACCGTCTGGTGACGGAGGCCGAAGAGGGGTCGCTCACTTTCGCCAATATCGTCGAGTTCGACAGCCTTTATGGCCATCGCCGCGACGTGGCGGGCTATGCCCGGCACCTGGAGTGGTTCGACGGCCGGGTGGGGGCGTTGCTGCCGCGCCTGCGGGCCGGGGACATCGCGATCTTCACCGCCGATCACGGCAACGACCCGACCTGGCCGGGCACCGACCACACCCGCGAACGGGTGCCGGTTCTGGTCGCCGGGGCGGGGGTCGGCCCGCTCGGCCTGTGCTCGTTCGTCGATGTGGCGGCCAGCATCGCGGCGCATCTGGGGGTGCCTGCGCTCGGGGCGGGGGTCAGTTTCCTGTGATCCCGAAGGTCGAGTTGCACCTGCATCTGGAGGGGGGCGCGCCGCCGGCGTTCATCCGGGGTCTGGCGAAGGAAAAGCACATGGACCTGTCGGGCCTCTTCGACGACCGGGGCACCTATGCCTTCACCGATTTCTGGCATTTCCTGAAGGTGTATGAGGCTGCGACTGCAACCCTGAAAACCCCGATGGACTATCAGCGGCTCACCCGCGCCGTGCTGGAGGAAAGCGCAGCGGCGGGGGTTGTTTACACCGAGGCATTCCTCAGCCCCGATTTCTGCGGCGGGCGCGAGGTGGGGGCGTGGCGCGAATACCTGCACGCGATCCGCGAAGGGGCCGAGATGGCGATGCGCGACCACGGCATCACCTTGCGCGGCATCATCACCTGCATCCGGCATTTCGGCCCGGACCGCGCGCGACAAACCGCGCGCTGTGCGGCGGAAACGGCCGGAGACTGGATCGTCGGGTTCGGCCTCGCCGGGGATGAGATGGTCGGGAGACCGGGTGATTTCGCCTACAGCTTCGACATGGCGCGCGAGGCCGGACTGCGGCTGACGGCACATGCCGGGGAATGGGGCGGGCCAGACAGCGTGCGTGACGCGCTGCGCGATCTGCGCCCCGAACGGATCGGCCACGGGGTGCGCGCGATCGAGGATCTGGCGCTGGTGGATCAGATCGCGGAAACCGGCATCGTGCTGGAGTGCTGTCCGGGGTCCAACGTCGCCTTGGGCATCTACCCGTCGTTCCGGGCCCATCCGATTGCCGAACTGCGCCGTCGCGGGGTGAAATGCACGATTTCCACCGACGATCCGCCGTTCTTTCACACCACCATGGCACGGGAATACGAAAACCTGCAGGCGGCCTTCGATTGGGACGAGGCCGAATTCGCCGCGATCGCCCGCACCTCGCTTGACGCCGCGTTCTGCGATGCCGATACGAGGCGGCGTATCGCCAAGCTGCTGGAGGCCGCCCATGCTTGACCATCTGACCGTCGTCACCCACCCGTTGGTTCAGCACAAGCTGTCGATCATGCGCAACAAGGACACCTCGACGGCGGGGTTCCGGCGGCTGTTGCGCGAGATCAGCCTGCTGCTTGCCTACGAGGTGACGCGGGAACTGCCGATGACCGAGGTCGAGATCGAGACGCCGCTGGTCAGGATGATGGCCCCGACCATCGACGGCAAGAAGCTGGCGCTCGTGTCGATCCTGCGGGCGGGCAACGGGCTGCTGGACGGCATTCTGGAACTGGTCCCGGCGGCGCGGGTCGGGTTCATCGGCCTGTATCGCGACCCCGAAACGCTGCAGCCGGTGCAATACTATTGCAAGCTGCCCGATCAGTTGGATGACCGCATGTGCATCGTGGTCGATCCGATGCTGGCGACGGGGAATTCCAGTGCGGCGGCGGTGGCGCTGTTGAAGAAGGCCGGGGCAAAGAACATCCGCTTTTTGTGCCTTCTGGCCGCCCCCGAAGGAATTGCCCGGATGAAAGCGGCGCATCCGGACGTTTCCATCGTGACAGCTTCGGTCGATAGCCACTTGAATGATCACGGTTATATCGTTCCGGGGCTAGGGGATGCGGGTGACCGGATGTTCGGCACCAAATAGAGGCATACCTCTTTACTCGTAAACGATCCTGCGCCATGGTTGCAGCCACGCGACTTGGGGGTTGTGATGCGGTTGACCGTTGTCTGTGTTGCCATTCTGGCAACTCTTTCGAGCTTTTCCGGAGTGCAGGCGCAATCGCTTGCCTCGGTGGGGGGGCCGCGCGAGTTGCCGCCGGCCAGCTTTTCGGGGCAGCAATATGTCGACAGCCGGGGCTGCGTGTTTCTGAAGGCCGGCTATGGCGGGCAGACCAACTGGGTGCCGCGGGTCAATGCGCAACGCAAGGCGCTGTGCGGTTTCCCGCCGACCTTCGCCAAGGTGCAGATCGAGATTGCCGATGCGGCCCCGGCCCCCCGCGTTGCACCCCCCGCCCCCGCCCCGGTTTACGCGGCCCCAGCCCCCGCCCCGCAACCCCGGGTCGCGGCGATTGACCCGGCCACCTACACGCCGGCACCCTATGTTCCGCCGGGCACGACCGTTCGCACCGCGCCTGCCCCGGTCGTGCGGGTGACCGCCCCGGCCCCCTATACCGACCGCGCCCCGAAAGGCACCTACGAGGTCGCCAGCAGCGGCCCGGGCGTCGGCCGGATCGGCTGTTTCACCTCGGCTCCGGTGGCCGAGGTGGTGCGCTTGCGCACCGGTGGCACTGCGGTCGTCTGCACCCGTGGCGATGGCGGGGTGTCGGGCTGGCGTTCGCCGATCTATCCGAACGGTGCCCCCCCCGGTGCGGCGTTGACCGATCCGGGAGCGCACGGGACCGTGGCGCGCGCGGCTCATGACCCGGCCGGACTTGCGGCGCGGCCCGGCTACACGACCTATACGGTCACCTCTGCTGCGCCGACCCCGCCCAAGGGATACAAACTGGCATGGACCGATGACCGGCTGAACCCGCAGCGGGGCCGGGGCAGCGCCCAGGGCACCGCCGCGCAGGATCAAATCTGGACGCGCGAGGTTCCGGCACGGCTGGTGGCGGAACAACCCCGTCAACAGGCGCGGGTGACGGTGTCCACCAAATCCGCCCCAAAACAACCGGTTTCCGCCCAACCCGCATCCCGCCAGCCTGCGGCGACGCGGGGTGCCCTGGTGCAGGTCGGCACGTTCGGGGTTCCGGCCAATGCCGATGGCGCTGCGGCGCGGCTCGCGTCGCTGGGGCTGCCGGTCGCCCGGGGCCGCACATCCAAGGGCGGTCAGGCGCTGCAGATCGTTTTTGCCGGGCCTTTCGCCAGCGGGGCCGAGGCGCAGGCCGCCCTTTCTGCCGCGCGGCGGGCCGGGTTTTCGGACGCGTTCGTGCGGTAGATCCCCGTCGTGGCACCGGGCGTCGGGGGGATGCATCGTCGCCTGCTGTGCCTTCATGTCAGTCGTCGCAGATCGCCTGCAGGCTGGTCCAGTCGACCTCTGCCAGAACCGGACGGGCCAGAACCGGGTTGGCGTCCGGATCGCGGCGAAACGGGTCCGCCTCGATCAGGGCGAGCACGGATTCTCCAGTCGGATCAACCGCATAGGCATAGGGTGAACTGGGCACCCCCGCGGCGCGAAACCGTTGCAGAAGGGCCTCGCCGGGCGGGTCAGCAGGGCCGCGCAGCAGGACCTCGGCATAGCCGGCCAGGGCTGCTTCGGGCAATTGGCCCGTGGTCAGCAAGCGGAAGGTGGCCCGTAACCCGACATGGTGCAGCAGCGCCAGCATCGGGTCTGCCGTTTCGGCCCGCACCGCCGCCGCCAACGCATAGCCCGCCGCCGCCTCGGCCTCGGAAGGGGTTTCCACAACGTCGCGCCCCAGCAGGATCAACCCGCCCGGCAGCGCCACCGATCCCTGCAGGGCGTCCGGCAGCACCAGAATGACAACGGGCTCGGGTGCAAACAGCCGTTCGGCCAGTGCCGCCGCCGCCCGCGTGCCCAGCCGTCCGGCACAGGGCGGCCCGGTCAGCCGCGTCACCTCGGCCAAGGCCGCGCGCCCGATGTCCGCCCGGCTGACGGCAGGCAGCACCGAGGCGGTATGCGTGATCAGCGCCCCCGGCATCCAGACCCCACCCACCCCCAGCGTCAGCAGTGTGGCCCCGGTCAGGATCAACCCGCGCAGTCGCCCCGGCCGGGCCCGCCTGCGCAGCAGCGCCCGGTGAACCGCATCCAGCGCCGCGATCATGTCGGCATCGTCGATCTCCAGCGTCTCGTCCGCCTCGGGGGCCGGCGCGAAGACGGCCGGCATCCCCCCCGGATTGATCCGGCCCACCGCAGGCAACGACCAATGCGACAGGGCGAGCTCCGATTTCGGGTCCGACAGCACCAGGGTCGCATCGCGCAGGCTCACCACCACGTCGCGCGCCCGCGCGTCCACGGTTGCGCGCCACAGGCCGGGGCTTTCCAGCCGGTCGTATTTCACCAGCGCCGTCATGCAGCCAGGGGAGTTTCACGGGTCATTCGCCGACCCTAACGCAGCCCGCCCTGCGCGACAATCAGTGGCGCAGTCGCATTGACCGGCCCGGATTGGCCGGCCCGCGTCGCAAACCGGCGCGCAAGGCGGCGGCGGCGCGGCTTTTGTGGACCAAATCCGGGACAGGAGGCCCGCCGCCATGGATCGCCCTCTTGCCGCGCTGGTCATGATCGCGGGCTACGCCGTCCTGATCGGGTTCACCGACAATTTTGTGCAGGTGATCGCGCGCGAGATGGGGTTGTGGCAGTTCCATGCCACCCGCACCGGTCTGGTGATCGGGGTTCTGGCGCTGGTCGCCCGACCCTTGCGATTGCGATTGCGGCCGGTGCGGATCGGGGCTGTCGCGGCGCGCTCGGCGATCCATGCCACGGCAATGGTGATCTATTTCGGCGCACTGGCGTTCCTGCCGGTGGCGCTGGTCGCGGCGGGTCTGTTCACCGCGCCGATCTTTGTTCTGCTGATCGGCGGGGTGGTCCATCGTCAGCCGGTCGGGGCGCTGCAGGTCGGGGCGGTTGGGCTGGGGTTTGCCGGGGTGGTGCTGCTGCTGGGGCCGCAGGCGATGGCGGGGGGGTCGCTGGCCGCCGGGTTGCCGGTGCTGGCAGGCGCGCTTTATGCTGTGGGTAACATCGCCACCCGGGCCTGGTGCGGTCAGGAAAGTGCCGAGACGCTGGCGGCGGGGTTCTTTCTGGCCTTGGGCGGCGTCGGGGGGGTGGGGATGGCCGTGCTGCAGGTTCTGTCGCTGCCGGTGGCGGAAGGCGCGGCGGGGTTCCTGACGCGGGGCCCGGTCTGGCCGGGGATCGACATCTGGGGCTGGGTCCTGCTGCAGGCCGTGGGGTCGCTGCTGGCGGTCGGGCTGATGGTGCGGGGGTATCAGATCACCACGGCGGCCAAAGCCTCGATCTTCGAGTATCTGGTGCTGCCTGCGGCAGGTCTGTGGAGTTGGATGCTGTGGGGCGAGGCGCTGGACGCCCGGGCCCTGACCGGCATGGCCCTGATTGCCGGTGCCGGCGTGTTGATCGCCGTGCGGGGGCGCTAATCGCGCATCGCCGCACGCCAATGTCTGCGGCACATCGAGACATAGGTTTCATTCCCGCCGATCACGACCTGCTCGCCGTCCTTCAACGCCCGCCCGTCCGGCCCGCGCCGGATCACCATCGTCGCCTTGCGCCCGCAGTGGCAGACCGTGCGAACCTCGCGCATCTCGTCGGCCCAGGCCAGAAGGGCAGCCGAGCCGGGAAACAGGTTGCCCTGAAAATCGACGCGCAGGCCGTAGCACATCACCGATACGCCAAGATCGTCGACCGCGCAGGCCAGGTGCCAGACCTGAGCCTTGGTCAGGAACTGCGCCTCGTCGATGAAGACGCAGGCAACGTCACCCTGGGAAAACCGCGTCTTCAGCTTGTCGAACAGGTCGTCTTCCGGGGCAAAGGTATCCGCAGGCTCGCCGATCCCGATCCGGCTGGCGATCCGGCCCTGTCCCGCGCGACGGTCGACCTGCGCGGTCATCAGATAAGTCTGCATCCCGCCTTCCCGATAATTGTGCGCGGCCTGCAGCAGCAGGGTGGATTTGCCCGCGTTCATCGTCGAGTAATGGAAATACAGCTTGGCCATGGCGCGACTTAGACCCAACCCGGGCCCGGAGGCAAGCCGGGCCGTGGCGCAGGTGTGCCGGGCCGGACCCCACCCTTGCGGATGCGTCCCGCCGAAGCGGTTGGCCAGTGCCGGCCTTCAGGCCCGGCAGCCCCGGTGCCGGTTATGGCTCAGCCGGGGCGACGCTGGCTGTTGCCCGGTTTCGCCCCGTCCGGACGGCGCGGGGCAAAGCTGCCGCCTTGCGGTTTGGCGGGCCGTGCCGCCGGTTTGGCACTGCGCACCGGGG
>Ga0247834_1002547_pt1 | contig 27104 bp, 17 predicted proteins | sample LaCruzMarch2015__8_FD_187118 | JGI IMG/M metagenome (GOLD analysis project Ga0247834, IMG submission 187118) | Freshwater microbial communities from meromictic Lake La Cruz, Castile-La Mancha, Spain - LaCruzMarch2015_12m | ecosystem: Environmental > Aquatic > Freshwater > Lake | place: Spain...
TTTTGAACTATTTTGCTAGTGTACCAAAACTAGCATTTTATGAACGTGTATTTGAACAAATTTATGGTTTATTTCGAGATTCACCGCCTCTACAGAGAGGGATTTTCTATCAGGCAGATAAGCGAAGAGTTAGTCCTCAACCGCCGGACAGTGAGTAAATATCTTTCGATGTCCGAACTAGAGTTCGAACAGATGATGATCGATCAGTCCGAGCGGAACAAAGTATTGTCCCCTTATGAGTCTTTTGTCAAGTCTCGACTGGATAAATTCCGGGACACCACAGCCGCCCAGATGCATGACTGGCTAAAGGAGCATTTCAAGGATCTGCCAAAAGTATCCCAAAAGACCGTTTTTAATTTTGTTTCCTGGGTAAGGCGCAAGCATAACCTGCCCTTCATCAAAACTCCCCGTGAATACGAGATGGTGGAAGAGCTCCCTTATGGAAAACAGGCTCAGGTAGATTTTGGCGAATACAACATGCGTAACACGTCTGGCAATAGGGTAAAAGTGTTTTTCTTTATACTCACACTTTCCCGCTCCCGGTTTAAATACGTATGGTTCACCAACAAGTACTTTACCTCCCTGCTGGCTGTAGAGGCCCACGAGAAAGCCTTTGCCTTTATCAGGGGTATCCCATTAGAAATTGTCTATGACCAGGATAAGGTGTTCATGGTCAGCGAAAACGGCGGGGACATTATCCTCACCGATACGTTCAGGGCTTATACGCGCGAACAGTCCTTCAGCCTGTACTTCTGCAGGAAATCCGATCCGGAAAGCAAAGGAAAGGTCGAGAATGTGGTCAAATACGTCAAAATGAACTTCCTTTACAACCGTACCTTCCACAATATCGAAACCCTTAACGACGAGGTCCTGGGCTGGCTTGGCCGTACAGCAAACCTCCTGCCCCACGGAGTAACCAAAAAAGAGCCATACTCCGAACACAACATTGAACAGTCTTATCTTACCCCTTACAGGCCCTATCTTCCAAAGCAGGCCTCCCCTGACCTATATGCCGTACGCAAGGATAATTCCGTTCCTTACAAAGGCAACTTCTACTCCCTGCCACTTGGAACCTATAAAGGAAAGGGAAGCCGCGTCGCCCTACACGTAGAGGCAGATGAACTCATCGTGAGTCAACCGGTAAACAATACCGAAATCTGTCGTCATTTCCTTGCCGTGGGCACCGGTCAAAAAATAAAGAAAACCGATCATAGTAGGGATAAAACCGGCTCCATCGACGAAAGGATTGCTAAAGCGGCACGTCAGTTTACCCAGGAGGCATTGGCCCAGGAATGGATGGAACTGCTCAGAGAGAAAAAGCCTCGTTATATCAGGGATCAGCTTGACATAATCCAAAAGGCCATTGATGGAGTAGACCCCAAAAAAGTGGAGTTTACATTAAAATACTGTGTTGAAAAATCCATCTGCAGCGCATCTGATTTTAAGGCCATCCTTGAGCTTCAGCAGTCCGACAAAAAAGCGGAACCAAATATCAAGGTATTCAATCCCCTGAATGGAAAATTACCAGAAAATGCTCTGATACAGCCCGAAAAAAGCAACATAGGAGAATATGAAGCTATTGTAAACCATAAAAACAACAAAAAAATCAACTGAACAACCAGCGCCATGGACGTTCTCAATGATGGGAAATCCATGGCCAAAACTATCAAAAAATGGAAAAGAAAGAACAGATCAACGCCTTTTGCAGGCAGTTTAAAATCACCGGAATGGCAACAGGGCTTCCCGAGGTGGTGGCCAAATCAGAAAAACAGAGCTCTGGCTTCATGGAATTTTTCCTCGAACTGCTCCGGCATGAAGCCACACAGAGGTCTAAAAACGAGGTTATCAGACGAAGAAAAGCTGCAAATCTACCGCTTAAAAATGACCTTGGCACCTACGATTCCGGCGCAGAAAATGGGTTGAATATGGCAAGGATAAACCAGTTGAGGGAGTTGAATTGGCTGGATCAGGGCTTCAACCTCATGTTAATGGGCCCTTCCGGAACAGGCAAAACTTTTCTTGCTGCCGGACTGGGGGCCGATGCAGTAGAAAAGGGCTACAAAACCTATTTTAAATCTATGGAAGATCTTACCAACATCCTTAAGCTCAAGGATATGACCCGCACAGCAATGGCCGAATACAAAAGGCTAATGAAAGCAGACCTGATCATTCTGGATGACATCATGCTCTTTCCTGTAGAAAAAAGTGTGGCCAATGCACTATTCAACTTTGTGAACCAGATCTATGAACGTACCTGTTTTATCATTACTACCAATAAAAGCCCCGCGGAATGGGCCAAAATGCTCGATGATGAAGTGCTTGCAACCGCGCTTTTGGACAGGCTGCTTTATCACTGTGATATTATAAATCTATCCGGAAAAAGTTATAGAATGGAAAACAGAAAAACTTTTTTTGATCATCACAAATAACCTACTTATATTTACAAAGTGGAGCACTCCTGTTGCCATTTTTGGTGCATTCCTAATTACCATTTTTGGTGCATATTCAATTACCGACTACATTAGTCATATATGAAAACGATAGTATATTCATTTTGGGCTATTTAGAACATAATTAAATGCCTTCTCTAGTGTTTTTTCGCCAATACCGTGATAGTTTGCTAATGCAATCATTGAGTTTATTTCTCCATTTTGAATTATATCTGATATTTTCTTTGCGTACTGAGGTTGTATGCCAGTTTCAGCTTTAATGGTCATTTCATCTAACGATAACCATTTTATTTTGAAAGAAGCGAACAAATCATCAATTGCATTTGGGTCATAGTCGTATATTTCAATGTCTATTGAACACTTGCTTAAATATCTTTCCATAAGTTCCTTTACTACGTTTGTATCAAGGCCTCCGTTATGTGTTCCAAGTAAAGGAAACGCAATAGAATTAATTCCTTTTTTGTCGTAGGTTTCCACAAATTTTTGCAAACCTTGTTCAATCCATTCTATTTTGCTTGGATATTTCCAATGAAACTTTGTAGGAAAACTTAAGATCCAAGGAGCATTTTCTTTTTTGGTGTAAAGCCACAAAGAACCTATTTTAATAAGTTTGTTTCTACAGTGTTCTCTATATTCCAAATACATTTCAGGGTAACGAAGCTTGTGAACGAGTGCAATTCCTTTACCCATAACTCCCATACAGTTTACTGTATTAACAAGTGTCTGGCATTTTGAACTGAAAATATTACCTTTTATATGCTTAATTGTCATTTCCTATTTCATTTTTAAGATGTTTATACATCTCCCAGTACTTAGTAGACATCTTCAGTAAGCCTTCTTCTTTATCAAAAACTTTTGCTCCATTTTGATATGTAAATAAATGTTCAAGAAATTTTATGCCACCAGCATCTTCTGTATATGATGCAATATCACATTGGTAATAAATCATTAGATAATATAGCAAATCCATTTTTTCAATATTCGATTTAATTGATAAGTCTAAAATATTCTTTTTTAAATCATTTTGAGATATTTTATCCTGAAAAAACATACCCAATAAATCGTGAGTAATGAATATTGGTAAAATATTTAATTTGATACTATCAAATGAATTGCAATTAGCCGTTTCAGCTATTAGCATATTTATGATTTCTGAATTCCCTGCATACTGTTGAACTGTATTTGAACTATTCTTAATCATCCCTTTTCCAACATCATGAATTAAAAGCATTAAACGAATAAATGGCTTATACTTAACATTAAATTTGCTCTCAAAATATAATTCAAATTGATTACAAACTAAAAGCGTGTGGTCTATTATTTTATAATGACGAATTTTAGTATTAAATGCAGAAAAAAAGGGCTCTCTTTTCATTAAGTATGAAATTAACTTCGCAGGATTATATTTCACCTCATTTAATAAGTCGATTATTTTGTGATAATATAACTGACCCGAATCAAAAAACCAATCTGACCATCCGTTATGAACTAAGTCAACATTGTGCTCTTTTAAAAATTCTATTTGATGTTTATCTATATCTGAAATATCTAATTTATAGATTGCTATTAAGTTTTTACACTTTTTTATTCCTTTAAATATTTTATTGTTCCAATTTTTTAAAATCAAGAAATTAATCTTATCATAATCAATGGTTAAGGTAGAGTCAAATCTAAAATCAACTAAAAATTCTTTTTTATAAATTTGAATTGGGTCATAATTATCTTCAAAATTTGACCAACCATTTCCTTGCATGTTTAAAATATCTGTTAATCTTTTGTATGAAAGATTTTTAGATAATTCACTATTGATCAATAATTCTAGTTCTTCAAAATCTGTATTCTGCAATTTATTTAACGGATTTAAGGTATTGGATGTTTTATTTTCATATAAAAACCAATTTCTATTTGATTCATCCACAAAGTTCAATTTTATATTTTGTTTGACGCTACCAAGTGAAATGTTTGACTTGAATATAATTTTGTCTTTAGTTGCTTTGGTAACATCGCCTAATAGAATTTCCATTTCTTTTATAGATGCACTATTCAAAACAAAATATCCTTTTCCACTAAAATTAGTTGAAATGTGCAATTCAGAATCTTCTTCTTCAATTCTAACTCTCGGGTTTTCATGGTTGTAATAATTACTATCTACTACAATTTTTGAAAAAATATCTTTATGCTCATTTCCAAGTAGATTTATTAGTAATGTTCTATCTGCTTCAGAAGGACAAATAATTTCAAAAGCGGACAAATTGTTAAATGAAAGCTCATCTTTAACTAAAAACTCTTGTTGAGCATAGTTTCTGTATCTATTATAGTCTTCTTTTGTCGCATATTGTTCTGGTGTGTAATACAAATCATCAAACCCGAATTTATTTAACATTTTTTCTACGCTTCCAAATTGAGTTGAACCTGTTTGCATATTCCCATTACTGATAAAACATAGGTTTTCAAATTTAAACAAAACATCTTGAATCGAAAATTTGAAAAATATTGGAATCGGGCATTTAGGAAATCCTAACCCTCTTGCTTTCTCATACCACGATACCCAACCAAAATTACTGCTGTTATAACCATCTGTTGTGTTCTTGCCTAAAAATTCATTGTAAAACTGTGTCGGTGTATGTGGTCTGAAATAAAAACGAGCATAATCGTGAGCATCATCTTTAAGATGAACTACGTTTCCTGCTGCATCGCCTTTTATGGTTGCTTTATTTCTGCTTTGAATTGTTCTGTTTTTAATAATTTCAACAGCATTTTCAATATGTGAAAAATGATATATATGACCCTTCCATTGTGAATATTGTTGCTCAATTTTATCAATGAAATTAAGGCTTGCAGATTTACTTATTTCGTCAGCAACATAACTTCCCAAAAGTTCTTCAACTCGTTTGTTTTCTTTGAGTGCCGTCCAGTTCCAATACTGTTTGAACTCTTGAATAATCTCTTTTGTGAAATTTATATTGGTGTTAGCTGAAATTAAATCCCACTTTAAAAACTCTTTAAATTGGTTTAAAATCTGATTATTTAATATCAGTTTACCTGATTCACAAATAAAGCGCCAATTCCACCTGTCTGCAAAACGTTCAATTAGAGAAATAACGGTAAAATCGATTTGCGGATTTTGCGTAATGCTCCACCAATCCCATTTTGTTTCAAACTTTGCAAGTAGCTCTTTTGTCGGGTTTAAACTGGAATGTTGTGATAAGTATTCCCAATCTATATCAAAATCACTTGTAAGTGTCAGGATTTCAAAAGTTGGCAAAAAGGATTTGTGTCGAGAAATTGATCTCCAATTCCAGGGCTTAATTTTAGTTTTTTCAATAAACTCTGCATTGAAAACAATATTTTCGTTTTTGGATAAATAATTCCAATCCCAAGCTTTATCTATTAGTTGTAAAAGAGTCTCATTGTTAAATTTAATATTTTTTCGTTTCGAAAGAGCTTGCCAGTTCCAATTTTTGTCAGTCAACTCTAAAATTAAATCATTTGTTATTTCAGCCTTTTCGTTCTCTGATAAAACTTGCCAATCCCAATACTTATTTCTATATTCAAGTATTAAGCTACTATCAATTTTAATATCTTTACGTTTTGATAGCAGAGTAAATTCAATGAGTGGATATTCAGATAAAAGAGTTAAGAGGTAATCAAAATTATCTCGTTTTTTAGGTAATAAAAAAGCTCCAAATTCACTTAAGTATTTCCAATCCCATTTTTCCTGAAAAATACTAACGATATCTCTGTTATTGTTTAGGTCTGAAATTCTACTTATGTTATTCCAATTCCAGTTAGAGCTGTATGACTTTAAATACTTTAAAATATAATTAAAATACTCTTTATATGTCCACTCGTCCTTTCTGTATGAAAACTTTTTCTGTATCGATTCGTTTGCTGAGAAAATACCCCAGTTTATTTTTTCTCTGAAAAGATTAATTGTTCCGAAATCAGTTGGGAATTGCTTATGATTTGAAATGTAATCCCAATCCCAATCAAATGTTACTAAATGCTTTGTTGCTTCAATAATAGGGAATAAAGTTTTAAATGGGAACTTTTTCGTTATGTCTTTCCAAAGCTCTTTTCGTTTTTCGGAATCAAAAAGAGTTAAACAATCAGCAATTTTTACAAGGTCTTCATCAATTGCAAGTTCATTTTCTACTGTAAAGACTTCATTAATCAAATATTTCCAATCAACGAATGGTGCAAAATCTTTCAAAAGCCCAAGAATAGTATTCTTTTCAATTTTTCGGGTTGCAATTTCCCAATCCCATTTCCCAAACAATTCTTTATCATCAAAACTATCCAAAATTATGTCTTCAGAACAGTTTTCTGTAACAAAACGCCAATCCCAAGGAAAATACTTGTTTGCGAGAACGAATTCAGTCTTTTCTTTCTGTGTTAGCGTTTTCCAAAATTGAATTTGTTTTTCGCTTTCTGTTGTATTGTAAAATACCTCTAAGTTTTTATTCCAGAAGGAAATATCAAAATTTGAATGTAATAAAATTTCATACCAGACTAAATTGTTTGAAAAAGTTAGTTCTCCAATAATAGCATTTTCTATAAATGAAGGATTGCTGAGTAGTCTTTTGTTTTGCGAAATTGCTTCCCAGTTCCAAGCAAAGTCAATATATTCTTCTATCAAAGAGTAATCAGAAATATTTCTGCTTACATTCAAAAATCCGCTCTCTGTTGTTATGTAAGCATGGTATTTCTTAAAAATGGTTTTCTTCCATTCAACACTTTCATTTGTATCAAAGCCTTGTATGTATTTTTTACTTTCCCAATGTATCAAATTTAGCTCTTCAAGAAAATCAATAAGTTCAATTGTCCAGTGATACTTTTGATGAGCAACAACATAATCTTCTGGTAAGTGAAGTTTTAAAAGTTTTTTAAAAATGTCATCTTTCAAACATTTTGCAGTAATCTCTTCATTGCAAAAAAAACGGATTAAAACCGTGTGCCAGTTTAATTTACTTGCAAGCCCAGAAATGTTATTGTATAGAAAATTTAGATTTATTTCCTTTGAAATAAATTGCCAATTCCAGTTTTTAGAAATTAGTGCATCAAGTTTATCTCGGTAAGTGATAAATGTATTTTTTAAAACATTGCTCTTGCTTTCAGTAATTGTAAAAAAGTCCCAATTTAAATCTTCAATGTGATTTTCAATATACTCGTCTGGTAGAGTTTTTGACAAATAATTCCAATCCCAATTTCGATCTTTAAGATTTGTATTTGAGAGTAGCGATATTACAAAATCAGTATCTTTAAATGATAATTCTCCAAAATCCCAATCAAAATTTTCAATCTGCTCCTGTATAAAAACATTATCAAATCTTTCTGTAAGAGTTGTCCAATTCCAATATTCAGCATAATGTTGAATTACGGATTTCAAAGTTTCAATCGGTGCTTTTTCTGAAATAGAACCCCAAATACTTCCGTCTCCATTTTCACAGAACAATTCAAAAATAGTTTTGTCTTCCCAATCAACTTTAGGGTTTTCGGCAAGTTCTTTCCAATTCCATAAGTCTTTATATGCTTCTATATCTTGCCTGGTGATTGAGTTCTTTTCTGAAAGAATATGATGATACATTCCTTTCCTAAGTAACCTCCCTTTAATTTCAGCATTTTCTGGTAAGTCGATTAAATTTTGAATTTCCTGCTTGTTAGCCCCCGATTTAAAAATTGCTAGCTGAAACTTATTTTCAACTTCTATAATTTCTATTTGTAGTGAGATTTTTTTGTAACATATATGTGTATTGCATTCATAGAGTTCGACTATCTCACCTTTATATATATCTGTTACAGCCCCTTATATAAACGGACATAGATTACGAAAAAAAATTCGTAATTATGAGTATGAAAACGACAGACAAAGGCATTAAAAAATTTAGCAAGGAAGAAAAGCTGGCTATATTGGACGAAGGAAAGCGGAATGGCATTAAGGTCACTCTAGCGAAGTATAGCTTGTTTCCAGCGACGTTTTACTATTGGCGCAAGAAATTTAATGTTTATGGCGAAGAAGGCTTGACTCACCAGGTTGTCAAAGACCACGAGGTACTGATCAAGAAACTGGAAAAAGAAAATGAAACGCTCAAGTTGATACTTGCGGAAAAAGAACTGGAATCGAGGTTAAAGGATGACTTATTAAAAAAAAAGTATCCCGAACTGAGAAAGAAGCACTTGTGAGACAATATATGGGCTTAGGTCTGCGAAGAGATTATTGTCTTTCCATCGCACAGTTATCAAAACATCAATTTTACCAACCTTTGAGTGGACAAAAGGTTGGACGGCAGGGTTCGACCATAACGCGACGGAAAGATATAATCACCCATGAGATTAGGGAAGTGAACAATAAAGAGGTGGTAGACGAGATTGTCACTATTAAATTGAATCCTGATTTGCCCAATGGATATCGGATGATTACAAGAAATTTACAAATGGAGGGTTATTTTATCAATCATAAAAAGGTTTACAGACTCATGTTTTTGCACATGCTTCTGGAGAATCCAAGGAAGCGAACGGGGCGTAATTTTGTGACCTGCGGCCGGGTAACTCCCACAGAACCTCTTCGTATGATTGAAATGGACATTAAATACTTCTGGATACATGGAACACGCAAATATGCTTTCGTACTAACTATATTGGATACATTCACACGATACGTACTTTCATGGGCTGTAGGCTATGCCATGAAGGCCATTCAAGTGAAAGCATGTTGGGAACAAGTGATAGCGGAATACCTACAACCAGCGAACATTAAGGCACAAGAAATAGCGGTGGAGATAAGAAATGATAATGGTAAACAATTTAGTGCCCGCGTATTAGCTGATTTTTTTAAAGAGAACGGGTTGAATCATGTTTTCACACACCCATATACGCCAGAGGAAAATGGACATGTTGAAAGCTTTCATAGTATTTTAGGTAAAGCGTTGGAGAATGACTTGTTCACGAACCTGCCAGCGCTGGAAGACCGGCTTGAACATTTTTATTTGAGTTATAACAACGAACGTTGTCATGGCTCCATAGCCGGGTTACCACCGTCAAAATTCTGGGCTTTATACGATATGCAGAAAATAGAAACTATGCGCTCGAAAAATAACAGGACGAGGTTTAAATTAAAGGTATCTTATCAGGATATCAAAGGTATTCCTGAAATTAACAAATATGAACATCGGGGATTAAGAACCTGAAGGAGACATTCGCTTATTATGTAAAGCCCTCGACGGGCTTTATATAATAGATTAGTACTGGCGGGCCCACACAATACATCAACTTCGGTAAAATAGTCACCTTCAGTCGACATTCGCTGATGCAAATTTATGAAATATTTTATTTATTTTTGTAACCAACGTAATTAAAGTCCGATAATTAAGGGGCTAAACCAATATCCTTTCCAAAAAGTTGGAATTGAAGTTTCTTTTCTAATTCTTGATGTTCATGTATTTTGTCTTTAATGTCTCTAATATGAGATAATTGGTTTTCTAAATCGAAAATACTTTTAAACGAAAAATCAAAGTTTTCCCCTGTTGCCGTTTGGTTTTCAAATAATTCTGTAAATGAGAAGTAATATTTGTATTTCAGTTTACTTTGTAATGCCTCTTGTCCTGAAGCTGTTAATTGAATTGTACCTTGCTTTATCTCAATAAGGTTAAATTCTGATAGATTTTTTAGATAAATGTTTAAAACATCAATTTCAGCTAAATCCTGTAAGTTGAATCCTAACAGAATTGCTAAATCTGAAATATTTATTATGTTTTCTTTTGCGTTGATGATTGAACAAAAAATCTCATCAATTTCGTTGATGTCAAATGCTTTTCTGTAACGAATTTGGCAAGAAGTGGATTTTACAGTCCATTCAAACGGAAATATGGCGTATGTCGTTTTACTATTATACATTTTTTTCAATTGCGTTTTGTAATTCTTCAGCACTAATTATTTTTCCGGAATTCTTAATGGTCTCAAAAACATTTTTGTAAATGTCCTTTCGGCAGAAGTGGTTACTATTGCCTACTACAATAAGCAACCGTCTTGCTCTTGATAAAGCAACATTCAAACGGTTTGGAGATTCGGCAAAACCCAGACTTTCCTGACGTGGATACCCTAATTCTGGATAAAGATTAAAGTCTTCAGATTGACCTTGAAAGGAGGCTAGTTTATTACTCCGCACCATTGAAACAATGATGATATTTCTTTCCATTCCTTGAAATTTATCAACTGTGCTTAGCCTAATAGGAACTTCACTATGCTTTTCTTTGAGCATAGTGTTGATAAATTGAATTTGTTTCCCATAAAAGCTGATAAGCCCAATCTGTTTTTCTTCAAGGCTTTTTGGGAAAATCCACTGGTCAAATTCATTTTTTCCATTGCAGTTTTTGAGAACATTCAAAATGTTATCAATCGCTTCAATTTCTCCGATATTAATTCTTGATGTTCCATCCTTAATTTCGGGTGTTAACACATCTACCCATATTGTGTGTATGTCTGGTGAAATAATATTTTTGAATTGTAAACCGTGATACCTTGAATCCCATTTGTTAAATGAATCGTGATAAGTTTCTTCTAAAGGTAAACCGCAATTTAGACCACCGTCATTTTTGTAAAATGGTGCGATTGCTTCATTGATTGCTGGGTGCATTCGATATTGTGTGTCAAATGTTCCCTTTATACTTTCGTCAATATCTAAAAATAATCGTTCAAATTGTGATGTTTGAAATTCTTTATGTGATAGGATCTTCGCTAATTCTTTTTCTCCTATAGAATTAAGTAAATCTTTAATTTCTTCTCCGTCAATCATTGGAGGTAATTGTCTATGGTCACCTACTATAATAGACTTCTTACCATACAAAACAGGTAAAGCAAGTTCGGGTGGAGTTGCCTTACTTGCTTCATCCATAATTATTGTGTCAAAATTAATTTCAACATTGTAACATCTGCTTTTCGCAGCTTTATCAAAAGAACTTTGTTTGTAATTTTCTCTATCAAAAACATTCAAATAAGAACGAAAAAAAGAAGTCCATTTATTTTCTGAGTTTAACTTTCCAATGGAACTTCCTGTGGCTCCAATAAGGTTCACATATTCTAAATATTTATCGGCAAAAAGCTTTCTAGTCTCAATACTTGGCTTTTGTAAGTGGCTTTTCCATTTCTCTAATGCTGAATTAATTTGTTCATCGTCTTGGTTTGAAACTCGGTTTATAATGTTGTTTATCCAATGAGAGACTGTGTTTCTTTGTGTAGAATCGCTGATTTGCCAATGTTCAATGGCTTCAAGGGAATAAAAATATCCTTCAGATTCTAAGTTTTCCGACTTTCCGAAACGAATTGGCTTTACAATATTGTTTAGTCCATTCTTCAAGCGGTCAATGGCATTATCCACAGCAAGATTTGTCTCTGAGGTTAAAAGTATTTTTTGCTTCGATGCTTTTCTAATATGCTGCCAAATTATTTCAGCGATTGCTGTTGATTTACCCGTTCCAGGTGGCCCTTGAATTAGTGCCAATTCTTCTGAATATAACGATTTATAAATGGCTTGTTTTTGAGATTCGTTTAGGGATGTTGAAAAAAGATTGTTTTCAAAATCTTTCCATTCAGTGCTTGTTTTGTTCAGCAGATACTCAATATTTTCAATCTTTTTAGCTTTTGATGAATTGTATAAGAAAACTTTAGCATTGTCATTTGGTAGTTTAGCTTTATCATCATCAAGCTTCAAAACAGTATCCACCAGACGCTTTATTTTATCTTTTTCCCCTTTAAGGTCAGGAAAAATTGCTTTTACAATTTCTTCTGAATTATTCTCCTTTACCTCTTCAATTCTATCTTCATCAACAACAAAATATAGATCTGGATAATTAACCTTTTGTAATTTACCCAAATAGAATTTTTCTTTTAGATTGCCGAAATAAAAATCCTCTCGTAATAATTTAGATAGTTTTTCTTCTTCTTGCTCAACTTTTAGTTCAAAGTTTTCCTCACAAAGGTATTTTTCTTGGAAAGTGTCATTTATTGTATATCTAAACCTTTCCGAATTAACTTTATCTTCTAACTTATTATGCAATCGTGCAAGGATTTCTGTTTTATTTCCAGTTTGGTAAAAATGACGGAAAATGAGCTTCTCTCCATTTGCAACTAACTTTGTTATAAGATTTGGAAACTCTTGTTTCAAATTGCCCTGTAATTCATGCAATCCAGTTTCAAATTTGATGTTAAACTTGAATTTATGTCTTTCGCCAAAATTGTAAATGTCAAAAAATTGGAACGATTTAATAAAAGATATTTTGTTATTTAATTCTTCTTCTGTTTGAAAGTCAAATGAAATTGTTCTGTGAGCTTGACTTACTTGAAATTCGTCTCCGTTTATTACAGAAAACAATCTATTCCAAAAAAGATCTTCGTTTCGTTCAAGTTTTCTAAAATCAAATGAATATTCAGTTTTATAATAAAAATCAAATGGATTGTCAGGAAAATATTTTTTGAGTGCTCTTTTTAATCGAAAAGCCTCATAATTCAAATCTGATTCGTGTTGCTCATAGAAAATATTGTCATATTCAAAACAAAGTCGGTTCTCTTGTGGCTTGGGTAATATTATTTCTTGTCTTTCTAAAAATTTAATTTGTTGGTTAAGGCGCTCTATATTGGCAAATGTAAAAACTAATTGATTGCCTTGATTTGCTAGACCAAAATACTTTTCAAATAATTCATATATGTTTTGGTGTAATTCACCAACTACAATTATTTTGTTTGCATTTTGGGAGATTTCAATATTTTTATAAAAACTAGAAATAAGAAATAAAAGCGAGGGTTTAATTTGAAAAACCGCACCAGCTTTTTTATTGAAACTTAGCCCCTGAATTTGGTTGGCTTTTTTCCATTCCTCTATTGTTAAAAAAATCAATCCTGATTTATTAAAATGATAGCTCGTTGGAAGATCACCAATTATATTTTTTAATTCTTCTTTAATAATATTTTCTTTTTCTGTGATTTGTCCTTCAATAACTGGGTTTTCATTAAAATCAATATAACAGATTTCAGCAAGTTTCTTCAGTTTGCTTAGGCTATCATTAGTAATATTTGAAACATTAGCTAAATCTGTTTGTATATAGCCACTTTTAAAATCAAAATTTTGTATGTTGAAAACCTCCTCAACCTCTTTCTTGAATATTTCCTTAAATATTTCTTGGTCAATAGAAAGATTTAATTTTAAACCATTTCTTTGAACGCTTTTTGTCGTGTCAATTGAAATAGGTTTAGATTTATGCTCTAATATTTTGGATTGGGCCGTGATGTACTTTTTCCAAACTTCTCTCTGATCCATACTAAAACTTTAATTTTGGGGTGAGTTGATAATTGGCTCTTTTAGTTCTGGTAAAAAGAAGCATTGTGTATCGGGGAAAAATCAAATGTGCTAATAATCTGGCTGGTTAAAGAAAATTTTAAAAAAATGTAAGAGCTGGCTAAAGTTTTTATTTCCGTCACTTGTCTCGCCAGCAAAATTCTTAGAGGCTGAATGACCGTCCAATTGACCAATAAGTTATTCATGTTGTCAAATTCATTTTAGTCATTGTCTTAATTTTTATGTATGTAACTTGAAAATGATTTACTTGACTTTAAGTTAGAGATTTATTTTAACTGACAATTTCCATTGAAAATCATTGGAAGATTTAAACCGGACCTTCTCTTTAAATAATTGCTTGAAGCCCCAACTTTATTCAAATTATTGATTTTTTTTAAGAACATATTTAAAATAGTTCAAATTTTATATGAAATACCGGGGATTCATAAACCCAGTAAAACCATTTTTAGGTTCTATATGCCTGAATTAAAACGCACAAAATCTTTTTGCATTATTTTAAACATAGTTCCTGCAAAGTAATCTCTAAACTCCTCGTTGTCAGTATATTCTTTAAACACTTCGAAGTTGGATTCAATGTGGTCGATTAATTTTCTATTAAGTACTCTTTCAAATGCAATCTTTGCATTTTGTTCGTCCGAATATATAAAAGCGTTTACAAATTCGACATCATTAGCCACGTCTGCCATTATATCCTCAGTCATTTTTTTAACCTTGTCATCATTTGTAAATTGAGTCCCAAAACGATCATTAAATGCCTGAACAATGTTTGATAAATAATCCAACTCCGGTTCAGCCGCGCCATTGCGCATTTCTGTTGGAATTGGTTTCAATTCTTCACCTTGTTGAAGTTTCAAATTAAACTCGCCTTCTTTTTGCAATCGGTAACTATCAATGTCAATATTGTCAAGAATACCCTGTGCTAAATCTTCATCAGGCTGTTTACCGAGTTTGTTTTGAAGGTGATTTAAAAACAAATAAAGCCTTTCAAGGTAAGGATTGACGAATGGGACTATTTGTGCAAGGAACACATACAAACGCACATAGGTCTTACACTTTGCTCTAAAATCATTTTGTAGTTCCTCAGTAAGTGATGTTCTGAATACTTCGGCAACGGCATCGAGAATTACATGTAATTGATCTACAGGAATATTCGTTACCATCTTCTGAGAGAAATCCTGAACCTGATCAGGGGAATATACCTGAAAAGCATCTAATGCGCTTTGTAAATCAAATAGTTTGTTCGGATCAGTTGCTTCTCCAAGTATGGTAGTTTCAAAGAATGGATCAAATGACTTCTTGATATCTTCGGCTTCATTTGCAAAATCTAAAACAAATGTATCTGTCTTGCCGCTTGTTGTCCTATTCAATCTTGATAGAGTTTGGACAGCGTTTACGCCTCCCAGTTTTTTATCTACATACATGGTATGCAACAATGGCTGGTCAAACCCAGTTTGGTATTTATTTGCTACAATTAAAAATCGATATTCCGATTTCTTGAACTCATCCGGAATTGATGCACTTGAAAAATGATTTATTGAAACTTCTGTTTGTCCGTCTATTTCTCCTGAAAATGCTATGATGGCTTTGTATGGGTTTCCTGTCTCTGTTAAATACTTATCAAATGCCTTTTTATATTTAACTGCATTTTTACGACTACTTGTAACTACCATTGCTTTTGCCAATCCGTTGATTTTTGATTTACGGATTACATTGTCCATAAAATGGTCAATTATCAGAGCTGTTTTCTCGGCAATTGCATGAGAATGGCTCTCGACAAATATTTTAAGTTTCTTCTGAGCTTTATTCTTGTCGTAGGCTGGATCATCTTCTATTCTCTTAAGAAGTGCATAATAACTTTGGTAGGTCGTATAATTCTGTAAGACATCTAAAATGAAATTTTCTTCAATGGCTTGTTTCATTGAGTAAAGATGAAATGCCCTGAATTTCTCATTTTCGTTATCATTATATTTTTCTCCGAAAAGTTCAAGCGTTTTGTTCTTTGGTGTGGCCGTAAAAGCGAAGTAACTGGCATTGGTCAGCATCTTTCTTCCTCTCACAATTTCCACTACTAAATCTTCCGTGTTCAATTCATCATCATCATCTAGCTGTACTATTTCAAAGTCTTTGGCAAGGGTTTCATTCAGTTTTCCTGCGGCATTTCCACTTTGGCTGCTGTGTGCTTCATCAATAATGATGGCAAACTTGTTTCCAGGCAATTCACCAATTTCATTTACTATGTACGGGAATTTAAAAATATTGGTTACGATGATTTTTTTGCCTTCTTCCAATGCCACTTTCAGTTGTTTACTTCCTTCGGTAATAGCTTCTACAACACCTCTTACTTGTTCAAACTGTTTGATGTTGCTGCGTATTTGAGCATCCAACACTTTACGATCAGTTACAACGATTACCGTGTCAAAAACGGTGTTCTCGTTATTCTTGTCAAATAAACCCACCAATTGATGAGCCAGCCAGGATATAGAATTTGATTTACCCGAACCCGCTGAGTGCTGAATTAAGTAGCTTTTTCCTGATCCATTTTCCTTAGCGTCGGATAGAAGTTTATCAACGGCATCAATTTGATGATAGCGTGGGAATATGAGTTTCTTTACTTTCTCCTTTTTTACATTTCCATCGGGCAAAATCTTTTCTGTTTCTTCTTCAAATAACTGGACATAGTTCTGAATGATATTGGTCAAACGGTCTTTGGTCAATATATCCATCCACAGGTAATCCGTTTTAATGCCGTTTGGATTTGGTGGATTTCCAGCCCCATTATTATGGCCTTTATTAAATGGTAAAAAGTAAGTATTATCGCCTCTAAGGTGGGTTGCCATCCAAATTTGTTCACTATCCACCGCAAAGTGAACCATGCAACGGCCTAAACGAAAGAGTTCTTCTTTCGGATCTCGATTGGATTTGTATTGCTTGATAGCATCCTTTACCGTTTGCTTGGTAAGTTCGTTTTTTAATTCAAACGTGATGATTGGCAAACCATTGATGAAAATCACCAAATCTAGCGAGTTTTCATTTTGAGTGCTATAATGCACTTGCCTTGTTACTGAAAAAATATTTTGATTGTAAAGCGTTAAATCTTTTTCGTTTAAACTGGAAACTGGTTTATCAAAAAACAGTTTGATTTTGATGTTATTATCTATAATGCCTTTGCGTAAAACCTCAATAATGCCAGAGCTTTTTATTTGATTGTTTAAGCGGTACAATACTTTACTTCTGAAATTGATGCCGTGAATGGATTGCAGTTTTATTACTTCCTTTTCCTGTGTGGTTTGCAGGAAATTGAAAAGCAAATCTTCATCTACACAATCTACACGGTTATATTTACTGAAGTGCCTTTCTTCAAAAGCATTCACCAAACACAAATGCTGTGTTATATGGGCTTCTAATCCTTTTTCTGTGGTGTCTGTTTTCATCTAATAAAGCTCTATATGTTGGTTTTGGTAACTGATTGAAGCTGCATCGCTAGAAATCTTATCAAAAACTTGTTTTTCTAATATTTGAATAAATTTTTTAATTAAGTCTATGACATCAACGTAATCATCAGGATTACTTGTTGTTAGGTGAAACTCACTTTCTTTATTGTGGACTATGCTATTTCTTATTCGATAAATCAACTGTGCAATCTGATTTCCGTCTGTGTGACTTATTATATTGGTTTTTGAAATATTTAGACCCCAATAGGATTTTAAAAACGCACCTGCCTTTTCAGTTAGTGGATTGAGTTGAAATAAGCCTTCGGCAAGTTCAGACTGAAATATTTCCCTAAAACTTCTCTTAAAAACTTCTAGTTCTTTATCAGATTGTCCTTTACCTGTGAAGCTGTGAATTTCTCTAATAAAGGTTCTATTGACCCTAGCTTTGACTTCTAATTTTACTAACTCTGCTCTATAAACTAAGTATTCCAGAATGTGGTATAGTTTTAAAAATCGTGTAATAGTTTCGTTGGCGTGATTTAGTTCATTAATAATATCAAATACTTCAAAATACTGTTGGTATTTGGTTTCACCTGAAAAAGTAGTAGTGGCTCCATGTGCAAATGTGTATGTTAATCTTTGGTCTAAATCTATTTTCCCACCTTGCAAAAGTTCTTTGTAATAGATGTAACAATAAATACTTAAAGAACTGTGAGCATGAGCAAATTTGTGAACCAAAACACCCCAATCTTCGTGGGAATTTTGAATGTGATTAAGCAGGTTTGTAATCTTAATGTTTTCTCCATTACTAATTACAGTTGCGATGTAATCTATCAAAGTTCTGTAAGAAGTTGAGTCAATGGCTGAAAGTGGATTTATCTTAAGCAATTTTTTCATAGATAAATAACCAAACTGCAGGTCTGAAAAACTAAAGGCACGATTTCGCTTTCTGAAATCAGGTTGAGAAAAATCTAATAGTTCAACATTGTTTAATGGAACATATTCATCTACTAAAAAAGCTGCTCCTGTTTTTATTTCCTTGAAAGCATCAAGTATTTCAAGGATTTTAGGTAAAGTAATTATTGAAGCATGGCCTTTTAGTTCTTCAATTATTTCATCATTGTTCCAGAAATTATCATCTACCTGTAAATCAAAGTCAGCAATATCCAAAGCATAGTGCTGATGAACGAGTTTGTATAGATTTTTAAGAATTTCAACTCCTGTCATAGCACATCCTTTTTAAGATTTGAATTGAATATGTTCTGCCAGGATGGCTTTTCGTTATTTAGCAATGAAATAGTATAGTTCATCACCACTTTTCTGATGAAGTTTCCAATATTTACCGACCTGCTGGAAAGAATGTTGTATTGCTCTTTGAACTCTGACAAATTAAATCCAACGGTTTTTGATTTATCAAGAAGTTCGGCAAAACCTTTGTCAGTAACTTGGGTCAAATAATCCATCCTTGAATTTTCATTTAACTGCAAGTATTCACCTAAACCAGCCAACATTCCTGAAAGCGTAGTGTCTTTTACAAACCACTTTTTACCTTCTACACCTTCTTTGGCAATAACAGCTTGGTCAATTTCCATTAAATGCTTTAGAAAAGAACGAATAAAGTCCGCACTAAAAATGTTCTCATTTATGCCGCTAGAGCTTTCTTCTTGACTAAGCTCGGATACATCTAAATCACCAATTGATACTCTTAGTGGTTTTTTCTCTAAGTAGGAGCGAAGACCGACAATTACAGAAGTAAACATGTAATCACCAGCATTTCTTTCTCCGCTTTTCACTTTATTGGCAACCTCATCTTTTTCTCTAAATAGATTAATTCCAAGTTGCTCTTTTTGTAAATCCTCCCATAGATAAAGAAATAACAGCTCAAATTGATGTGTTTTGCTAACACTACGTTGACCTGCATTAAGAACAAGCATTTTGTTTATGACTTTCTTAGATGGAAGATTTACCCAAATAATGAAGTAAACATCAAAGTCACTGAAAGCATTTTTTATTTGCTCAAACTCTTTATCAGCATAGAAATTCTTAACCTTAGTAAGTGATAAAATACCAGTATCAAAGAAAATAGGGTATTCACTTTTAATTTCTTTTGCAAAATCAGTTGGCTCTTTGATTTTACGTTTTTCAAATTCTTTGATTAAAACAGCATGAGCCCATAACCGAAAGGTTCTTTGAAGACCGTCCAAAATCTCAACATTATTCATGTCAATATATACATCATTTCCCACAACTGGTTTTAAACCTTTTTCATTGTAGGTTAATGTAATCAATGGAATTGGGTCACCATGTTTTATTGTTGAAACAAGAGTGTCTAAGTATTGATTTTTCACAATTTTTCTTTGTATTGAAAAATTGTAAAAATCCTTTTTTAAACTCCCTAAATAATCAGCAAGGTTGCCTTTGCAAAGCATCCATTGCCTATCATCAAGAGTTTTACAATCTAATATTTTCAGTTTATACATTGGCATCAATTTATTTCCTTTTCCCTATCACAGCCTCATCCATCATGACTTCTTTGTATTCCCGAATAAGTTCTATTTCTCGTTCGGTTTTGGCTATGGCTGTATCTATGGTGGCGGTTTCGGTTTTTATGTGTGAAACGATTTGTTTATGTTCTTTACTTGATTTAATAATATCTTCATCTTCACAATGCACATGGTTGTAATTGCCGAGATGCCTTTCCTCAAATGAATTCACCAAATACAAGTGCCGTGTGAAGTGGGCTTCTAATCCTTTTTCCGTTGTATCTGTTTTCATTATCTGACTTGTTGTTTACGCCATGCGTCTAAAACTGGGGCAAACAATATTTGCTCATGTGGTAAGTTCCACTCAGTATAAAATGAAGTATCATTGCTATTTGGAGTTGGATTTGGTTTTCTAATTTTTATTCTAGTTGGCATAATAACAGAGTCTCCTAATAATATACATTCACCCCTTCTCAAGTTAGAAAACATGCTTACAATACCTCTAATTGAATCAGGCAATAAACTTTTGACATAGGACTGGTCTTCAGGATTTGAAATCCTCAAACATAAAAAGGTGTTACATTGAGATAATATTGTAGCTGAGACTTCTCTTGGCCGCTGACTTATTACCGTCAAACTTATACCATATTTACGTCCTTCTTTAGAGATCCTTTCTGCAGACAGTCTTGCAGCCTCAGAATTTAAATCTCTATCGTTAAAATAGATATGCGCTTCATCGCAGAATACAGAAATTGGATATGCTTTTTCATTTACTTTTTTGAACCAATATGAAAAATCAAATAGACATCTTAAAATAAGTGAAATAACAGAATTTCTTACATCAAAAGGAATTGAACTCATGTCAATAATTACAATCTTTTTAGGATCTGTTTCTTCACCTAAAATTTTACGAAATAAGACCTCCATTGATGCAGTAGTGTTGTAGGTTTTAGGATTGAATATTAAGTCGTATCTTTTGTCATTCAGCCTTGAATCAATTCTCATTAAGAGTCTTGTGAAATCGCCATTTAGTGGCCCTTTTACCATTTTTGCAGACCCTTGAACCATTTCCACATCAAGCCTTCGGAATTCATCTATTATGTTTTTAAAATCAAAATATACTGGTGTATCTATTGTGATTATTGGAATGCCTAATGCAATATTTTCAGGATGTTTTTCTTTTGCAGATTGAAGCAATTCTTTAAATTTCGCAATTTGATTTGGTGCTGTTGATTCTGCTCTATCTACCATCAAACCTAGCAATTCATCACTTTTCATTAACCAATATGGAAATTCTAAATCACCTGCATTTATATATTCTGCATAATCTCCAAATGCTTCTTTATACTCATTATGCAAATCAAATAAAACTACAGTAGATTTTGGAAATTGAGAAACACTTTGTAGCATAGAAGCTACCGTCCAAGATTTACCACCACCGGTTTGACCTAATATTGCAGCATGTCTCGAGAGAAAAGAATCAAGATTGATTTTGGCTTCTTGATTTCTTATCAAGGAAAGTTCTCCAATTGAAAAATTACCCTCGGCAAAAGATTCATAAACCTTATCTATTGTTTCAGGAAGAACTGCAAAAACATCATTATTTACTGTTGGTAGTAAATCGGTACCTCTTTCAAAAATTCCAGATGCATCAATTGTTCCAACTGGAATTACAGATACGATTCTAATTTGACTTTGAATTAAAAATTCATCGGAAATTTCAGCTTTTTTAATTTCCCCAGAAATTGGACTTGCCTCTTTCATTGAAATATCAGTAATCATTGAAAGAAGTAAACCATTTGGTATCGAAACTAATACAAAGGTGCCAGGCTGACCAATAAGAATTGGTAGCGGACCGTTCAGTGTATCAATAGATACATTCATATTGTTTGGCACTCCATAAACAGTTTCTTCTGAATCCGAATGATCAAAAAGAGAAATATTTATAGTGTCTCCTGAAACGCTAATAACTCTGCCTATCTTGTAATCTAACATAATATTATTTTATTTAAATAATTCTACAAATTTTTTAAAATCCCATAAATCAAATACTCCATCAATTTCTTTTCCATTGTAATGAAGTTTATTATTTACCAAATAATGAAAAGCCGGGTACTCTTTCAGTTTAAGTATTTCTGGAGTTTCATCTTTGGCTAGAGCAAACACTCTAACAGAACTTGAACGCAGTTTAGGTGTAAATAGAATATCGTTTATATGCTCATCCCTGTAACTGTATCCACATGAAACTATGTATTTGCATTGCTTTCCAATTACACTAGCAGCATACCTGAATAGTTTGTCGTATGGTGCATCTAAAGTTTCTGCAACTTTCGTTCTTCTCGGTAAAATCATACATCTGTTTTCATTTTTTGACAGAGAAAAAGACTCTACGATTTCACCTCCATCCTTGAACCAAGATGTAGAACCATGTAGTTTCACTAACTTTATATGTGGCTCATTAAATTGTTCAAACCTTCTAGATGAATTAATTTTACCGTATGTAAGATCAATTCTTTCAACATCAAAGAATCTTTCTGCAATACCTTCAAAACCATTGTAAATAGGGATTTTGGCAACTGATGCCGCAAATTCAAATACTAGATCATAATTGGTTGTAAATATCCAAATGGATTCATTTCTGTGAGACATTAGTCTTTTTAAACCTCTAAAAAACTTCAGATGATATTCTAGATTAGGTGTTGCCACTTCATTAATAACATCAACGATATGCTTCCTGATAGATTCAATCAATAAGTCAATACCAGGGTATCCGCCACTTACTTTTGCTTTGTTTAAAATATCTGATAATAATTCAATATCTGGATCTCCTTTTGAAATATTTAGAATTACGCCTTCTACCTTTAGTACTTTTTCAACTAATTCAATTTCAATATCTGAAAGCCTTCCTAAAACTGTAATTGTTAATTCAGTTGTTAGTGGATATCCAGCGGCAAATGACGAGCCCGCACCAAATACGAAACCAATCTGGCTAAGACCTGTATTTGCATTGGGAAATATATCTGAAAGTGTTATGTCCATTTTAATTTATTCTTTTCCCCATCACCGCCTCAGCTATCATTGCTTCTTTGTATTCACGAATGAGTTCAATTTCTCGTTCGGCTTTGGCTATAGCTGTGTCTATGGTAGCGGTCTCGGCTTTTATATGTGATACGATTTGTTTTTGTTCTTCAGTTGAATTTGGGTAACTGATTTTAGCACCTGTTATTTCGCCCATACTCAAACCGACTCTAGTTACACCTGTTGCTTCAATTGCAAAGTATGCTTTTAATTCGCTTGATTGAAATTTGCGAAAAAGATACTCACTCAAAATTTCATTTTCATTCGCTCTAATAAGTGCCAAATGATATCCACAAACTACATTTTCTAAGTCTTCTTTTACAAAGGTTGGGACTGCAATATCTGTTGCTTCTTCGCTGTCTTTGGTTATTATTACATCCCCTTTTTGAACAGTGAATTTTTCAATTTCTGTTTCAGTTGCTGTGGCATTCATAAACTCCAAATTATTTGTTATGTAGTCGTTCTTATATACATCTACATAATTGCATAATCGAACAGGTATTTCAGCTTCAATTGTATGTTTATTAACGTTGCTAAATTTTATTTCTGCAATGTATTTTAGTTTCTTATTGAGCCAATTTTTATCAGATCCTTCAACCGCTTCATCAATTTTGCTCTGCCTTTGCTCCATCAACAACTCAATAAACCGTTGCTTCTTCTTAATAAATAGGTTTATTTTTTCTTCTTGTTCTTTTAAGTATTGCACAATTTCGTCTTGCTCGTTTTTTGGCGGCACTACGGTAAAAATGCTGAAAAACTTATCGGAGTATAAACGCAAACGGCTGTCAATAATACCTGTGCTGTGTCTGCGAAACTCGGCTTTAAACATATTGGTGGTAAACAAATAGCCAAAATACTCAGGGTTGTTGTTGCCTTTAATGCGATAAACACAGTAAGCAGGGCTTGTCATTCCGTTGTGTGGCGAAATACCCAAACTGCCATTCCAAGCTAACATGATATTAATAACCAAATCACCTTGTTGCACCAATTTGTAACCCACCAAACTAGACGCATTAGTCAAATGGTCGTCTTCGTTTTCTAAACTCTCCCTTTTAAGCGTTACGCCTGTGTAATGTGAAACCGAAAGAAGTTCTTCGCTGCCTGTTTCGCTTCGGCTGTCCATTTCCTGAAACAGGTTTTTAATGCGTAATGCTTCCCAGTGATCAGGAAAATCACCAATCCATGCTGAATATTTGTTTGCTGTTATTTCCAAAATTATTTTTCCTTTTTTTTGGTATCTTTTAAAATTTTCTTTCCTTCACATTCCTACTTTCTCTGAACTTTTTTAACATCTTCTGCTGGAGGAAGCTTTTCAGGAATTATACCTCTTTTGGTTAGCATATCTCTTACCGCTTTGCTGTTGTCTACATGCTCCTTTTCTATCGGATTATGCCCTTTCAAATTCTTGTTTTGTACATTCAGACTGGTCATTTCGGCAGCTAGGTCTTTAGCTTTGATACTGATGGTAGGAAGAAAGTCTGCCACCGGCCTGCCATCTGGAACCTGCATTTTTTTCTTCAATTGTTGAGTACTCAGACGGAATAATGCCTGGTCACCTTTAGAACGAATAATTCCAAATCCTTTTTCATCTACGCCACGTTCATACAAAACACCAGATAGTTGCTTCTCTGTTTGGCTTAATTTTTCCCGAGCCTTCACACGCTCAAATTCCAATAATCGTTGCTCAACTAATTCAGCCCTGCGTGTTTGAACAGCAAAGTAATTTTGAGCAAAGGATATTTCTTCTTTTCGACTATCACCATTTTGAGCAATCAAGTAACAAGCATACCTTGTAAGGAGAATGTCATCGATCTCTTTTTCGGCACCGGAGCCAATTGGAACCATCTTCCCGACGTCAGGAAAATGGTCGGTGAACTGCTCACCGGCATTTCTGCAGGACTCCTTTGCTTTATCAATGACCTTCTGGAAATTTTCCCATTTGGAATAACCCAGCAAATGCTGAAGTTCTCTGGCGCTCCAGCACTCAATACCCTCATATTCAGCGGCTGCAAATTCAAACTGGGCAAATAATTCTTTGATCTGTTCAGCTTTCATGATTCAATAATTTCTTTAAGTAATCCGTCTGTTTCTTTCTCAATCGAAAATATGTCCTTGGCTATTTCCGAGAGACTTCTGGGTGGATTGTGTTTATAGAAGTACTTGGCAAAATTTATTTCATATCCAATTTTGGTATCTTTTTTATCCCACCATGCATCAGGTGCAATAGGCAATACTTCACGCTCAAAGAACTCTTGAATATCATCTTTTAATGGAATGTTTTCTGTGTCTTTTAATTTTGGATCCGCTTTCGGAATGCCTTTGTTATCCTTGATTATATTTCCTTTTTCATCCTTCAATGCCCTGTTGACTGTGATTTGAGCATATCCAAAGTCGGTATTATCAAAAATTTTACTGTATTCGTTGTTTTCAAAATTCAAATACATTCGCTCTATTAGTGCGACATTTTCTGGTAAAAATTCAACTCGTTTTTTGCCTAATGATTTACGCATTTTGCCGTAAAATTTCTCAGTAGTGGCATTGATGAGTTGCACCTTTCCTTTCCGTTGATTCGATTTTCTATTGGTTATGATAAAAATATAAGTGGGTATGCCTGTATTATAAAACATATCATTTGGAAGTGCTATAATTCCCTCTAGTAAATCATTTTCAATCATGTACTTTCTAATCTCGCTTTCTCCTTGACCTGCATCTCCTGTAAACAAAGCCGAACCATTATGAACGGAAGCAATTCGGCTGCCGAGTTCAGTATCTTTCATTTTGCTTAACATGTGCAACACAAACATTAACTGGCCATCATTTACTCGGCTGGTAACAGCCTCTTCCTTGTAACTACCTTTAAGCATAAAACGCTTATCGATAATAGTTCCTTTGGGCCCAACACCCAATGCTTTTTTATCAGGTGCCCAGGTCTTTCCATAAGGGGGATTTGTAAGCATGAAGTCAAACTTCAAATCTTTATCAAAACCATAAGCACTCAATGTACTACCATAAGCTATTTTATCGGGATCTTCGCCCTTGATGAGCATATCACTTTTACATGTAGCATATATGAATGGCGTACTTTCCTGGCCGTATAGATGAACAGTAGCATTGCTTTTTACCAAACCTTCTGGATTAAGTAAAAAGTTTTTTGCAATGGTGAGCATTCCGCCACTTCCTACGCATGGGTCATAAATTAAAAAAGTACCTTGTTTAATTTTGTCTTTTACCGGTAAGAATATAAGATGGGTCATTAAATCAATGATTTCCCTTGGCGTAAAGTGTTCGCCTGCTTCTTCGTTATTTTCTTCATTGAATCGTCTAACCAAATCCTCATAAACATAACCCATGGCCAGAGGTGGCAACTTGTCGGGATGCAATTCCACTTTCGGTGAACAGAATTTTTCAATCAGTGAATAAAGGATGCCAGCCTCATCTAATGTTTCAATTTCATTTCTAAATTTGAACTGCTTGATAATGTCTTGTACATTCTCAGAAAACCCGTTGAGGAAGTTTTCAAAATTGCTCCTTAGATTTTTTGGGTCGTCAAGTAATTTTTTTAAGGTAAACTTTGAAGTGTTGTAAAATGCAAATCCTGATCCATGTTTACTATTGGTAAGTAAACTATCTAAGTTTTGAAGTTTTGATTTATATTCGCTAAAGGTTTCTAATACTTGATTCTTAGTAGGCTCAAGAAGCAAATCAAGCCTTCTTATTACCACCATTGGAAGAATAACATCTTTATATTTTCCTTTTTGGTAGGTATTTACCAAAATATCATCGGCAACAGTCCAAAGAAAGTTGATGACAGGTTGAAGTGATTGTGTATTTAGACTCATAAGGGTTCCATTTTTTAAAAAATATCTTGTTTTCTTCCGAATAGCTACCAACTTCAATACCAGATCTAATTGGCTTTTTTACTTATTTATACATAGTCATCAAAAGTAACTAAACATTTAGTCCTTTTTTGAAAATATTCAAAACTATTCCTTCAATATACGACAAATAAAATGAATATGAGGTAAATATGAAAATGCTACTAAATGATTAAGGTAAGTTGCTGTTGAAAAGGGTTTCTATCTTTAACTTTTCTTTTCAGTTCCTATTCCAGGAAACAAAATGAACTTTTTTGTTATTATTATGATAAACGTGCCATGATATTTCATTTTGATAACAGCTACGGTAAGCTACCTGAATCTTTTTATATTCCTACAAATCCTACTCAGGTGCCTGATCCTTCTGTTTTGTTATTCAATGACAACTTAGCCAGGGAATTGGATTTATCCCCGGACAACATGGACATGGAAGAAGCGGC
>Ga0247834_1002549_pt1 | contig 27103 bp, 21 predicted proteins | sample LaCruzMarch2015__8_FD_187118 | JGI IMG/M metagenome (GOLD analysis project Ga0247834, IMG submission 187118) | Freshwater microbial communities from meromictic Lake La Cruz, Castile-La Mancha, Spain - LaCruzMarch2015_12m | ecosystem: Environmental > Aquatic > Freshwater > Lake | place: Spain...
GCCTGTGTCTCTTTGGCGATGGTGCCGCAGCCTTGGTGCTGGACGGGGAGGAGGTCCGCCGACAGGACCAGCGCTTTCACAACTTCCGCACGCTGCACGTGCCCGAGGAGCGGGAGAAAATACGCTTCATCAATCGCGAGGGCCGGCTCTGCAACCAACTACACCGCGCTGTGCCTGAGATCGCCGCCAGCTCTGTCGAACAACTCTATCCAGGCAAACAGACGAAGCTCATCAGCCACGCCGGTGGCCGAGACGTGCTGGAAGCCATCCGCACCCGGCTGCCCGATCAGGAACTGGCCGAGGCCTCGCAAGTGCTGCTGCATCGCGGCAATTGCAGCAGCCCCAGCGTGCTCATGGCGCTAGAGCACGCCCTCCATCAGCAAGCCGAACCCGAAAACCTGTGGCTCACCAGCTTCGGTGCTGGCTTCGCCTGTCACGGCTGCCAGCTCAGCTAGGAAGGCCTACTTCGCCACCTTCTCGTAAGCCGCAAAGGCCTCTGCGATCTTCGCGCTCTTCTCGTCGCCGGTGTGGAAGATCACGCGGTAGCGGAACTTCAGCGTGCTGCCCTTCGCCTGCTTGTAAGTGCCGGGTTCGCTCGTCTTGTCGAAATCCTGCCAGCCGAACGGGTTCGCGCAAAACAGGCCGTAGTCGCGCACATGCCAAGTCGTCGGGTAGCGGAAGCTGCTCGGGTGGTTCAGGATCGCGATGCCCACCGCGTCGCCCTGCACCCTGCCGTAGTAATCCACCCACTTCGCGGCCTTGCCCCAGGCCTCGACATCCTTCAGACCTTCGCTGTTGATGATGTGACCGGGCGCGACGCCCTTCTCCTGCTGCTTCACGTCCATGCTGGAAGGAATGCGCAGGCCGAAAGTTCCGTCCTTGTTGTCGCCCCACTCCACGTCGCCGTCGGTCGCCTTCAGGTCGATGTCGAAGTCGATGATGCGGGAATCAGCTGTGGCGCTGAAGGTGATGCGGCGCTCATCTTCAAGCTGCCTTTTGCCATCGGGCGACATCCAGTCATTGGTCACCACGATCACGCCCGCGTCCTTGCCGCCTTCAAGCTTGAGGAACTCGCGATGCTTCGTGGTCGCGATCTTCGCACCGGCAGCCTCGGCTTTCTTGAGGTCGCTGACACTGGCCTTCTCCGCCCAGAAATTCCAGCCATTGACTTCCATGTGCGTGAACCAGAACGAGCGGTGATGCGGGTGGTCGTGAGTCTCGCCCTCCGTGGTCAGCATCGGGTAATCGCGCGTCATCTTCTTCCCCGTGGGACCAATGATGGGCCAGAGGATCGGCTTGTTCTCCGACAGCGTGACGTATTCGGTGAACAGTTGACCATCGATTTTCACCACGGCACCAGCGGCGTTCTTCTCCACCGTTATGTCGGCGAAAGCAGGAGCAGCCAGGGCAAGAAGGAGCGGCAGGAGGCGGATCGGATTCATAGAGTGGGAGTGTATTACGCTGGTCACCGGGCAGTTCCAGCAGTGAGCGCAGTCAATCTTTGCCGCACCGCCGCTGCCACGTGCACGGGCTGGATGCCGGTCATGCAGTCGTAGTGGCCGAAGGGGCACTCCCGTTTGAAGCACGGGCTGCACGCTACGTGATTCCGCATCAAGCTGTGCTGCGGGCCAAGCGGGCCGGTGAGGATCGGCTCGGTGCTGCCGAAGATGCTGACGGTGGGCACGCCCAGCGACGCGGCCATGTGCATGGTGCCGGTATCGTTGGTGACCAGCAGGGTGCAGGCGCGCAGGTGCTCGATCAGTTCGCTCAGGGACGTCTTGCCCACCAGATTCACATGCTGCACGCGCAGCATCGAAGACAACTGCTCACCCATCTCCCTCTCTGCGGGGGCACCAACGAGCACCCACTCAACGCCCGGCACGGCATTGGCTACCTCGGCGTAGCGTTCCAGGGGCCAGCGCTTGGCCGGGCCATACTCAGCCCCAGCGCAGATGCCGACGCGGATGACACCATCGCGGCTCGTCGCAGGGCCAGTGGCGAAAAGCTCAGGCCGGTCCGTGATCGCACCGCTGTGGCGCGCCAGGCGCAGATACTTGTAGGCCTGATGCTCCGGCGCTGCGCCGGGCTTCTGCTCAGGCGTGATCTGATGCAGCAACTTCGCCCGCAGCGAGCCTTTGAACCCGACCAACCGCGGGATGCCTGCCAGCCAGAATTCCAGCGTGCTGCGCGTGCTGTTGGTGAAGATGATCGCGGCATCGAAGCGCGTGCGCTCGCGGACGCGTTTGGCCACGCTGAAGACGCCCTCCTTGCCGTCCTTGGTAATGATGTCGTCGATGATGCCAAGTGATTGCCAAAGCTGCGCGAGCTTGCCCGGCGTGAAGACGGTGAGGCGCAAATCAGGGCGACCCTCGCGCAGCGCCCGCACCGCTGGGAAGGCCATGCAGGCATCACCCAGCCAGTTCGGCGAGCGCAGCAGCAGTTCGAAGGGTTGCAGGCTGCGCACCTCGTAGCCCTGCGGCAGCGTGATACCGCGCCGGTAGTGTTGCAGCAGGAACTCCGGGTTCGGCGTCTTCCAGCGGTTGTGCACCCAGAACCAGTTCTCCGGCGCTTCGCGAATAACACGCTCCACCACAATGTTCAGCGCAGCGGTGATGCCTTCCGCCGTGGGCTGCGACTCCCCGCTCTGCACCGGCGGATAGAAGATCAACCGCCAACGCCCCGGACCGTCGTCATAGACACCAATCGGCACCAGCGGCGTGCCACAGCGAATCGACATCAGCGCGGGCAGCGAAGTCGTCGACGCCAGCCGATCAAAGAACGGGCACCACACGCCCTTGTCCCCCGCGTGCTGATCGACAAGCACGCCCAAGGCACCGCCATTCTCGCGCAGATGCTTCATCGGCTCCGCGAACCCCGCGCTGCGATCAAAGAGCACATAGTTCAGCTTCTCGCGATTCCGCCGCACATGCGCGTCCAGGTAAGGATTCGCCAGTGGCTGGTAGATGCTCGACGGCTGCCGTCCCTGCCCCACAATGGACGGCACCTGCGTGAGCAGCTCCCAGCAACTCAGATGCATGACCGCATACAGCACCGGCTTCCGCTGCGCCGCGATGGCCGCCGGATACTGTGCGCCCTCGACCGTGACACAGCGCCGCACCGCCTCCTCGCCCATCAGAGGCAGCTTCAGTCCGCAAAGCAGATTGCCTCCCAGCGAAGCAAAATGCCGCCGCGCCACGATCCAGCGCTCTGCCTCTGTGGACTCGCGCCCATAAGCGATGCGCAGGTTCTCCAGTGCCAGCCGTCGATAGCTCCACGCGGTGTAAAACCCGATACGCCCCAGCATTCGCCCCAAACGGCAAACCCACACCAGCGGCAGCAGCGAAAGCCCAAACTCAAACGCTCGGAACACCGCATAGACCAAGAGATGCCCAACGCGCTGAAAATGGGTGCTAAGAGCAGAGGGAGGTTTTGCCATGAATTCGAGAGCCTTCAGCTAACCACGGGCTCGCGGAAGATTCATGGCAAAAGTGAACGCACCCTGCCTCTAAATCGCCGCGCCCGCGTCTTCCTCCGTGCCATCGCCAAGCGCACGAATGATCATGCCCGCGGCGACGGTGTTGTTCGTCTGCTCATCGACGAGCACGAAGCTGCCGGTGGTGCGGTTCTGGGTGTAGCTGTCGAAGAAGATCGGGGCGCTGGTGCGCAGGCGAATGCAGCCGATGTCGTTGAGGTGGAACTCCTTCACGTCGTCGTGCTTCTTCAGCGTTGAGATGTCCACCTTGTAGAGCACGTCGGTGACAATAGCGCGCACGTCGTTGGTCGTGTGGCGGAGGTGAAAGCGGGTGCGGGGCTTGAGCGTTTTCTTGTCGGCGAACCAGCAGATCATCGCGTCGAACTCCTGCGCGGTTTGCGTGGGTTCACTGCCTCTCACGATCATGCCGCCGCGGCTGGTGTCAATCTCGTCGGCGAGCGTGATGGAATACGAGAGCTGCGGGATGGCTTGCTCCTGCGGTCCCTCGAAGGTGTGGATGCCGGTGATGGTGGACTCCATCGCGGACGGATACGCAATGACCTTGTCGCCGACGGTGAAGGTGCCGCTGGCCATGCGCCCGGCGAAGCCACGATAATCGTGGAGGTTGCCGAGCTTCGCATCGGTCTGGTCCGAGATCGGGCGGATAACCCACTGCACGGGGAAGCGGGCCGGATCAGCAGCGGTTTCGGCATGGACTTGCACCGTCTCCAGATGGCCGAGCAGGGTCGGACCTGTGAACCACGGCGTGTGCTCACTGCGATCGACGACGTTGTCGCCATTGAGCGCGCTCATCGGAATCGGCGTGACCTTCGGCAGGTTCTCCAAGCCCTTGGCAAAGGCCATGTAGTCGCCCACGATCTTGTCATAAACCGCTTGGTCGAAGTTGACCAAGTCCATCTTGTTCACGGCCAGCACGATGTGGCCAATGCGCAGCAACGACGCGAGGAAGGTATGGCGCATGGTCTGCTCGATGACGCCGAGACGTGCATCGATCAGGATGATCGCAAGGTCCGCCGTGGATGCACCCGTGACCATGTTGCGCGTGTATTGAATGTGCCCCGGTGTGTCGGCGATGATGAACTTCCGCTTCGGCGTGGCGAAGTAGCGATAGGCCACATCAATGGTGATGCCCTGCTCGCGCTCAGCGCGCAAGCCATCGGTCAACAGCGCAAGATTCACATGCCCATCGCCTCGACGCTTGGAGGATTCTTCGACGGCGAGGAGCTGGTCTTCGAAGATCGACTTCGAGTCATACAGCAGGCGGCCAATGAGCGTGCTTTTGCCATCATCGACAGAGCCGGCGGTAGTGAAGCGAAGAAGCGAGGACTCTGAGGCATCTACGATGCCGGAGATAGAAGTTGGAAGATTGGAGATGGGCGTGCTCATGGGTAGGAGGCGGCTGAGCCGCCGAAGTTGAAAGATAGCAGATGGGAGATCGGGTCAGGGTTCGTTGCTTCTTGCGGCGGTGGAGCGGATCAGGCCGGAAATGAGTTTGCCAATCTTGATGGTGGACTGCTGAGTTTTGAGAGCAGGTTCGGCGTATGCAGGATAAACATCAGCCACCACATAAAGCAGCGATCTGACTTCGCCATTCGAGGCTAGGGCGATGTTGTAGAAGTGGCCTTTCTCTTTGAGGTTCAGTCGTTCGAAGCCTTCAGCGATGTTCGACATCACTGACACCGCAGCGCGAGTGATCTGACCTTTCAAACCAAAGTCTCGCTGTGTGGCTTCGGAATCAAAGAGCCGGTAGATCGCAACGACTTGCAGCCTAGCCAACTGCCATGCTTCCAAGTCTTCGAATTGCATTTGCCGATCTTCCATCTTCAATCTCCCAGCTTCGGAGGCGCAGCCTCCTAGAAATAGCCTTCCTTTTTGCGGTCTTCCATGGCTGTCTCGCTGCGCTTGTCATCCGCGCGGGTGCCTCGTTCAGTCTGGCGGGCAGCGGCGACTTCGGCGACGATCTCATCAATCGTGCTGGCGGTCGATTCGACGGCACCGGTGCAGGTGGCATCGCCGACGGTGCGGAAGCGGATGGTCATTTCTTGGACCTTGGGCTTCTCTTCGTCGAGCAGCGGGATGATGCCGGTGCTGGCGTCGAGGAGTTGGCCGTGGCGGTTGATGATTTTCCGCTGATGACTGAAGTAGAGTGAGGGCAGTGGGATGTTCTCCTGGCGGATGTATTGCCAGATGTCCATTTCGGTCCAATTGCTTAGCGGGAAGACGCGGAAGTGCTCTCCGAAGTGCTTCTTGCCATTGAAGATGTTCCATAGCTCGGGGCGTTGGTTCTTGGGGTCCCACTGGCCGAACTCATTGCGATGGCTGAAGAAGCGCTCCTTGGCGCGGGCTTTCTCTTCGTCGCGTCGGCCACCGCCAAGGCAGGCGTCGAACTGATGTTCTTCGATGGTGTCGAGCAGCGTCACGGTTTGCAGCTTGTTGCGGCTGGCATTGTGACCGGTTTCCTCCTGCACGCGGCCTTCGTCGATGGACTTCTGCACCAAGCCAACCACGAGATCAGCGCCGATGAGCTTCACGAAATCATCGCGGTAGGTCATGGCTTCGGGGAAGTTGTGGCCGGTGTCCACGTGCAGAAGCTTGAATGGGAGCTTCGAAGGATAGAAGGCCTTCCGCGCCAGCCAAGCCATGACGATGGAGTCCTTGCCGCCGCTGAACAGCAGCGCGGGGTTCTGAAACTGCGCGGCGGTTTCGCGCAGGATGAAAATGGATTCAGATTCGAGGAACTGAAGGTGAGTAATGGCGGCGGACATGGCGGGGAAAATGACGAATGACGGAATGACCAATAACGAAAGGGTGTCGAATGAACGAATGACGAAGTTCTGTGTGACGGAAGAGGGAGGTCTATGATCTCGATTGCGATTGCGGCCTTCGAAATTCTTTCGTCATTCCGTCATTGAGCATTCATCATTCACGCCACCGACGACTACTTCACGTCGGTAACTAACTTGGCATGCAGCCCGCACTCATGCTTCTCGTCGCCCTTGGCGGGGTCGTAGTAAGTGCGTTCGTTGGGCAGCGCGTGCTCTGCGAGGTAGGCCTCCATTTCGGTGGGGGTCCAGTCGAGGATCGGATTGACCTTGAGCGTGTTGAACTTGGCGTCCCACATGACGGTTTGCAGACTGGCAGCGCGCTGGGGGTTCTGCTCCTTGCGCAGCGCAGTGATCCACACGGCGGGGGCGAGTTCGCGCATCCCGCGCTCGAAGGGCTCCAGCTTCATGATGCGGCTGAAAGACTCCACGCGCTCGACTTCATCCGGCATCGGGACGGCGCCACCATTGATCGCGAGCCAATGCGCACTGGTCATCAGCGGCAGGTAGGGTTTCAAGTTCAGGCCCAGCGAGTTGCGGCACTTCTCGGCGAAATGGTAGGTCTCGGGTAGGTTCGTGCCGTGGTCGACCCACAGCACGGGGATGTCGCGCTCGGCTAGGGCGGCCAAATGCAGGATGATCGCCTCGTAAGGGCGGAAGTTGGTAGTGACGATGGCCTTGCCTGCGCCCTGACGGACGGCCCAGTCGGTGATTTCCTGGGGCGACTTGCCTGCGAGTTCGGCATTGAAAGCGGCGATGGCGTCGGGTGTCATGGTGCGTGGAATTTGAGAGAAGGACGATTCACCCTATTCTCGATGTGTAAAGTAGGAAATTACTTGTGAAGCATAAACAAAGAACGCTGGCAGTGACCTGCCAGCGTCCTCCGTTGGATGAGATGAAGGGCTCTCTAGCCGAATAGCTGGGCCACGGGCTTGCCCTTGTCGGCCACGGTGAAGGGCCGCTTGGAAGGAGAGTAAACGACAGTGTCCAGCGGCAGGCCGAGGGCATAGCCAATGGTTGCATTGAAGTCAGGGATGCTCACGGCCCCTTCAGCCACCTTGTCCCCTCGCTCATCAGTCGCGCCAAAGACCTGTCCCCCACGAATGCCCCCACCGGCGAGCACGCAGCTGAAACCTGCGGGGTGGTGGTCACGGCCGTCATTGGCGTTCAACTCGGGCGTGCGGCCGAATTCCGTAGCCAGAACCACGAGCGTTTCGTCGAGCAAGCCGTGCGACTGCAAGTCTTGCAGCAGGGTGCTCATGGCGGCGTCGAGTTCATCTGCCAGCTCGGGCACGCGGGTGAAGTTCGCATTGTGCGTGTCCCAACTACCGAAGCTGACTTCGACAAAGCGCACGCCATGCTCCACCAAGCGACGAGCGAGCAGGCAACCCTGACCAAAGCGATCGCGGCCATATTTGTCGCGCAGCTTCGCGGGTTCAGCGTCCAGGTCGAAGGCCTTCAATTCCTCGCTCTTCATCATCTTGATCGCGTCGTCATACATGTCGCTGTAGGCACGCACGTTCTTAATGTTGTAGGTCTCGGCGAAGGGCTTATCCAGCGCCTTGGCAGCCTGGAGGCGATCCAACATGCGGTCCTCGGTGAACCAGGAGTTCGGGCGCACATTGGAAATGCCGCTCTCGGGATCGTTGATCATGAGGGGGGCGAACTTGGCCTCGAAATAACCGGCCCCTGGGTGGCGGCTATCATTGCCGATCATCACACTGCCAGGCAGCGTGGGATTGCCACGGCCCTGGAACTTCTCCAGCCACGCGCCCATGGACGGGTGCTTGATGCTGCTGCGCTGCGTGTAGCTGGTGTGCTGGAAGTAGTCCCCCTGCTCGTGAGCACCTTGGTTGGAATTCATGCCACGCAGGATCGCCAGCTTGTCGGCCTGACGAGCGAGCAGCGGGATGTTTTCGGAAAGGCGAATGCCCGCAACGCTGGTGTTGATGGTCTTGGTCGTGCCCATCACCTCGGCGTTGTCCGGCTTCGGATCAAAAGTGTCCAGGTGGCTCATGCCGCCCTTCATGTAGAGGTAGATGACGTTGCGGGCGGTCGCGACTTGCTTCAGTGGCGAGGCGTCCTTGCCTGCGGCGAAGGCCTTGCCTCCGAGCTGGCTGAGAGCTGTGACACCGAGGAAGGATTGCGCGGCCTTCGACACGAAGACGCGGCGGTTGAGTTGGTCAGAGAAGAGGCTCATGGGTATTGATGAGGGCTGGAGTTCAGTTCAGAAATTACTGGATGAAATAGAACTGGCGGGTGTTCAGCGCGGTCCAGAGCACATCGCCTTTGCCACCGACAGTCGGCTTTTCACCACCCACGACCGTCGTGAGCACCGCCTTTTCCTCGGCCGTGGCTTTGCGGCTGAAGAGCGCGAGATAAACCGAATCAATCGCCTCGTCCGAGGTCTCCGCACGGCGCAAAACGCGCGAGATCATGGTGTAAGGGTTCAGCAAGTTGATGAAGGTCTTGCCGTTCAGCAGCATGAGCGCTTGGCCCACGGTCGCGTCTTCATTGGCGTTCTCGACCAGCTCGCGGTCGCTCTGGCCGAACTCGCGGAGGAAGTGGCCGTTCGGCGCTGGGCTCTTCAGGTCGGCGGAGCGCATCATGTAAGTGTCGCGGTAGCTTTCCCAGGCCTTCAGCATGGCGAGCTCCTTCTTGTCATCGGCCTTGAACAGCTCGGCGTCGCGCTTGAGACGGGCTTTCTGCTGCTCTTGAAGGCGCGTGCGCAGTTGCTTGTTATAGATGGCCAGCGCTTCATCCAGACTGAGGTCCACACCGTTCTTGCCCTTGACGACAGCGGCGATTTCCTTGGCGAACTCGGCGTCTTTCACCTGCTCCTCCAGCTTTCCATCACGAGCGAGTTCAGCGAATTTTTTGAAGCCGGTGGTATACACGATCTGCTCGGCAGCCTCGTCGATGGCTTTGCGTTGGTTGGCCACGACCTTCTTCGCAGCACGAATGGCATCTTCGTCTTTCTTGGCGTTCGCTTCGGTCAGCTGCTGCTGAGCTTTCCGCACGTCGGCAGCGAGTTGCTTTTGGGTCAGGGCGATCTTCCCAGCCGCATCGGTGAGTTCCTTTGGTGTCAGGGCGTTGAGCGAACGATCCAGCCATTCGACACGGCGGATGGTGGAGTCGCGTTCGATCTTGGACTCGATGCTGGGTGCATCTGGGTTCGGCTTGTAGAGCGTGACCATGCTGTCCCAAATCTGCTCAGCGCTCATGCGGCGGAGAAGCGGGCCGGGGAAATGGTAGACCTCGCCCAGTTCGACATCCTTGGTGTAGGCAGCACGCTGATAAGTCGCGGTGTTGAAGACCATGCGCAGGTAGGCCTTCATGTCGTAGTTCAGGTCCTTCATGGTCTTTTCCAGAAAGGTCATCAGTGCTGGATTGCTCGGCACCGTGGAGTCGGTGATCTCATCGACCGGCTCGATCAAGCCCATGCCCATCGCCTTTTTCCACAAACGATTGGCGATCACCAAGGTGAAACGCGGATTGTCCTTGGAGGTCATCCACTGCGAGTAGGCAGCCACGGTGCTCTCCCCTTCCTTCACAATGCTGCCGTCCTTGGTGAAGGACGCCGGGATGGTGGGCTCGATGGTCTGCTTCGGCTTGGCGTCCGTGTATTGGTAGTCGTGCGGAAGTTGCAGCGCTTTCTTGTCGGTCTGATCGAGCACCGTGTTGTAGCGGAGCGGACGCAGCACCTCGTTCATGGCCTTGCCAAGATCCTTGCGGTCCACACCGGCGGGCAGCGCGAGTTCGCTACCTTTGGCCTTGGTCTTCTTGCCCTTGGCGGTGACCGCCTTCTTGCCGTAACCACCACTGAAGGCGCTTGCCAGAAGCGGGTTGGACAAGCCATTGCTGCTGGTCATGCCATAGGTGTGGGCCGCCATCTGGTAGTAGTCCATCTGGCTCCATTTATCAAAAGGATGGTTGTGGCACTGCGCGCAGACCATGCTGGTGCCGAGAAAGACCTGAGTCGTCACCGCCATGTTATCGAGCGGCATGTTGTAGTCGCGAATGTAGAAACCGACGGCCCCATTTTCATACGTCTTGCCATCGGCGGTAACCATATCGCGCACCATCTGATCGTAGGGCTTGTTGGCCTTCAACGACTCGCGGATGTAGTTGCCGTAAGCCGCGCCCGCTGGTTGGCTGTTGCCCTGAGTCAACTGTGACCGAGCACGCAGAATATCCGCCCAGTAGTTAAAGAAGTTCTGCGCATAGCCATCGGAGTCGAGCAACGCATCAATCAGCTTCGCGCGCTTGTCGGCGGCTTTGTCGGCCAGGAAATCAGTCGTTTCCTTGATCGTTGGGATACGGCCCACGATGTCCAGATACACACGGCGAACGAAGATTTCATCGCTCGCAGGCGCATTCGGCTGCTGCTTTTGCTTGGCCAGATTCACGGCAACGAGCTTGTCGATCTGAGCGACCTTGGCCGGTAAATCAACGGCGACTCGGGTGGTCAATGGGCTGGCGCCGAGGATGGCGGTGGCCAGCACCAATAGGCTGAGGGGGGCAGTCTTCATGGGCAGTAAGGGGTAGGGGTGCGCTGATAACGAGAGCCCCCCGCCGGTCTTTCACGCCATTTCAGCGCCTTTAACCAACAAGATCAGCCGAGGCCCACAGCATCCCGCACACGAGCCAGGGTCTTGCGAGCGACCAGCCGGGCCTTTTCAGCTCCCTCGGCCAGGACTTGGTCCACGTACCCCGGGTTGGCCACCATTTCAGCCCGTTTCTCACGGAAGGGGGCAAAGTAGTCCGTCACGCCTTGCAGCAGGCGCTTCTTGAAGTCGCCATAGCCCACGCCACCGCGCAGGTGATCATCGACCATCGTCTGATAGTCGGCCTCGCTCGCCACCAATTTGTAGAGCGCGAGGATGCTGCTGCCTTCGATGGCCTTGGGCTCCTCGACCGGTGTGCTGTCGGTCTTGATGCCCATTATTTTCTTCTTCAACTTCGACGGCTCTTCAAAGAGCTGGATCGTGTTGTCGTAGCTCTTGCTCATCTTCTGACCATCGAGCCCAGGCACCACGGCGGTCTCCTCCTTGATGCGCGGCTGCGGCAGTTTGAAAAGCCCCTCGCCAAAGGTCTCGTTCATCTTGATCGCGATGTCACGAGTCACCTCCACATGCTGCTTCTGGTCCTTACCCACGGGCACCACGTCGCTGTTGTAGATTAAAATATCGGCCGCCATCAGCACCGGATAGGCGAACAGACCATGCGAGGCCGAGAGCCCGCGAGCCACCTTGTCCTTGTAGCTATGGCAGCGCTCCAGCAAGCCCATGGGCGTGACCGTGCTCAGGATCCATGACAACTCACAGTGCTCTGGCACGTCGCTCTGGCGAAAGAATACGCACTTGGTCGGGTCGAGCCCGCAAGCCAGGAAATCGATCGCCAGATCGTGCACGTTCTCGCGCAGCACCTTCGCATCATGAATGGAAGTCAGCGAATGGTAGTCCGCGATGAAGTAATAAGCGTCGCCTTCATGTTGCAGCTTCAACGCGGCCTCCATCATGCCGAAGTAGTTGCCGATGTGGAGCTTGCCGCTGGGTTGAAGGCCGGAAAGGATGCGCATGAGTCAGAAGAAGGTGAAAAGTCGGAAGTCAAAAGGGAAAAATGGCGCGGAAGAAATCAATGTCACGTCAAAGGCACCGGCTTTGCCTTTAACCACGGCAGCGCCAACACCGATCCGACAATGATCGCCGCGCCCGCGTAGAAACCCAGGCTCATCTGCTCCGTGCTACCGAAGATCAGCGCCGCGAGCACGATGCCGTAAATAGGTTCCAAGTTATAAACGACATTGATCGTGAACATGGACAGGTGCCGCAGCACAATGATGTAGCCCGCATAGCCACCCACGGTGCAGACCTGCGATAGCACCAGCAGCCAGAGCAGATCCCAAGCCCCCGGCACCAGAGGCAACCAGGTGCCAGACACAAAGGGCAGCGCCACCAAACACGAAGCGCATGCCCCCACCATCTGCCAAAAGCACAGCGGCGCAAAGTGATGCCGATGCGTCAGCGTCTTGTTGCCCAGCGCGAACACCGTGGCCAACAGCACCGACACTAACGCCAGCGTGAAGCCCAGCCAGTAGCGCAACTCGACTTGGTAGATCAACGACACCGCCCCAATGATCATAAGCCCCACAAGCAACTCGCTGCGCCGCCAGCGACGCGTGCCATCGACGAGCGGCTCCGCCAGCGAGCAGGTAATCATGATCGCCGGCATGGCCGCCAGCGTGACCGACGCCGTTGAGAGCCGCGTAGACAAAAAGAACAGCAGCCAATGCCAGCCCATGATCCAGCCGATGCCCAGCAGCTTCCAAAGCTCATCGCGCGGCACCTTCAGCGGCACACGCATCAACTTCGCCACCAGCGCAAATCCAATGGCCGCCAACCCCGTGCGCCACACCGCTACATCCGCCGGTGGAATCGTGATCAGCTTGCCCAAAATCGCCGTCAAGCTCCAGGCAAAGACAACGAGATGCAGAAGGAGCGCGGGAGACATGAATATGGCGTGGGATCGTGAAAGGTAGAGGCTCAATGAGGCTCATTGTCCAGTATTCTTTGCTCATTCGTTCTTAGAACCTGTTTGAGTAATTTAACATGACATGTTAAATTACTCAAAATGAACTACATCCAAAGACAGATCGAACCGCACCTCCGAAACGCGGCCAAAAGCTTTCCCTGCGTGGTTCTCACCGGTCCACGCCGCTCCGGCAAAACGCATTTGCTCAAGCACCTTTTCCCCAAGGCCAGCTACTACTTGTTGGAAGACCCTGACATCATCGGACGCTTCCGCAACGACCCCCAGGGTTTTCTCGACGGACTCAAGCCACCCGTGATTCTCGACGAGATTCAGAACGTGCCCGAAGTCTTCAATTACGTGCGCACTCGCATTGATCGCGAACCCCGCAAGACAGGCCTGTGGTTCCTCACTGGTTCGCAAGAATCTGGCTTGATGCAAAACGTCACGGAATCCATGGCGGGCCGCGCAGCCATTCTCCAACTGCTCCCCTTCAGCGCTGCCGAGACCGACAAGACCACCTTGCTGCTCGGTGGCTACCCTGAAGTGCTTGCTCGTCCCAAAGCCGCGCAACTGTGGTTCAGCTCGTATCTGCAAACCTATCTCGAACGCGATGTGCGCGCCATCACAGCCGTGCAGGACTTGGCCATGTTCCGTCGCTTCTTAGCTCTGCTGGCAACCCGTCACGGACAAGTGCTGAACAAGTCCGACCTCGCTGCACCGCTCGGCATGAGCGTTCCCTCGATGGGGCGCTGGATAGACATCCTGGAAACCACGGCTCAGATCATCGTCGTGCAGCCCTACTTTGAAAATCTGGGCAAACGCCTCATCAAGTCGCCGCGCATCTACTTCTCGGACTCCGGCCTTGCCTGTCATCTGCTCGGCATTGAAACTGAAGCCGAATTGGAGAAGTCACCCTTCCTCGGTGCCATCTTTGAAGGCTTCATCGCCTCCGAAATCGTGAAGGCCCAAGTCAATGCGGGCAAGCGTCGCGAGCTGTATTACTTCCGTGACCAGCAAGGATTGGAAGTGGACTTTGTGGTGCCAGGTAAGAATGCCTCCGTGACACTGATCGAAGCCAAGTCGTCGAAGACTCTAAAAGCTGAGATGTCCAAGCCCATGCAAAGCCTTGCTGATGCGTGGAATCAACGCACTGAAAAGCGTGGCATCCGTCAGTTACTGGTGAGCCGCGCCACAGCCGCTTCCCTTCATTCAAGAGCCGTTAATCCAGGTGTAAGCGCTGTTTCCTGGCGCAATTTGGCTACCGAGCTCATTTGAGCAATTTAATATCATATGTTAAATTTCTCAAACATGATCGCTATCATCTTGTCAGCAACCAGCCAACCAGATCATTGAATGCATCCGCCGGAATCATCTGTGCAAAGGCAGGTGGCATCAGCGATTGCGGCAACTCGGTATCTTCCGCAATGTCACCCTTCGCGATGCGTTGCTCATTGCCTGCGGCATCTGCGAGGATGATGACTTGCCCAACCTCTCCACGCACAAAGCCCGTCATGGTGCTGCCATCTCGCAGCTTGATTTGATGCAGATGGAAATGCGCATCTACATTGCGATTTGGATCCAGGATGTCTTCGATCAAGCGATCTGCACCGCGATTACCGATGCCATCCAATTGCGGCCCAATGAGTCCGCCTTTACCAGCCAGTGAATGACAGACAGCACAGTTCGCAGTGAAAAGTAATTCCCCTTTGGATGCGTCTGGCTTTGCCTTGACAAAGGCTGCGCGTCGGGCGGCAAGCAAGCCCTCCATCTCTGGCTGCGGCTTGGCGACTTCCACCTTTGGCGGTTGCGGGAGGAAGGCATTCAGCTTGTCTCGCAGGCCGACCGCGGCGGTAGTGCGCAGGATCATGGCGAGTGTCTTGAGCTGCTTTTGGTGCGTATCGGCAGAGCTGAACGTCTCGACGCGAATCAGCGCAGGCTCGAACCCACCTGCACCCAGCCAAGCGTAGGCGTTACCGTCGTCACCATCGACGATCTCGAAACGCACCGCCTTGCCTTTGATTTCGCTGAGATCCCACTCAATGCGCTGAGCTACGTCTGTGCGCGGTGCAAGAGTGGTCCGCAGCGCCGCAGGTTCGCTGGATGAACCGTCCTGCACCAGTCGCACGAAGTTCTTTTGATTCGCCTCGGCCTTTGGAAGCCCTTGATGACCACAGAGCCAGAAGCTCAGTTTCTCGGGTGCGGCGAAGCTTCGGCTGCGCAGGATGCCTGTTAGTTTTTCTGGCGATTTGAGGTCCCGGTTCAAACTGCTGATGACACGAACCATGATGTCACCCAACCCTTTGCGTTCTTGAAGGCACCATGGGCTTTCGTTGTTGCTCCCCGCCACACTCAACCAGGAAAGTTCGATCTCCTGCGTCAGCAATGTCTCCGCCGTTTCCGTGGCCCAAGCCAGAAGGGTCGCAGGCAGCTTGCCCCCGCGTTCAAGCAAGCCATTGCGCAGGGCGTCGATCCAATCCACCGCCTGCGCGCTGCCGTTCGCTGTCTTGCGCGCTCTGGTGATCGCAGCAGCCAGAGTTTGCTCGTCGGCGTTGCATGCGAGATGGGTGAGCAGATTCGTTACACCGTCGGGCCACTGAGCAAACAAAAAGGCGGAAGCCTCAGCAGTAGGAACCGCAAACGAGATGTCGATGAGCGCCTCGGACTTCGTGTCAGTTAGTGCTGCATACGCGTCTTGAAGCTTCAGATGTTCACGAATGGCGATGCGCAGTTGATGGCGCAGTTGCAAGTCCTCGCTCTGCACCATCTTCAAGCCTTCCAGGAGTACTGGCAACGCCTCTGCTTGTGGATTTTCGGCAAACCAAGCCGCTGCGCGACGCACCACAAACGGATCCGCATTGGCAAGCTCTGCCAACGTGGTCTCCTTCAGGATCAATGGCGCAGGCCTTGTAAATTTGGCCGCATCTTTCTTCACCACCCGCCAAATCCTGCCGCGTTCCCTGTCGCGTCCCGGATGATCCAGCGGCACCTCGTAGTGGCCGATAATCCTGTTGTAGAAATCAGCGATGTAGAGCGCGTTGTCGGGACCTAGTTGCAAATCGACGGGGCGGAACCAGGGGTCGTCGCTGGTAATGAAATCCGGCTGCTCATTCGCCTCCGGCGTGCTGCCGGTGAAGGTGATCTTATCATGGTTCACCTTGGAGGTGACGCAGTTGCCGAGAAACATGTGGTCGTCCCACTCCGGCCCCCAGATGCCGCCGTCGACGTAAATGATGCCGCACAGCCCCGTGCTGCCGTGGCTGTGCTCGCACATATTCGGCGCGAAGCCGAGTCCATCGTGCGGCTTGCCGAAGCTGGGGTAGTGCGCGCCGCGCAGAAGTTGTGTGATGGGATTGCTGTGGCAGTCGGCGCTGTAGAGATTGCCATGCCGATCCCAGCACAGGCCGAAGGGATTGACTTGGCCAGCGGAGTAAAGCTCGACCTTCGAGCCATCAGGCCGGAAGCGGAAGACATTGCCGCTGTGCAGGTCGAGCTTGGAGCCATCTTTCGCTTCCAAATGAGAGGTATTGCTGAACCCATGCGTCGCATACACCCAGCCATCCAGCCCAAGGCGGAAGCTACTGCACATGCCGTGGGTATCTTTTTCATAACCGAGTGGGCCAAAGAGCACCTCGCGCAGGTCGGCCTTCCCGTCGCCATCGGTGTCGGCAAAATACCAGATGTTCGGAATGCTCCAGGCGATGCAGCCTGCCTGGTGCTCCGGTTTGTGCCAGGGGACGACGCCAGTGGGAATGTTCAGCTCATTGGCGAAGTCGGTGACCTTGTCGGCCCGACCATCGCCGTCCGTATCCTCCAGGATCTTGATCGCATCGCGGCTATCGCGCACATGGGTGCCCTGGGTGTCCATCCAGCGGTCTTGCTTGGCGGCATAGGGGTACTCGACCGTGCTGCTGACCCAGAGGCGACCTTTGGCATCGAAGGCCATGTTGATCGGTTTGTTGATCATCGGTTCACTGGCGAAAAGCTGGACCTCAAAACCCTCCGGCGCGTGCAGCTTCGTTTGCCCCTCCTCAGGCGTCAGAGCTTCGGTTTCGCGCACCAAGCGCAGGGCTGACTCCTGGCCAAAAATCAGCGCGGGACAGGCAAGCAAAAGGAGCAACGGGCGGCACATAGACTGAAATTACGCGGCGAGGCCCTGCTTTCTGAAAGCCAAAACACGTCGCCGCCACCCCAGACAGCCCCTTTTTCAGTAATTCCCGGCGCACGAAACCGTGCTTGCGTTCCTCCCGTTCACCCCGATGATCTCAGGCCTTCCGGTCCCAGCCCACCGCCCCGATGACCGGTCTGAAATGGGGCACGTGGTGAGCTTCCCGGACGGAGGTTCGCCATCGTTTTTTTACCAACGTCCGAACCAAGATACCAACACAAGTGAGTGAACTAACACTATCGGAACTGATCGCGGGCTCCTTCCGCACGTTCCAAGAGGGGTCCATCGTCAAGGGCCGCATCCTCGAAATCAAACCTCAGGTCGTCCTCGTTGACATCGGCTACAAGTCTGAGGGTGCGATCCCTTCCTCGGAGTTCGAAGACGAGGACATCCAGGTCGGCGACGAAATCGAAGTGCTCCTCGAGCGCCTTGAAAACGACGAAGGTATGGTCGTGCTCTCGAAAGAGAAAGCCGCCCACAAGCAGAACTGGGAAAAGATCGCCAAGGTCTTCCACGAAGGCGGTCTCGTCCGCGGCAAGGTCAAGGGCGTCGTCAAAGGCGGCCTCATGGTCAATGTGGGCGTCGAGGCATTCCTGCCCGGCTCGCAGATCGACATCATCCCGCCGAAGGATCTCAACGAATACGTCGGCAAGGTTTACGAGTTCAAGATCGTCAAGATCAACGACGACCGCAAGAACGTGGTCCTCAGCCGCCGCGAAGTCATCGAAGCCGAACGCGCCGAACAGCGCCAGAAGTTCCTCGAAGGCGTCAAGCCCGGCGACAAGGTCAAGGGCGTGGTCAAGAACATCACCGATTTCGGTGTGTTCGTGGACCTCAACGGGATGGACGGCTTGCTGCACATCACCGACATGTCCTGGGGCCGCCTCAACCATCCTTCCGAAATGGTCGCGATCGGTCAGGCCCTCGAAGTTCAGATTCTCGAAGTCAATCGCGAGAAGGAGCGTGTCTCCCTGGGCCTCAAACAGATGGCCAACAATCCGTGGGAAAACATCGAAGCCCGCTACCCAGTCGGCCACAATGTCCGCGGCAAGGTCACCAAGCTCGTCGCTTACGGTGCCTTCGTCGAAGTGGAAGAAGGCGTCGAAGGCCTCGTGCACGTGTCCGAACTCTCCTGGACCAAGCGCATCGCGCGTCCGTCCGATGTCCTCACCCTCGGCCAGGAAGTCCAGGCCGTCGTGCTCGGCATCAACAAGGAGGAGCGCAAGATCAGCCTTGGCGTCCGCCAGCTCGACACCAATCCTTGGGACGAGATCGACGTTCGCTTCCCTGTGGGCACTGTCGTGAAGCGCCCCGTCCGTAACCTTACCGCCTACGGTGCGTTTGTGGAGCTGGAAGAAGGCATCGACGGCATGATCCACGTGTCCGACCTCAGTTGGACACGCAAGATCAACCACCCATCCGAGGTCCTTAAGAAGGGCCAGGAAGTGGAAGCCACCGTGCTTGGCATCGACAAGGCCAACCAGCGCATCAGCCTGGGTATGAAGCAGCTCGAGTCCGACCCATGGTCGAAGATCGACGACCGCTTCAAGGTGGGCGACTTGGTCAAGGGCAAGGTCGCGAAGATCGCCAGCTTTGGTGCCTTCGTGGAACTCGAGGACGACATCGACGGCCTCGTGCACATCAGCCAGCTCAGCGAAGATCACGTGGCCCGCGTCAAGGACGTCATCAACGTCGGCGACGACGTGGAAGCCCGCGTCATCAAGGTGGACAAGGTCGAGCGTCGTATTGGTCTGTCCGTCAAGGCAGTCAACTACAACGAAGCCGACCTCAAGCGCGAAAGCCAGGCCTTCGAAAGCCTGCGTCCTTCCTCCGACCTCGTCGGCCTCGAACAGGCCTTCAAGTTCGCCACGGAAGAATGGCGCCCAGGTCAGCAGTAATTGCTATCTGCTACCTTCAAGAACTCACGAAGAGGCCCTCGCAAGAGGGCCTCTTTTTTGTAGCCACAGGAAGTCGAGATTACTCAGCCCGGCCTTCCTCAACATCCATCAGATCGAAGAACGTCACCAAGTCATCGCGATGCGCGAGCCCAGCTTCCGCCTTCTGCTGAGTAAATCCAGGCGTAGCCACATCGCGCCACCCGCGCTTGTGCATGAAGCCGTTGAAGATCTCGATGTGTTCCGCATCCGGCTTGCGACCGGTTTGAAAACACCACTCCAGAACCTCTTCATCCGTGCCACCTTGCAGCGTGCGCTCGCTTAGCGCTTCAAAGCTGACATCCAGCAGCTTGCAGATACGATCATCAAACGTGCGAGTGCCCGCGATCAGGCCCAGATGATAACCCTCAGGCAGTTTGCCATCCTTGGCATTGAGACGAATCTTGTCCAGGATGCGGCCGAAGATACAGATGCCGCCGACGAGGTCGCGTGGGGAACGGATGGGGAAGATCATGGTGGGGATGTGGTTGGGTGGTGAAGAGAAAGTGAGCGGGCGGAGTGGTGGGATCAATGACGAATGTCGAATGGACGGGGGGCGAGCGAACTCGGCCTCCGTTATTCGATGAACATCGCCCAGTCTGCCACGTCATGCGCGTTAGAGATGAACAGGTTCGTGGGCAACTCTTTCGGTGCCTTCGGAGCACGCAGCAGCTTAAACCCCGCCTCATCCGGCGTGCGGTCGGCCTTGCGCGAGTTGATCGACCGATGCGCCAGCACGCAGTTTTCCCACGACGTGTCGCCACCACGCGAGCGTGGCACGATGTGGTCGATGTTACCCTCGCTGGGCTGCAGCTTGCGGCCCGTGTATTGACACACACCACCATCGCGCTCCCACACGTTGCGCAGCGAGAAGCACGGACGTCGCTTCGGCACCTTGGCGAAACGCGCCAGCACGATCACCGTCGGCACACGGACCAACCCCCGCGCCGTGCCAATCGAGTGGTCACGCGCCCGCACCGTCAGCTTCAGCCAATCGTCCCAGCGCGTGGGCAGCATGTGCCCGTCGTCGCCGATGTCGAGCGCCGTGGCACTATCCCCCGCCATCATGCAGAAAGCCTGCGCAGGTGTCTTGGTGTCGATCGCCTGCCAGCCCTTGTTGAGGACGAGAACGGTGGATTTATGGAGCGTGGAGTTCATGGGCAAAAAAGGCAGCGCAGTCCTTCGGTGGCAGTGGTGTCGGCCCAGCTAACCACGCGCAAAATGCGATGCCCCAGCGACCTGCTAAAGGCATCACACCTGGGCCTGATGTTTGAGTGAAGGGACCTCACACCAACTGAATCTTTTCGATCTCGTTGATGAGGGCGTGTCTATCGGAGTCAAGGAACAGGAGGTTTTCAGGGCCTTGTCCGACCAACCAGCGAGTGCAAAGACACCGCGCTCGGGGAATTGGATGGTTCCGTAGCCGTTGAGGTCGAAGGAGAAGACCTTCGGGTCTGCCGAATGCTTCGCCTTCCACTGCGCAAACGTCGCCGTAGGCGCGTGGCCTCCGATCCAGCCTTGCCTGTCGCTGAGGATGATCACTCGATCATACGCGCGTTTCGCACGTTGGAAGATGCTGTGGAAGTTGGTCCCCGCCAAGGCGCATTGGCTTTCCAGCCAGCGCGCGAGCGCGAGAGTGCTGTCGCGTTTGTTGAGCGCGACATACTTCGCATCATCGCTGAAGAGCATCACATCGGCGTCATTGGCTTTCGCCAGGACGGATGCGAACAGCGATCCGATCTTGATCGGGCGCCCCCTCAATCGCGACGAGCGTCTTGCCGCTGAAGCGGGGGACGTTCGTGAGCGAGAGATCGACAGCATCGCTGAGCGCGGCGATGACGCGCAGCACCCCATGCGGACGCTCCTTTTCCAGTGCCTCCAGAGCCGTGCTAAAACGGAACGGGAGGACGAGCGTGACCTTAATGAGGCGTTCGTCGGTAAGCAAGTCGATGACGTCGTCAGCGAGATGCGGCACACTCGCACCCGCACTGACTTGCGTCTGAGACAAGCGCCTCTGCATTGGGCTACATGGGGAAACTGGTGCTTCCGGCAGGAGTCGCACCTGCGGCCACCGCCTTCGCAAGGCGATGCTCTATCTGCTGAGCTACGGAAGCTTTGTTGAAATGGGTCGGACACCTCGGTGTAGGCTTCGCCTTCACAGTATGGCTTCGCGTTTGGTATCGCCGCGCATCGCGGCATGGTGTTGCCCCGAGTGTCTCCTGGTCCCAAACCAGGCGGGTTTGCCGACTCCCTCGTATCCGTTTAAAAGGTCGACATGCACTCCAGACTTGCACCGGATTAGCGGAGGTTGCAGCTCCGTGGCAGGGCTCTTTGCCTTATGCATGATAATTGAAATTGGTTCCCTCGGCCGGATTCGCACCGGCTCCGCGACGTTCACAACGTCGAGTGCTAACTGATGACACCACGAAGGGAGTTGGCCTGGAAATGGGGCCTCCGGTCGGAGTCGCGCCGACAAGAACAGCTTTACAAGACTGGTGCCTTTCTAGTTCGGCCACGGAGGCAGAGAAGTGGTGCGCTACGCCAGTGCTGCCCTGGAGTCGTGTAGTTGGAAGCCACGCATACTTCTGTTACACCAGTAGCGCGATGACATAGCCGCTGGAACTGGATTTGCACCAGGACTTTCTACTCTTCAGGGAGACGCGCAGACTGACTACGCCATCCAGCGATAAAAAAATAAAATGGTCTCTCAGCAGGGTATCGCACCCCGGTCTGTCCGTTATCAACGGACGGCTCTGCTTTTGAGCTACAGAGAGATGGAGCTGCGCTCACTGTCGTGGAAGCTCATTCGCGCAGCATGGCGAAGTAAGGAGGGTGGGTTGAAATCAGGCAGTGAAAATGCTTGTAGGACTCCGAGTCGCACGGAGGAAGACCGGCTTATGAGACCCGTCTGGAGACTCCTCCATCCCGCCAATGGGAGCCGCACAGGAGACTGCGCGGACTTCGTTGAAATCAAAGAACCGCAAGGAGCCGGGGCTCATGGGTCTGGCCGACACCCGTGCATCGCAACCACTGTGCATGCAGATGTCTCAACAGTTTTTCTCTCCCCATCCAAACCGCCAGACCAACACTGAGCCGGGGCCTTCCTTGCGGTCCTTTGACTTCATTTTTGTGGCGCGGCGGGCTGGTAACGCTGCAGCATGGGACGGGTTTGGAATCCGTTGCATTACTTGTCTGCCACCGCCGCGCATATAAAATGGACCGACACCGCTGCCAGGACTTTCGAGGTCGTGGCACCCGCAGGCTTTACTCGGCGGATGTTTCGGTGTTTGTGGCACACCTCCCGTGATTGATCGGCGCAGACAGATAAATGGATTACCTATCTTTGAGATCGTTCAAGCCGTTGCATATTGGAAACTTTCGGAGGCTCCAAGACGGCGCATGAACACGGGTATCGAATGTCATCGCTGGCCTCGTTCAACCTCGCCAGGATCAGGCGTGAAGTTGACGAGTGAGGATGACGGGGTAACCTGATCACAGGTTACGGAGTTCGATGCGCAGTTGCGAAACTGTTCGTGCTCAGTGGCCGATCTGCCCCGTCACTGGTTGCAGCCAGTGGCGGGGGTTTTTTGGATCGCCCTGAATGAGGGTGAAATGGAAATTAGGTCATGGATGCTTGCTCTATATGGTTTGGCGGGCCATCTGGCGCAAAAAGAAACCCCGCTTGCCGGGTGGCGAGCGGGGTTCGAGAAATTCAAAAGGTGAACTCGAAGCAACCTTACGGTCGCGCGCTCGCTGTGTGTGTCATGGGGTTAAACTCCTGCTTGCTCCGCAGCAAATAACCGCGCTCAAGTCGTGTCATCCCGCAGCCGCACCATGCGTCTCTTCCGGAGACGGTGCGAATGGTTGCTGGATGTATCGAGTTCATGTTGGATGAAGGTGACACGAGTGTAAACGCTCCTCGATTGGCGTCAAATCTTTTTTTATCCTTTTGTTTTTGCCGAGCGAGCATTTTGCTGATGCGATGCGGCGGTCGCACAAGATCAGCTCAGCCTGACGGTTTGCATTCTCGGTCCTGCTTGCTACCTGCAACCCATGTCCAATATCGGCACCCCCCTTTCTCCCTCAGCCACGAAAGTCATGATGCTCGGCTCGGGCGAGCTGGGCAAAGAAGTGGTCATCGAGCTGCAACGTCTCGGCGTAGAAGTTATCGCGGTAGATCGCTACGCCAATGCACCGGCCATGCAGGTTGCACACCGCAGCCATGTGGTGTCGATGCTCGATGGCGAAGCTTTGCGCAGGCTGATTGAGGTGGAGAAGCCGAACTACATCGTGCCCGAGATTGAGGCGATTGCGACGGACACGTTGGTCGAACTGGAAGGCGAAGGTTTTACCGTCATCCCCACCGCACGCGCAACACAGCTCACAATGAATCGTGAAGGCATTCGCCGTCTCGCGGCTGAGCAACTGGGCTTGAAGACCTCGGCATACAAGTTCGCGAGCACAGAGGACGAATACAACGCCGCCGTGCTGGAGATCGGCTTCCCTTGCGTGATCAAGCCCATCATGTCCAGCAGCGGCAAAGGGCAGAGCGTGGTGAAATCGGAGGAGGACATGGCCCATGCTTGGCAGTATGCGCAGGAAGGTGGGCGCGCTGGCAAGGGTAAGGTGATCGTGGAAGGCTTTGTCGAGTTCGACTACGAGATCACCATGCTCACCGTTCGACATGTGGGCGGCACTTCTTTTTGTGCACCGGTCGGACATACGCAGATCAAGGGCGATTACCGCGAAAGCTGGCAGCCGCACCCCATGAGCGCCAAAGCGATCGCCGCCGCTGAGCACATGGCCGACGCCATCACCGAGGCGCTGGGCGGTCGCGGTTTGTTCGGCGTGGAGATGTTTGTGAAGGGCGACGGAGTCATTTTCAGCGAAGTGTCGCCGCGTCCACACGACACCGGCTTAGTGACGCTGATCTCGCAAGACCTGAGCGAGTTCGCGCTGCACGTGCGTGCGATTCTCGGTCTACCGATTCCGAACATTCATCAGCATGGCCCATCGGCCTCCTGCGCCGTGCTGGTGGAGGGCGATTCGAATAAAGTGAAATTTGGCAATCTTGCGGAAGTGCTTGCCCAGCCCGACACCCAGCTGCGCCTTTTTGGCAAGCCGAACGTCAGCGGGCAGCGCCGCATGGCGGTAACTCTGGCACGTGCAGAGAACATCGATGAAGCGCGCGCGAAGGCGCACCGAGCAGCTTCGGCGATGGAGATTGTATTGTAGCCGGGGAGTGGCGAAATGAGGCGAGGCGTGCAAGACCTTCCAGTTCGATCTAATAACTGGTTACCGGATTCGTTCTCAAGATTGCAAAGTTCTCTCCATGCCCGACCCACGCACCCAGATTGATTCCGCTGCGCTGGTTAGGGAGGCGATGGGACTCTACGAAAGCCAGCTCATCGCCTATGCCGCCAACATCCTCTCAGGAGACACCGACCGCGCCCGCGACGTGGTGCAGGACACGTTCCTGCGCCTCTTCCAAGCGGAGCCGGATCGTGTCCGTGAGAACCTCAAGGCGTGGCTCTACACAGTCTGCCGCAATCGCGCCCTGGACATCCTGCGCAAAGACCATCGGCTTGAGCTTGGCGACGACGAGAAGATCCTCAGCTTCACCGATCACCGCCCCGACCCGTCCAACGCCACGGACACGAGTGAGCTTTACGACCGCGCCTGGCAATTGCTGGAGCAGCTCAGCCTCAATCAGCGCGAGGTCATCCGGCTCAAGTTCCAGCACGACTGCTCCTACAAGGACATCGCCCGCATCACCGGGCTCAGCATTGGCAACGTGGGCTTCCTCATGCACGTCGGCCTCAAAAAGCTGCGCGCTCTACTGACCGAACAACTTTCCTAACGCACCCCTTTTTCATGAACACAACTGACCATCCCGACCTGACAGCGTATGCCCTGGGCGAGCTCGACACCGAGCATGCCGAAGCGATGACACGCTGGATCGCCGAGACACCGGAGGCAAAGGCTGAGCTAGAAAGTGTCAACGACCTCTCCACCTACCTGCAGAGCACGGCACCACTTGCCGTTTACAGCTTGCATTCACATCAGCGCGAGGCGGTGCTGAATGGCCCACAGCGCGTGCGGCAGCTCGTTGCGGCAGCCCAGCAGAAACAGCCGAAGAAGTCGGCAATCATGCCTCTTTTGCACATCGTGTCGCGGCTTGCCGCCGCGGCCGTGCTTGTGTTTGCAGGCTACATCGCGGGCACTCATTTTGCAGCTCCAAAGCCAGAGATCACTCATGCCCTGCCCAAGCCGAAGGCTGAAGCAACGCCCCCGACCAGCGCTCCATCCGCCGCCGCCGTCAAAGCCGTCGAAGTACCTGCGCCCGTTATCGTAGCGGCATCACCTGAAACCAAGGCTCAAACCGCCCTTACAATCAGCAAGCCGCAAGCAGTGGAGCCGAAAGCCACGCCCAAGCCAGCCGTGATGGCAGTCGCCAAGGTGGCGGAGTCCGCGACCAAACAGCCGGGGGTGAAACTGGCAGCGCCCATCAACCGCTTGCTGACCTCCGCCTTCGTCAATGCGTCACGCGACTCCCACGCAGAAGTCGTGCTGCGCCCTGTGGAAACCCGCCCTGCCGCTGCATCTACTGGCCCTGTCGCTGCAGCTCTGGTCAAGGAGAGCCCCAAATCTTCTGCGATGCCGGTGAAAACGAAGACAGCAGAGTTGCTCATCCATTCCTGGAAGGCCGAAGTCGCCTCCTGCCCATGGGATGAGTCGCACCGCCTTGTTCGCTTGGTCGTTCAGATTCCCGGCGAACAGCCCGCTGCGGCCCCTGGCCAAGAGTATGCCCTGAGCATTAGCTTTGATGCCAACTACGTGCGCAGCTTCCGCGCCCTCGGCGAGCGCAGCGTGCCCGCGAGCGCAGCGGATGCGCCCGCCTTCCACATCGCTTGGTATGAGTTCATCCCCAACGGTCAGGCCAGCGATGCCGCTCGGGTGATCGGCCATGTCACCCTGCCAAATGCACGGTTCACCACGGCCACCACGGCGCCCTTCGATGCCTCTTCATTACAAGTCGTGGATCGTGGCGCAGGCTGGGCCAGCGCACGTGATGATTTCCTTTTTGAGAGCGCGATCATGGGCTTCGGGCTGTTGCTGAAAGGTGAAAAAGACAGCGGTGTGCTTGATCACGCCTTGGTGCTGGACCTCGCCCTGCGCGCGGGGGCTGAGGATGGCGAGCGTGCAAAATTCGCCAAGCTGGTGAAGGACGCGCAGAAAGCTGCCGGGCTTTAGACGTGCAGCGCACTTTGACTTGCGTCACATCCCAAGACAAAAGACGCTTCTATGTCCACCATCGTTGTCGCCCAGAAAAATGGCGTCGCCTGCATTGGCGCCGATACCCTCAGTTCGCTCGGGCCCGTTCGGCAGCGTGCGCACCACGTGGTGAACAAGACCAAGATCACCTACATTGAGGATACCTTCATCGGGCTCACCGGCACGTCGGCAAGCCTAGTGGTGATGAACAGCTACTTCGCCAATCCCGAGCGCCCGCGTGATTTCTCCTCGGCTGACGCGATCTTCGAGACTCTGCGCCACGCGCACTACTTCCTGAAGAACGAATACTTCATGGCCACGCATCCCGACAAGGGCGACGAATACGAGACCACGCAGTTCTATGGTCTGGCCGCAAACCCGCACGGCATCTTCGCCATATACTCGTATCGCAGCGCGCAGCAGTTCGCACAGTTCTGGTCCGCAGGCAGCGGACGCGACTTCGCTCTTGGGGCAATGGCCGCCGTCTATGATCAATGCGCGACCGCCGAGCAAATCGTGCGCATTGGGCTGGAAGCAGCGGCTGAGTTCGACAGTGCGACGGGCGAACCTTTTGAGATTTACAATGTGAAGCTGGCACCGCCTCCACGCGCAAGACGCAGTGCTCCGAAGAAGCGGAAATGAGCTACTTCACCACCCGCATCAACCACTCCCGCGCCTGCTGCCGAATGGGTAGATCACACAACAGCCAGCGAGCGCTATGATTGACATACGGCAGGGTGACGAAGGTGAAGTCCCCCTGCACGCCTGTGCTAGCGATGGCCTGCTGCGTTTTGTCCGTGCCCCGTTCCTGGCTGATCCACTGTGGTCGTGAGCCCAATCGTTTCATCCGCTCGGGCCACGCGGGCTCATCGGGAGTGGG
>Ga0247834_1002553_pt1 | contig 27052 bp, 29 predicted proteins | sample LaCruzMarch2015__8_FD_187118 | JGI IMG/M metagenome (GOLD analysis project Ga0247834, IMG submission 187118) | Freshwater microbial communities from meromictic Lake La Cruz, Castile-La Mancha, Spain - LaCruzMarch2015_12m | ecosystem: Environmental > Aquatic > Freshwater > Lake | place: Spain...
CCTGAGCGGCCCCCACCAGTGAAAGCGTTGGTTGAGCATGAGGCTGCTTTTATGCCTCATACCCCAAGCGGGTACAACTGGATTTTTGACCCAGTCCGAGGTTTTAAAACACTGCCTAGGATCTGCGGGTGCGGAATGGCCGTTGGAGCCGTGAAGTTGATCGCATTCGTGTATTCACGATAGGCGATGCTTACTTTGGTGGACTGACTTGTGATCGCGAAGATGTAGCCTTTGTCGGTGAACGCCGCCCCATAATAAACGTTGAACGGTGGGCTGCCGACGCTGGCAAATCTCGGGTCAACAATATTGCGGCTGCTTGTCGAACCTGCAAAGACCAACCCATCCTTCGACGAGGCAATCGTCGTGGGTGCATACGGGAACGTCGGGTCTGCATAGGTGGCGTAAATCCCATTGGCGTCGAAGACCTTCATTCCATATTGAGAGGACTGCGAGTAGTTGCTCAAGACGCACACTCGAGAGGAGTCCGTGACTGTAATCCCGATGGGAGTATTGGCATAGAACTGCCCTGGCAAGCTCCCCAACTGCCCCCACTTCCGCAGGAAGGCGCCGCTGCTGTTGAACACCTGCACGCGGGTATTCCCCGGATCGCAGACGAAGATTTCGCCGGTCTTGCCGCTGACGGCGATCATGGTGTTGTCGGTGGCGGTGGCGATGCTGAACTGCCCGTCCGCACTCCCTGCGCTACCCCACTGGCGGATGAAGTTGCCGCTGGCGTCATACATCTTCACGTTCGAGCTGGTGCGGTCCAGCACATAGACGTTCCCGGCGGCATCGCAGGCGAGGCCGAGGATGTAGCCAAACGTGTCGGTGAAGCGGCGGATGAAGACCCCGGCCTCGGTGAACTGAAGCACGCGGTTGGGATTGCTGCCGCTGAACACCTCCCCCACATACACACCGCCACTGCCGATGGCGATGCTGCGAAGCTGGTTCGTCGTCACCGGGCTGGAGAACTGCAGGCCATCATACCGCCAGTTGTCCTGCGGCATGGTCTGGGCGCTGCCGGTGGCGGCGAAGATCAGGAACCCGAGGGCGGAGAGCAGCCGCGTAGGCGCACTCGCCAGAGTGCGGATGGGGCGTGGCAGGGCGGACAGCCGCGATCTGGCGAACGGGCCTATGGTGGAGAAGGATTGTGGGAGCTTCATGATCGTGAGGAATGGTTGAGCTTGAGGGATCGAGGACGAGTTCGAGTAGGAGGAGGACGAATGGAAATCAGGGCACCACGACACTCACCACCTCACTCGCCAGTCCTTCACCAGCATCATTCACGCCGGTGACGGTGATCTGCACGGTGGCTCCGGCGGGGAGGTTTTCGAGGGTGTGCTGGGTGCCGGGGGTGTTGAGGATTTTCACGGGCTCGGCGTCGGTGCCCACGACCTGCTTGTAGTAATTGAAGCTGTTGGCACGGCGGGCTCCATCTATCTGGATGAGGGCGCGGTTGCCGCCGAGGGCGGTGACGTGGACGTTGCTGGGCTGGCCGGGCGTGGCGGGATCGGCGGGGCGGCTGAGGCCAAAGTCGTACCATTTCGGGTCTTCGGCACTGAGCTTCTGCTCCAGCTCATTGATGGTGCCACGGTAGCGGGCGCGGAAGGTGGCCTTGGCTTTATCCCGTTCGATGATTTTTTCTTTGGTGAGCCTCAGCGCGTTGCCCACGCCTTTGCGCGCATTGGAGACGGCGCTGTGCAGGGCGGTGGCGATGGCGGCGGTGACCTCCAGCGGAGCGTTTTCCTTGCCAGGATTTTTCGTGAAGTAGGCGGCCAGTCCGCTGAGGGCGGTGAAGCGCTTGTCCTGCGTGCTGGGGATGCCCACGGTCTGGTCCGGCAGGCCGGTGGCGATCCAGGCATCGCTCCAATCATTGCCCAGGGAGATGCTCAGCACCTTGATGGCTCGGGCGATGAAGCCTTTGCCATTGCTGTCTGCCGTGCGCAGGGCGCTGTAGGCGGCAGGCTCGGCCCCCTCGGCGGCGGCGAGGGCGTTTTGTGCTTCGATGAGGGCATCCAAATCGGTGCGGAAGTCCTCGGGGGTGTTTTGTTTGATATTGCAGGAGGCGGCGTGCTGGAGCAGTCCGTCGTGGAGGTCTTCACCAGCGGCGATCAGCTCGCCAATGGGATCAGGAGTGGGGTTCGAGGCCATGGATGTAGTGGTTTGTGCTTGGGTTTGACGGGGGGAAACGCGTAGCTGCGGGCGCAAGCCCGTGGTGGAAACGCGTTCGAACTCCCTGGCATCCACCGCCTTGGGGCGGCGGCTACGTAGCTGCGGGCGCAAGCCCGTGGTGGAAGTGTGCTCGATCTTCCGGGCGACCACCGCCTTGGGGCGGCGGCTACGTAGCTGCGGGCGCAAGCCCGTGGTGGAAGTGTGCTCGAACTTCGGGGCATCCACCGCCTTGCGGCGGCGGCTACGTAGGCGGCGGCGGCTACGAGCCGCTTGCCAGTCTGGCAGCGCACTAAATGACCGCCATTTTACCGGCTGACCGTGCGCCTGCGGTGCCGATGACGGACGTTTGGCCGTCTGCCGAATGGCAGGAGCCCCTGCGGCTGGTCGTGGGGCCGTCTGCCAGTGTGGCGGCCGTGGCGCTGGCGGACGGCGCGGCGTCAGCCCGTCTGGCAGGGCACCCACCCGCCGGGCATTGAGCCGTCTGCCACTGGCAGAGGCGGAAATGACAGGCGTAGCGCCGACTGCCACGCTGGCAGCGGGTAATGCGCCTACCGCCGTGTAGCCTCTAACATGACGACCGGCGATGCAAAACGCCTTACCGGCATCCCAATGGCCTAACTCAGTCGTGATAACGACAGCTTGACAGCCCCATGCAGGCTCACTGCCCTGAAGCCCTGAAGCCCTGAAGCCCTGAAGCTGCTGTCGCTATAGCTTGCTGACATGGGCCGAATTCTGATCAAAGCCGCGCATATCACAAGCATCTTTTTTAATGCGTCGAAGTTTTCACATGGCGTCCAGTTTCTCCCGATCGTGAACAACTTTTCCCTATTTACATCGTTCGACACCGCGAATCATGATCATCGCCTCAGAACCCACCATTGACCTTCCGTTGGAGAATCTGTCTTTCAGGCAAAAGCTGGATCTCTTTCACCATCTGCGTGAGGAACTAGGCTTCGAGATGAACCCTGAGCCACCGGACTGGCACTACGGGATACTCAAGAAGCGGGAAGATCGCATCGCACGCGGAGAGGGCACTTGGATACCCATTGAAGATGCTTTCAAGAGCTTGAAGGCCAGTCTTCCTCCAGATCGAATGCCTGTTTGATCAACCATCTCTTTTGAATAACCTCCGCTCATGACCATCGCCGCCAATCCCCCCATTGAATTGCCATTGGAACGCCTCACTCATGACCAAAAGCTGGAAGTCCGTGACTGGCTGAATCATGAGTTGGCAGACTGCGCTCCTCAAGACTGGCATTTCGATGTGCTGGCGGAGCGGGAGAAGCAGATTGCCTCTGGTGAAATGAAACTCATCCCTCTGGAGCAATTTGCCCGAGAGCTGGAGGCTGAATTCCCGTGAACGTGGTCGTTGCTGCCGGTGCTAAGGTGGACATTGCCAAGTCCTACTCATTCTATGAGAAGCAGTCGGCAGGATGGGGCGGCTACTTCCGTCAATGCATCGTTGAAGACCTCTTTCAGCTAGAAGAAACGGCTGGCATACACCGAATCATCAGCGGCTATCACCATGTGAAATCAGCCGCATTCAACTCGATCCTCTACTACCGCATGGAGCCTGATGCCGCCGTCGTCATCGCTATCCTTGATGGCCGCATCCGGCCTGCAAAACGTGACCGAATCCTGAAAAGCCGCCGTTAACCCTTCGAGTGAGTTTGATCCTCCATCGCTTTTGAATACCCTCCGCTCATGATCATTGCCGCCAATCCTCCTATTGAAATCCCGCTCGAACGGCTCACTGGCCCGCAGAAGTGGGAGCTTTTCCAGACGCTGTGGGAGCAATTGAGCGCGGGCCAAGAACGTGATGAAAGTTCACCGGAATGGCACGCTGAAGTCCTCCGTGAACGTCTGGACCGAGATGCGCGTGGAGAGGCCGTTTGGCATGGCGTTGATGAGTCGTTTGATCGAATCCGGCAGCAGATCGCCCATGGTCGTTAAAATCGAGAACTCAGCCGAATGGGACATGATCGAAGCTCACTGGTTCTACGAAGACCAGGAGATCGGAGCTGGAGACTATTTCCTGAGGATGATCAGGCTTGAAATCCTGGAACTTGCACGAACGGGTGGTGTTCACCGGAAAAGACATGGACTTCATTTCTGCCCCTCCCGATGCTTTCCTCACGGCTTTTATTATCGCGTTGACGACGAGATCGTGAAGGTCTTCGCCGTTCTCGATAGCCGCCGCAGTCCTAGCTGGATTCGGCAACAATTGAAAGGCCGTTAATCCCCACATGCCCACCTTCGCCTACACCGCCCTCAACACCTCCGGCCAGACCGTCACGGGAAACCTCGCCGTGAACTCGCGTGCGGAGGCGTTTCGGAAGCTGGAGGCGCAGGCTTTGACTCCGGTGAAGGTGGCAGAGGAGGTGAAGTCCGCCAAGGCGGGCGCAGCAGCGGCGGCGGCGAAGGCGGAGGAGAACATGCCCGTGAAGCTGAAACGAGCGCAGATCATCCTGCTCACGGAGGAGCTGGCGGATATGCTGGATGGCGGATTGCAGATTGACCAGGCGCTGCGGGTGATCCAGGAGCGGCAGGAGGATGTGGCGCTGCGGAAGGTTTCCGGCATCCTGCGCGACCAGCTCCGCGAAGGCTCGACGGTGGCGAAGGCGCTCAAGAAGGCCTCGCCGAGTTTCGATGACCTGTATTGCAACCTCGTGGCGGCGGGGGAGGTCAGCGGCTCGCTGGCACCCATTTTGCGGCGGCTCGGCCAGAACCTGGTGGTCATGGCGGAGCTACAGTCAAAGGTGACGCAGGCGATGATCTACCCGGCCTTCCTCATCGGCGCGTGCATCGTTTTGATGATCGTCTTTATGACCGTCATGGTGCCGCAGATCACGGATTTGCTTGGTAAGAGCGGGCAAAAGCTGCCGTTCGCTACGCAGATGCTCATCAGCTTCAATTCCTTTCTCGCTGCGTATTGGTGGGTCATCCTGTCTGTCCTGACCATCGCCGGGCTGTCGTTCAAAGCCTACACGGCCACGCCGCAGGGGCTGATGTGGTGGCATGAGGCGCGGCTGAAGATTCCGCTCGTCGGCCCGGTGATCGCCACGCGCTTCTACGCGCAGTTTAGCCACTCCATGGGCAGCCTGGTGGGGAACGGGGTGCCGCTGATGAACAGCATTCGTCTGGTTTCCAAAATCTCCGCCAATGTCTTCATCCAGTCTCTACTGACGAAGGTTACGGGACTCGTGGCCGAGGGCGGGGCGCTGTCGAACTCGCTGAAAAAAGTCGGTCACTTTCCCCTCATGCTGGTGGACATGATTGCCGTGGGGGAGCAGACGGGCCAGCTCGGTAAGTCCCTGGAAAAGAGCGCCGTGCGCTATGACAAGGAGCTGGACAAGCGCATCAAACGCATGACCGCCCTGATCTCGCCGATCATCATCGTTTTCATGGCGGTCATCGTCGGCGTTGTGGCCTACTCCATCATTTCCGCCGTATTTCAGTCTGTGAATGGCATCCGCGGCCGAGTTTAAGTGTTCAAAGTCCGTCTCCGACCCTGCATAATCCCCAAATTCCGTTAATTCTTTCCATATCAAACCATGAACATCCCACGCCTAACTCCGCACTCCGCACTCCGCACTCCGCACTCTGCTGCCTTCACCCTCATTGAGATCGTCATCGTGCTGACGATCATCTCCATCCTCGCCGCTGGTTCCATCTACATGCTGAAAGGCAACGTGGATGTGGCCAAGGAGACGCGGGTGGACAGCGACCTGCAAAACATCATGACCCAGCTCCAGCTTTATGAGGCCCGCAACATGCGCGCGCCGACCACGGAGCAGGGGCTGAAAGCGCTCGTCGAGAAACCCACGACAGAGCCGCTGCCAGAGAAGTGGTCCGCCCTGCTGGAAGAAGTGCCGAAGGATCCCTGGGGCACGGAATACAAGTACCGCTACCCGGCCCAGAAGTCGAAGAAGCCGTATGACGTTTACTCAGTCGGCAAGGACGGCACCGAAGGGACCGAGGATGACATCGGGAACTGGAAGGCGACGGCGGTGGGCAAGTAAGAATGATGAATGATGTGTGATGAATGAAAGCAAAAATCAGAAATGACGGAAGTGAAGTGGCTGGGGCTTTAGGGCTTCGGCATTCATCGTTCATCGCTCATCATTCATCATTCCGCTCCGGCTTCACCCTCGTCGAGATCGTCATCGCGCTGACCATCATCGTCATCATCGCGGCGGCCTCCATTCCCAGCTTCAAGGGGTTGCGGGATGAGCAGCTCGCGCGGGAGCCGATTCAGGAGCTGGTGCATTTGGCGAAGGAGGCGCGCATTCGCGCGATGCGGGAGAAGCGGCCGTACCAGGTGGCGTTTTATCCCGGTGGGTTTGTGGCGTCGCGCTACTTCACGCCGTACTTACAGCTCGCGGAGTTGACCACCTTTCTCCAGGAGGGTGAGACGGGGGTGTCGCGCCTGAACCCGAACTCGGACGACAACGACGCTGATCTGGACGCCGGGGCAGGGGAGGTGCCGAAGACTGCCCTGCCGCTGGCCCCCACCGCGCCGAAGCTGGATGACAATTGGCAGGAGCATTACGACCTGCCGCAGGACACGCAGTATGCCATCAAGTTTTGGCATGACCTGGAGGAGACGCCGGTGAGCGGGGAGGTGGTGAAGCTGTGGGTCTTTCAGCCCACGGGCATCTGCCAGCCGCTAAAAATCCGCCTGGAGCGCCAGAGCGCCGTTTTCAATGTCGAATTCGGGGCGCTCACTGCGGATATTGTGAAGGAGGTCATTGATCTGCGATGAAGGCATGTAAAACGAGTTTTCCAACTCGTCGGGAACGAACTCGGAAGTTCGTTTTACGGGAACGAACTGGAAAGTTCGTTTTACGGCGGGGCTACATCCTGCTGGAGCTGGTCATCGCGCTGACTATCTTCGCCATCGCGGTGCTGGGGCTGGCGCGGTCGTTGAATACCTCGATGGAGGTGGCGAACATTTTGAACATGGACCAGCGCGTGCGCATCGGCATGAGGTCGTTTTTGGAGGAGGTCAGGCGCAAGCCGCTCAACGAAATGTCCACCACCATGACGGATGCGGCCACGGGCGTGACCTACACCAGCTCTGCCGAGCGCGTGGCCCTGACGACGACGCAGGGCAGCACTTTGGAAGACCTCTACAATTTGAAAGTGACAGCCTCTTATCTGGTGGGAACCGAACAACGGGAGGAAAGCGTGGACGTGTATGTTTATAAACCTGCCGAGAAATAGAGCGCCGATGCGGCTGAGTGGACAAGAAATTCGAGCTTCGAGTTTTAATTTCCGCACTCCGCACTCCGGCTTCTCTCTGCTGGAGGTGGTCATCGCCATGACCATCCTGGGCATGATCACGGGCACGCTGTTTGCCATTATCCAGGGCAGTGTGCGTGGGGCGGCGCAGATTGAGCAGCTGCAGCGGGAGAATGACGGCATTAACCGCTTCCTGGATCTCTGCCGGAAGACCTTCACTACGCTGCCGAGCACGGCCACGCTGACGCTCACGCTGCTGGATGCCAATGTGGCTGCGGCAGGGCAGGAGCTGACCATCGCCGGTTCGCCGAACTGCTTTGGCTTTGGTATCAAACCCATTTCCTACAAGGAAACGATCCTCGGCCTGCGCCCCGACCCAAATGGTGCGACGGACCAGAACGGCGCGCTTGTCCAATACCTCAGCCTTTCTCGTGAAGACCTGATCCCGCAGAGCGATGACAACTCAATGGCCCTGCGACAGGAGACCACGGGCCTGTCTGCGCCCGATGACCAGGGCCGCTACTGGATGCCGCTGCTGCCAGATGTGGTGACGCTGAAGTGGCGCTTTTACAAAGAGGATGACGATACCTGGCTGGAGGAGTGGGACGACTCCGAGTGGCCAGCGCTGATCGAGGTTCAGCTCGTCATGCGGGACCGCACCACACCTATCCGCATGGTCTATGGCGTGCCCACCATCAAGCTCATTGTGGGAACTGGAACGACAACAACCAGCAGCAGCAGGAGCGCGACGACTACAGGTGGCAACAACAACGGTGGCAACCAAGGAGGTGGAGGCGGTAGTGGCAGAGACCAGGGTGGCGGACGTGGATCTCCGGGCGGCGGCGGGCCGCGTGGGGGCGGCCCCGTTGGACCTGGCGGTCCTGGGGGTGGCCCAGGCAGAGGCGGCTCCACGGGGGGAGGCGGAAACTCTGGCGGCGGTGGACAGGGAGGGGGCGGACGATGAAGACGATGAGTCCAGCTTTGATCGCACAAGGGCTGAGGCGTCCGCAGCCCGGCTCCGCGCTCATGCTCATGGTGTGGGCCGTTTTGCTCATGTCCGTCACAGTCATGGGCGTGGTGGAGTACATCCGCTACAGTGCAGATGAGGCGGTGCTGGCGGCTGCGGATTTCCGTGCCTTGCATCTGGCAGAAAGCGGACTGGCCGTGGGTCTGCATCCATCGGTACGACGTGGGGACAAAGTGCTGAAGCAAAAGATCGGCACGGACAGTGGCTTCGATGTCGTCATCAACTACGAAGGCGCGCGCATCCCCATCAACTTCATCACGGATGAACGTCTGCGCGAGGCCGTCTATGAACTCTTTGTCCGCTGGGGGGTGAACAGCGACGAGGCGGGAGTCGCCAGCGAGTCCCTGGCCGATTGGGTGGACCGCGACGATGAGGTGCGCGCGAACGGTGCCGAGACTGCCTTTTACGAAAGCCAGGGCGTCTATGAGATTCCCCGCCAGCAGGGCTTCATCAATGTGGATGAGATGCTGCTCGTGCGTGGCATGGGCGTGGTGGACCGCCTCAAGCCGGATTGGCGCGAGTTTTTCAGCGTCTATGGCGACGGTACCATTGACCTGCGCACTGCATTTAAAGAGACACTGATTGCTGTGGCGGGAGCCTCTGAGACCGACGTGGAAAACTTTGTCTCCCGCCGTGACGGTGCCGATGGCATCCCCGGCACAGAGGACGATCAACGCATCTCTGACAGCGAGGCGTATCGCCTCCTCGGCCTGACTGGCGACCGTGCCCAGGCCATGCAGAGCATCTTGACCAGTGATGACGATTTGCGCCGCATCACTAGCACCGGCTATGTGGGTGAAAAGCGCGCCCAGATCATCGTCATCGCGCGGCGTGGGGATGACCGTTCGCTGACGTATCTGGCACGGATTGAGGAGTGAGGGGCTTTAGTCCGCAACTTCCCCAGTAAAGTGACGTTTTAGAGCCTCCCGCCAATATTGTCCCTCAATGACCCTAGCTGCTGCCACACTCCTGCTTCCCGCCCCTGATACAAACTGGCGCGTTTGGAAGCCGAAGGCCAGTAGCGCGGATGCCACCGTGGAGACCCCCGGATCGGTGAATGCGCATGGGAAGCCGCTGGTCATCGGCCTGCCTGCCGCCGCCTGCCGCACGGTGGGCATGCTGCTGCCGAATGCGGACCATGAGGTGCTGGAGCAGATCATTATCACACAACTGGAGCGCCGGGGAATGAAGCCGACTGGGGGTGAGGCGCGTGATTTCCGCTGGCATCTGCTGACGCAAAATGCCTCCACCGCCACAGTCAGTGTGGATGTCCTGGCCGATCCTTTCCCGGCTGATCTGGCGCTTACCCAGGCGTCTGACTATACGGCGGCGCTGCGGCTGGTGGCGCTGCCGAACGGCCATGTGGTCATTACGGAGGAGCATGGGGCGTTGGTGCTGGCGGCGGGCCATCAGGGGAAGCTTTACCACAGCCACATCTTCGCGCCCGCCGCCGCTGGGGCAGAAGATATAGCTCAGGAGATTGTGCTATCGCGGCTGGCGTTGGAGGCGGAAATGGGACTGGGCAGCATCACCGGCATCGCGCTCGTGGGTGTGTCGTGGGACCGGCAGATCAGCGCAGCATTGGAGGCGCTGACGGACCTACCTGTGCGGGTGATCACGCAACTGCCACCAAATTCCGACCTCGATACCCGCACCTGGACAAAGCTGCTGCCAGCAAGCGTGCGTACGGCGCAGGCTAGCGCGGCCAGGCGCGGGCGGCTGACACGCTTTGGCATCCTCGGCGGGCTACTCTTTGTGGCGCTGGCGTTTTTTGCCTTTGCCTACCTGCGTTTCCAGGAGCGTACGGCGGCGGAGCTGAAGGCGGCGGTGGAGGCCACGGCAGCCCCGGCAGCACTGGTGAAAAAGACGGCAGAGCGCTGGAAGGCGCTGGCACCGGCCATCGAGCCAAAGCAGTACCCGATGGTGCTGCTGGCAGAGATGACCAAGCTCATGCCTCCCAGCGGCATCGTGATCCGCGAGTTTGAGGTCAAGGGCAACGAGATAGACATCCGGGGAGAGGCGCGGGATGCACAGGTCGCCTTCCAATTCGTCGAGGATTTGCAAAAACACAGCGTTCTAGGCCGCTACACCTGGACCAAGCCGCAGCCCACTGTGCGGGAAAAGACTGCGCAGTTCCGCGCGCAGGGGAAGGCACCTTGAAATTCCATTTAAATCATCTTCATGGCTCAAAAGCTGACATCACGTGAAAAAAGCCTTTTGCTCCTCTGCGTGGGCGTCCTTGTTCTCATGGCGTTGGCCATCGTGGTGAATGACTTCATGGGACGGCGAAAGACAGCACTGGAGCAGATCACTGCCCTGCGGAACCAAAAGCGTGAGAACGACTCCTGGATGGCGGACCGCGAATTTTGGGACAAACGACGCACTTGGTTGGAGAAGACAATGCCCGTCACTGACAGCTTGGGCCGCGCGCAGGGGCAGCTTTTAGAGGAACTGCAAAACCAGGCGCTGGATCTGGGCATCACCATCCAGCAGCAGACCTTGCCACCGCAGTCCACGCCGAATGAAAACTACCGCGAAGTACTCGTCACGCTGCGTCTGCGTGGCGACCAAGCGACGCTGATGCAATGGCTGTCCACCATGCAGTCGCCTGAGTTGTTCCAAGCCGTGCGCGCGCTGGAGATCGAACTGGATAGCCGCGCGCGGGAGAAGACGCCCCAGGTGCTCTGCAACCTGACCGTAGCCCGTTGGTTCAAGCCTGAATCCGGTCTCTAAACCCTGTTACCCCCACCACTATGAAAACATCACAGCTTCTCCAACTCGCCGCGCTGCTGCTGCCCTGCACCGCCTTTGCCACCGAGGCTGATCCCGATCTGCCGCAGCCCTTTGATCCCAGCAGCATCGCGCCTGTCATTGCCAGCTCCCCCTTTACCCGCATGGTGAACATGTCTGACAATCTCGTGCTCACCGGCATCGCCTACATTGATGGCAAGCCAGTAGCCACCGTCTTCAATAAAGAGACCAAGCAGTCCTTCGTGGTCAGCGAGGAACCAAACTTTCAGGGCTGGACGCTCAATGAAGCCCTGCCCGCGCCAGACATCACGCGCAGCCAGGCCAAAATCACCATCGGAGGAGAGGTCGTGAGCCTACGCTACTCCAGTGTGTCCAAAGAAGACATGAAAGGCGGTGTCAAGAAAGAGCGTCGTGAAGGTGAAAGCAGCAGTTCATCGTCAAGTGGCGAACGTTTCCGTAGCAGCTCGCGCGGCCCGTCTGAGGAGGACCGCAAGCGCTTTGAAGCCTTGTCTGAGAATGCCAAGGAAAAGGTGAAAAACCTCTTCCGAGAAAAGTTTAGCGATGAGAAGTTCCGCAACGCTCCCGAAGAAGAAAGACGCAACATCATCCGCGCAGAGATCGAGAAGATCGAGAAAGCGGACAAGAAGGGCAAGTAGCCGCATCTTCCGTCAGACTCCTTACTGCGCACTCCTTTCCCCAACCGACCGACCTCATGCAATTTCCCCGGCTCCGACTCTGCACTCTCCTAACCAGCAGCGCGCTCACCTTTGCCAGCATCGCCCAGGACGTGCCGAGACCGCCCGCCAATGATGCCCCGACACCCCCCGCAGCGCCAGCCGCACCTGCCGCACCTGCCGCTACAGAGGGGGCGGAGCCAGCGCCGGGCGCACCTCCTCCGGGGGGGGATGGAGCGCGCCCTCCTGGTGGCCCCGGGGGTGGCTTTGGTGGTCGTCGGCGTGGTGAGGGCGGTGGCTTTGGCGGCACCATCGGTGGGGCACCCGGCGCGGGTGGTGCGGCGGGGGGCATCGCCAGCACGCTATCTGAGACGATTCGCATGGAGGGGGATCGCATCGTACTCCAGTTCCCGAACAACCCGGTGGCAGACATGCTCAGTATTTATGAGCTGCTCACCGGCGTCACATTGATCAAGGACACCAACATCTTTGACGGTGCGCCCGTTAGCCTAGCCACGCCGCGTGCGGTGTCGAAAGAGGAGGCGGTGAAGCTCATCGAAGCCACGCTCCTCACCAACGGCTACGCCATTGTCATGGAGTCAGACGGCAAGAGCGCGCGGATTCTACCCGCGCGTAATCAGAGCGCCAATGCGGTGCAGTTCTCCCACGGCGTCAAGTTTTACACCTCGCCCAAGGATCTGCCAGACGGTGAAACCATTGTGACCTATTTCATGAAGCTGGATTTCCTCGACCCCGAGGAGGCTGGCACCATGTTCTCCGGCCATGTCGGCCTTAGCGTCTATGGCCGCATCACGCCGGTGCTCATGCCACCGGGCCTGCTATTGACGGAAAGCAGCACGGTCATCAAGCAACTCATCAGCATCCGTGAAGCCATTGATGTGGGAGACACCGGCTCATCCCTCGTCACCAAATTTATTCCCGTGGAGTTCGCTGAAGCCGCCACAGTGGCGCAGATCGTCCAGGCCACGCTTACTGCCCAGGCCCAGGAAAAGGAGACCAAGGGCGTGAACACCATCCGTGGCAACGCCGCCAGCGACGGCCGCAGCAACAGGGAGGAGCGCCAGGACAACAATCAAAGCAGCAATCGCACGCAGCAGCCCGTCATCATCAACGGCCAGCTTGTGCAGCCCGGCAGTGCGCAGGCTCCCGCGCCTAGCGCCCAGGTGGTGGCAGACACGCGGTTGAACCAGATACTCGTCGTCTCCTCCCCAGCAGACTACACCTACATCGCCAGCCTGATCGCCGAGTTCGACAAACCTTTGCAGGTGGATGCGCCCTTTGAGCGCAAGCTCAAGTATGCTTCTGCTGTGGACGTGCTCAGTGCCATCACTGACCTCCTCCAGGACACCAGTGGCGGCACCACCCAGCTCCCCGGTGGTGGCACTCTCCAGCAGCAGCGCACCCAGGCATTGGCCTCCAGCAGCAGCCAGCTCCTAACCGGCCGCACTACCACTGGCACGCGTGGCGGTCAGGTGCTCTCTACCACTGGTGCCTCAGATACTGCCACCGGCGCGACCACCGGCGGCACTACCTCCCGCGCAGATCTGATCCAGGGACCGAGTGAGGACAATGCGCCCATCTCCGTGCTCGTCGGTAAAACTCGCGTCGTCGCCGACCCGATGGCCAACGCCATCCTCGTCATGGGCAGGAAAGAAGCCATAGACAAGGTGAATGGCCTCCTCGACAAACTCGACCGCAAGCCCGCGCAGGTCTATCTTTCCACCGTCATCGGCCAGCTTACTATTGGCGATGGTTTTGAGTTCGGGATTGATTACCTCAGTGCCCTCAACAACAAACAAGGCTCTCGTTTCAGCGGCAGCAGCTTTTTCAGTCGTCAGGATATTCTAGCTGGAGACGGAGCGGCCAACCAAGCCGGTACCAATCAAGTGCGTGCCATCCGCGACCTGCGCAATAATATCATCACCAATGCCTTCGGGCCAGCAGCAGGGGTCAATCTCTACGGTGCCATTGGCGACAGCCTGGAGGTCTTTGTCACCGCCCTAGAGACCACCAACCGCTTCAAAGTCTTGTCCCGCCCTTGCGTCTTCGCGCTGAATAACAAAAAGGCCACCATCACCTCCGGCCAGCTCATTCCCGTCCCCGCCCAGACCCTGACGAACAATAATAACAACAACAACGGCAACAACGTCACTACCACTATCGAGTACCGCGATGTCGTGCTGAAGCTGGAGGTCGTACCGCTGATCAATTCCGATGGCGAAGTGCTCCTCACCATCGCCCAGGTCAATGACACCGTCGTGGACACTCAGCGTGTGGAACCCAACGACATCCCCATCATCGGCACCCAGCAGATCGTCACCTCCGTAACCGTGCCGGATGGCAACACAATCGTCCTCGGCGGTCTCATTTCCGAACAGTCCACCAAAGACACCGAGGGTATGCCCTTCCTCAGTCGCATTCCCGGTCTCGGCAATCTTTTCAAAGAGAACCGAGACAGCAACAGTCGCACCGAACTTATCGTCTTCATCCAGCCCCAGGTCGTCACCGACAACTTCCAACTGCGCAACACCTCCCTGGGGGAGGACTACCGCACGAAAGTGGGTGCCGAGGCTGCTGAACGCTTCCCCGAGCGCGTGGACATAGCTACCGCACACCTAGCCACTGACGCAGATGCGGAAGAAAAAAGGAAGAACTTTTTTTCTCGCGTGTTTAGCAGGAGTAACAAGCCCAAGAAGCCCACCATAGCTCCAAGCATGAGGCGCTAATACCGCCTTTCTCTTTCCTGAAAAGAGAGCTTCGTGGAATTGAGGTGCAGCTCGCCCTTGCTCGCACAGCCCCTCGCCTTTAGACACAAGGCCGCTGGAAATGGAAAGAACGTCGTCCTCGTCGGCGTGTCTCCTGCTCCGCTCCACCCTTCTCGCACCTGCACTCCATGTCTGATTCCGCCGCCGCCGCTGCCCTCGTTACTGGTTACCACAAACTCAAGGCCGCCCTCAGCAGGCGCATCGTCGGGCAGGATGCCGTCATTGAGCAGGTCTTCATCGCAATCGCTGCTGGCGGGCACAGCCTGCTAGAGGGTGTGCCTGGTTTGGCGAAGACGTTGCTGGTCAAATCCCTGGCTGATGCCATGCACCTGGGCTTCCGCCGCATCCAGTTCACACCAGATTTGATGCCTGCGGACATCACTGGCACAGAGATCATCCAGGAGGATGCCGAGACGGGGCGCAGAAAGCTCGTCTTCCAGCAAGGGCCTATCTTTTCGCAGATCATCCTGGCCGATGAAATCAACCGTACGCCGCCCAAGACGCAGGCCGCGCTGTTGGAGGCGATGCAGGAAAAGCACGTCACCGTCGGCCAGCAGACTTATCCGCTGCCAAAGCCCTTCTTCGTGCTCGCCACCCAGAACCCCATCGAGCAAGAAGGCACCTACCCGCTGCCGGAGGCGCAGAAGGATCGCTTCCTGTTCCTCATCAAAGTTGACTACCCGAGCCGTGATGAAGAGCGCGAAATCATCGCCCGCACCACTGGTGGTGTGCAGGAGGAGATCGAGGCCGTCATCACCGCTGAGGAGCTTCAGGCCGCGCAGGCGCTCGCACGCAAAGTGCCGGTGCCCGATCACGTCACGGAATTCGTGCTCGACCTCGTACGTGCCACGCGTCCTACTGAGTCCGATGCGCTGCCGTATGTGAAAGAGATGCTCAGTTGGGGTGCCGGTCCACGCGCCAGCCAAATGCTCGTGCTGGCGGGTAAAGTGCGGGCGCTATTGCATAACCGCACGCATGTCACCACCGATGACATCGAAGCCCTAGCACTCCCCGCATTGCGCCATCGCCTCGTCCCCACTTTCCATGCGGAAGCCGAGGGCATCAGCGTGGACATGATCGTGAAGGAACTCATCGCCAAGGTGAAGAAAGCCGAGGCGCGGGTGCTGTGAGCTGTGTAACCTCCACACTCAATGCGATAAGCCAATGAGCATCACTCATCGCCCTAGCCCCAGCCGAGCTTCAAGCCATGATTCGCGGTGCTCTGGCAACTTCCCCTGATGGCCACACTCTCTACCATCCTCGAAGCCGAAGACATTACCAATCTTCAGCACCTGCAACTCTTCGCACGCACCGTGGTGGAGGGGTTCACCACCGGGCATCATGCCTCCCCGCACAAGGGTTTCAGCGTCGAGTTCCGCCAGCACCGCCCGTATGTCCAGGGCGATGACATCCGCCGACTCGATTGGAAGATATTTGGCCGTGCTGACCGCTTTTACATCCGCGAGTATGATGAGGAAACCAACCTTCGCGCCACCCTCGTGCTCGATGCAAGCGGCTCCATGAATTACCGCGGCCAAAAAGGTATCCACAAGTTCGACTACGCCCGTAAGCTCGCTGCCGCCATGGCCTACCTGCTCATTTCCCAGCAGGACGCCGTGGGCCTCATCACCTTCGACAGCAAGGTGCGCGAGTTCATCCCCAACCGCACCCGCATCACCCATCTGCATCATGTCCTGGAGACGATGATCAAGACCGAACCCGGCAAAGACACCGCACTCGCCCCCGTTCTCGAATCCCTCGCCCAGCGCCTCAAGCGTCGCGGCCTCGTCATCCTCATCAGCGACTTCTTTGATGATCCAGCCGCGCTGTTGAAAGCCATCGGCGTGCTGCGCAAAAAGGGCCACGAGATCATTGCCATGCAGCTCTGGGACCGTGACGAGATTGATTTCCCCTTCGGCCAATGGTCGCGCTTTGAGAACCTGGAGAACGACGCAGACTTCCTGCTCCTCGACCCTGCCACCGTCCGCCAGCGCTATCTTGAAGTACAGAAACAGTTTCAGGAAACCCTTAAAGACGGCTTTCGTAAGCACCAGGTGGACTATCTGCCATTGCCCACTGACGAGCCGCACGCCGCAGCCTTGCGGAGATATTTGGCCTTGCGGATGCGGTGAAGGAGAATCTGTTCCAGCCCAGGCGAAACCAGCAGCAGAGTGAGCTTTTTGAACATGTGTCTCCCTTCTTGACTCTATCGCAGCCCCGTTGACGGTTACTACCCGCATGTCTGAAAACGCCGCCTCCCCCGCCATTCCTGATCAGGAATCCATCGCCAAATCATCCGCCTGGGTGCAGCCGCTGCGTGCGGAGATCGCGCGCGTGCTGATCGGCCAAACCGAACTCGTTGACCGCCTGCTGGTCGCCCTTCTGACCAACGGCCATGTGCTGCTGGAGGGCGTGCCCGGCCTGGCGAAGACACTGGCGGTGCGTACGCTCGCCAGTGCGCTGCATGCGGAGTTTAAGCGCATCCAATTCACGCCGGACCTGCTGCCTGCGGATGTGGTGGGCACGATGATCTATCATCCGAAGGACGGGAACTTCAGCCCGCGCCTGGGTCCCATTTTTGCCAATCTGGTGCTGGCAGATGAAATCAACCGCGCCCCAGCCAAAGTGCAGAGCGCCCTGCTGGAGGCCATGCAGGAGCGCCAGGTGACCATTGGCGAGACGAGCTACAAACTGCCGAACCCTTTCATGGTGCTCGCCACCCAGAACCCGATTGACCAGGAGGGCACCTACACCCTGCCAGAGGCGCAGCTCGACCGCTTCCTGCTCAAAGTGCGCGTGGTCTATCCCACCCCAGCGGAGGAAAGAAAAGTGCTCGACGCGATGGCCACCAGCACGCCCATGCTGGATGTGAACCAGATCATTGACGCCAAGGACATCGTCGCCAGCCGCAGCATCGTCAACGGCCTCTATATGGATGAAAAAATCCGTGATTACATCGTGGCGATCATCCAGGCCACGAGAAACCCAGAGAGCATCGCCCCGCACCTGAAGCTGCTCATCCGCTGCGGTGCCTCCCCGCGCGGCACCATCAATCTCGCGCTCGCCTCCAAAGCCCTCGCCTTCCTCTCCGGGCGCAACTACGTCACCCCGCAGGACATCAAGGATCTGGCCCCCGACATCCTGCGCCACCGTATCCTGCTCAGCTACGAGGCCGAGGCGGAAGGCGTGACCAGCGAGGACGTGATCAAGCAACTCCTGGACAAGCTGCCGGTGCCGTGAGGGCGGTTGCCACCTCCGCGCGAAGCAGTATAATCTTCATCGAACCAGAAGCTCAAACGCCATGAACTCCAACATCCTCAGGGCCAACATCCTCAGGGAAGAGCCTGTTAATTATGTCTTCCGAAAAGAGACGGAGGCAAAGCCGAGGCATCAAGTGGACCCCCGGTCGAAAGACTTTGTCCATGTGCTGATGCAATGCTTCAACACGGGACGCAGGGTTGCCATTGAGGAGGCGGAGCAGCTAAGTGCAGCCAAGACGCAAGCATCCCAGCCTGGACATTCGTGATGCCAACTCCGGAACTCTGGATCATCGCCGGACCGAACGGTGCGGGGAAAACAACCACGGTGCAGAAAGGCGGACTGGCGCAGAAACTATCGGGTGCCCAGTTCATCAACCCTGATGCCATCACTTTGGAATACCTGAAAGAGCAAGGCTTCCAAACCTGGAACGATGCTCCGTCAGATGTGCTTATGAAGACGTTCATCCGTGCAGCGGAGGATTCCGCCCAACATCTCGCAGACTTGATCGAGGAAGGCGGCAGCGTTGCGGTGGAGACGGTCTTGAGCACTCGCAAGTACTGTGAGGTCGTGGAGCGTGTGCTGGCCCTGGGAGGAGACTTTAGACTGATTTACTTGGCGCTTAACTCACCTGTCTTGAGCGCAGAGCGAGTGGCTCAGCGCGCTCTGGCAGGCGGTCACGATGTGCCTGCTGAGAAGCTAGGGCCGCGATGGCATGCATCGCTGGAGTTGCTGCCCTGGTTCGCCTTCAGTGCCACCGAGTTCTATATGTTGGACAACTCGCAATCTGACAAAGCCAAGCCTGGCATCCTGCTCATCTCCGGCCACCAGAACGAAGTCTGTCTCCACGGTCTGCCATCGCTGGAAATGCGTCCGATTATCTCAGACTTCATTACGCGGCTTGCCGCGATGGACACAGAGGGCAAGTGGCGCTTTGAGATCGAGGACAGCTACCTGCCGCCGCCTGAGTTCGCCGCCTGAACCCCCATGCCCATCACCACCCCCAACGACGACGAACGTCTCACCCGCATCCTCAAGCGGGTGCGGCGCATCGAGCTGATCACGCGCGGCATGGTGAAGGAGACGTTGGGCGGACAGTACCACAGCCGCTTCAAGGGGCAGGGTATCGAGTTCGACGACTTCCGCGAGTACCAGGCGGGCGATGACGTGCGCTTCCTGGACTGGAACGTCACGGCGCGCATGAACGAGCCGTTTGTCCGTAAGTACATCGAGGAGCGCGAGCTGACCGTCATGCTGCTGGTGGATGTCAGCGGCTCCAGCGACTATGGCAGCATTGAGGATAGCAAGCGCGAGCGTGCCGCCGAGGTGGCCGCTGTGTTCGCCTTCAGCGCTGTACAAAACCAGGACAAGGTGGGCCTCGTGCTCGTCTCCGACCAGATCGAGCACTACTTGCCGCCGCGCAAAGGCAGCTCCCATGCCCTGCGCTCGCTCCGGGACATCCTGAACTGCGAGCCGAGGAGCCGCCGCACGAACCTCGCACCCGCGCTGGACCTCGCCCTTGAGCGTGTCGCCCATCGCTCGCTGGTCATCGTGGTTTCGGACTTTCTGACCAAGGACAGCGCCTGGGAGCACAGCCTGCGCGCCGTGGCCGCGAAGCATGACGTGGTGGCCGCGCAGATCACCGACCCGCGCGAGTGGGAGCTGCCGCAGGCCGGGCGCGTCTGCCTGGAGGATCCGGAGTCAGGCGAGCAATTCCTGGTGAACACCTCCCACCCCGCTGTGCGCCGTATGTACGCCCAGCGCATCAGTGAGCGGCAGGACGCGCTGACCCGGCTGCTGCGGAAAAACGGCGTCGAGCGCATTGATGTGCGCACCGACGAGGACTATGTGCCCGCTCTGAAGGCTTACTTTCGCGCCCGCAAAAGGAGGAAACGCTGATGCTACCCCTGGCCCAGGCCCAACCTCCCGCCGCACCTCCGCCGCAGCCGCTGCCGCACCCGGAGCTGCCAGATCCATCGCTGGTGTTTCCCGGCATGCCGTGGTGGGTTTACGCTGCGGCAGGCACCGTGATTGTCGCGCTCCTGGGCCTGGTGCTATGGCTGCTGCTGCGTCCGCGCAAGGCCGCGCCGCCTGAGCCAAAGAAGCCCTGGCAGGCCGCCATGCGCCGCCTGCGTGATCTAGCCTCAGCCGCCTCCACTCAACCTCCGGGGGACATCGCGGCAGGCGTGTCCGAGACCCTGCGCGGCTACTTCCTGGACCGTTACCACATCCCCGCGCCGTTCCGCACCACGCAGGAAATTTTTCAGCGCGACGGCATCCCGGCCACCTCGCAGCGGCTGCACCGCTATGCGCCTCTGGCTGACCTTTGGGACCAGCTCGCCTTTGCCCCCGTGCCTGCGAACCGCACCGAGTCCGCCGCCCTGTTGGAAAAGGCCATCTCATTCCTGGAGGAGGACCGGCCATGAACATTCCCTTTCTGCCAGACATCATCCTCGCCCGCCCGGAGTGGCTGCTAGCCCTGCTGGTCCTGCCCTTCATGGCCTGGTGGCGCGGACGTGTGGGAAAGGCACCCGCCGTGACTTTTTCCACCGCCTTCCTCCTGCGCGAGATTGGCACCCCGGCGAAGTCGGCTCGCGGTGGCCTCACCTTTGGCCTCGTGCTGCTCAGCATCGCCGCCGCGATCTTCGCACTGGCACGTCCGCAGAAGGTCATCTCGCACGATGAGGAGAAGTCCGAGGGCATCGCCATCTGCCTCACCGTGGATGTGTCCCTCTCGATGCTGATCGAGGACTTCTACATTGGCGGCGCGCCCGTGAATCGCCTCACGGCGGCGAAGCGCGTGATGCGCGACTTTGTGCGCGGCCGCACGAACGACCGCATCGGCATCGTCGCTTTTGCCGGCGCGCCCTACCAGCCCTGCCCGCTCACGCTCCAGCGCGAGTGGCTGGAGGCGAATCTGGACCGCGTGCAGACCGGCGTCATGGAGGACGGCACCGCCATCGGCTCCGGCCTAGCAGCGGCGGCGCGGCGTCTGGACAAGGAGACCGTGCCCAGCAAGGTCATCATCCTGCTGACCGATGGCGCGAACAACAGCGGCAAGCTCAGCCCGCAGGACGCCGCGAAGCTGGCCGCCACGCTCGGGCAAAAAATCTACACTATCGCCATCGGCACCCCCGGCGTTCACATGATCCCGCTGCCCAATGGCCGCGTCATCACCAGCGGCAGGCAAGAGTTCGATGAAGGCACGCTCCAGGAGGTGGCGCGCATCGGCAATGGCAGCTTCTACATGGCCCAGGACCTTAGCGCCCTGCAGGACATCTTCGACACCATTGACAAGCTGGAGAAGACCGAGATCAAGCGCCGCAGCATCACCGAGACGGAGGAAAAGTTCTTTTATCCCCTGGCGGCTGCGGCGGCGCTGCTGGCCCTAGCCTTGCTGCTGCGGCTCACCGTTCTGAATGCCGCGCCGATGGCCGTGGCGACGTAAATTTGACACCATGACCTTCGCCCTTCCCCAGTTCCTGTATTACCTCGCCTGCCTGCCGTTTCTCGCGGCGCTGAAGGTCTGGGCGGACTGGCGCGCCGGGCGAGTGCTGAATGACTTCACCGCGCCACGTCTGCGGGATCTGCTGGTGGCAGGTGCCTCGACGGGGCGCTCCTGGGCCATTTTCAGCCTGCAACTGCTGGCCCTGGCCTGCTTCATCCTTGCGCTCGCGCAGCCGCGCTGGGGGGAGGAAAGGACGGTGCAGCAGGAGTCCGGGCGCAATGTCATCATCGCCATAGACACCTCCCGCTCCATGCTGGCGAATGACATCGTGCCCGACCGCCTCACGCGCGCAAAGCTGGCAGCGCAGGACTTGCTGGCAGCCTTAAAATCCGACCGCGTGGGTCTCATCGCCTTTGCCGGGAACGCCTACCTTCAGGCACCGCTCACCACCGACCATGACGCCGTGATAGAGACCATCCAGTCCCTCGACTTCACTTCCGTGCCGCGCGGCGGCAGCGAGATCGGGCGCGCGCTGAAGCTGGCGATGGAGACCTTTGACAAAAGCCCCGCGCGCAACCACGGCCTCATCCTGTTCAGCGACGGTGGCGAGCCGGACTCGCAGATCACCGAGTACACCAAGCAGGCGGCAAAGAAAAACGTGCTCGTCCTCACCGTCGGCGTCGGCACCGAGGCCGGGGCGCTCATTCCCGATCCCGACCCGGAGCGTGCGGGCGACTATGTGCGTGACCGCCAGGGCAATGTGGTGAAGACACGGCTGGAGCCCGTGGTGCTCCAGGAGATCGCCGCCACCACCCGTGGCAGGTATTTGAAGCTCGGCTCCCAACCCCTGGCCGCCGGGGTGGTCCGTGACCTGCTGGCAGCCCTCCAGGCACAAACCAACGCTGCGAAGGAACTTGTGAAGCCTGTCGAGCGTTATTACTGGCCCCTGTCCATAGGAATGCTGCTTCTCATCATCGCCTGGCTCACCCGCACCTCATCCCGCATGAAAACCCCCTCATTCGCTCTGGCATCCCTGCTCATCATCCTGACCACCGCGCCCGCAGAGACGCGCGCGACCTCGCTGTTGTCCTTCCTTTCGTCATCCAAAGACGCCCCGAATGCCGCCCACAAAGCCTACCAACGCGGTAACTACGACGAGGCACTCAAGCGCTATGGTGAGCTTTCCAAGGAGACCGCCCCAGGCGAACCCCGGGGCCAATTCGCCTTCGGCCTCGGTGCCTCTGCGCACCAGCTCAAGGACTATGACAAGGCCGTCGGTGCCTTCAGCCAGGCGCTGGAGTCCTCCGATCCCACAGTGCAAAAGCATGCCCACCGCGGCATGGCGCACAGCCTCTACGACCAGGGCGACCGCGCGCTGGCAAAGCAGCCCAAGTTCACCCTGAAGGCCTGGCGCGACTCCGTGAAGCACTTCGACGGCGTCCTGGCGATTGACCCCGACAACAAGGAAGTGCGGGAGAACCGCGAGTTCGTGAAGAAGCGCCTGGATGAGCTGCAGCAGCAGATGGACCAGCAGCAGCAAAAGGGAAACAAGGGCAAAAAAGGCGACAAACAGAAGGGCGACAAAGGCCAGAAGGGCGAGCAGGGTGAAGAAGGCGAGGAGCAGGAAGGCGAGTCCGGCGAGAATGGCGACAAGCAAAAGGACGGCGAAGGCGGCGATGAAGAAGAAAAGTCGCGCAAAGAAAGCCTCGGCAAACAAGACGGTGAGAAGAAGAAAGAAGAACAGCTCCCCGAAGGCCAGGTGCAGGCCGGCAAAGAGGGCGACAAAGACGGAGAGGAAGGCCAGCAGCAAGAGCAGGCCGAAGCCGCCGACAACGAACAGGACGATGCCACCGGTTTCAGCCGCAATGAGGCCCGCGCCTTTCTGCGGACCTATGCCGACGATCAAAAGAAAGCCCAGCTCCTCCGTCCGCGCGATGCGCCGGTGAACGGCAAGGACTGGTAACAGAGAACCCTCCATGTCTGACCCAATGATGAAAGTGCCCGGTGCCCAGTGCTCAGCCCAGCGAGTCTGCCAATTCGCCATCCTCTCTGCGCTCCTGCTTTTCCCCGCGCTCACCGCCACCGCTGCTGAGGTGCGCGCCTATGTGCAGCCCACCACGGCGCGCCCGAACCAGCAGATCGCCTATGTCATCACCGTGCAGGACGGCCAGGTGCAGAGCGTGCCGAATCTGCGCTTCCCGCTCCAGATCGGGCAGACTACAGCGGTGTCCACCTCCCAGCAGTTCAGCATCACCAATGGTCGCCAGACATCTTCCATCCGCCTGACCTGGGGCATCTCCGCCTCGGAGCCAGGGGAGTTCATCATCCCGCCGCAGGACGTAGTTGTGAACGGCCAGGTGATGAAGACGAACGAGGTGAAGCTCATCGTCGAGCAGGGCGGGACCGCATTCCCCTCCCCCGGAAATCCAGGCGCGAATGGCACGCCCGAAGCCAACGAGCCGATCCTGCAGATCGAGCTAGGGAAAAAGGAAATCTACCAGGGCGAGGTCATGCCCGTGAGTTGCAGCCTGTATGTGCCGCGCCAGACGCAGCTCCGCCGCATCGGCCTCATTGACATCGCGAAAAGCGATTTCGCTATTGCCCGCTTCCCTCAGCAGAGCGAACAGACGATGACCGCGATTGATGGCGTGGGCTACACTGTGCTGACCTTCCGCAGCACATTGTCCTCACTGCGCACTGGTGACCTCATGGTCGGGCCGGCCACGTTGGAGCTGCTGGTGGAGGTGCCGATCGAGGATGGCGGCCAGCGTCGGCAGATGTTCCCGCCCGGCTTTCCGCAGGCATTCTTCGGCGCGGCCTCGGAGCCGCGTAAAATGGTCGTCAAGAGCCAGCAAGTCACCCTGAAAGTCCTGCCCCTGCCCGCCGAGGGGAAGCCCGCGAACTTCAGCGGTGCTGTGGGGGACTTCGCGCTCAGCGCCAGCGCCACACCCACCGATCTCACCGTGGGTGATCCGGTGTCCGTGGAGTTGGTTGTCGAAGGCAGCGGCAACTTTGACGCGCTGACCACGCCTTCGCTGGTCTCCACCGGTGGCTGGAAGCTCTATCCCGCGAAGCGTTACAACATCGAAGGCCAGCTCGACCAGAACCAGATGCCCACACTGGAGCGCAAGATGGGCTACTCCCAGGTGCTGGTGCCAGAGGCCGTGCATCCGGCCGTGCCGCCCTTTGAATTTAGCTTCTTCAGCCCCGCCCAAAAGCGCTATGTGACCCTGCGCACCGAGCCGATCCCGCTGACCATGCGCCCCTCGCCCGTCACCGCCAGCACCAGCGAGGCCGCGCCCGGCACCGGGACGGAGATCGCCCCAATCGTTGCGGACCCGCAGGCGGACATCACAGACATCCTCATGAACCCTCCCGCCACCTCGCGCTGGGTGGCCCCGACCGGGGTGCTGCTCGTGCGCAGCAGGATATTCTGGACCGCACAGGCTGTGCCCGTGGGGATGCTCGTGCTCGCCTGTGTCATCGCTTTCGCCCGCCGCCACCACGAGGCACGTCTGGCAGGTCGTGCTGGAGCGCTACGCACCGCCTGGGCGGACCTGGAGCAGGGCGGGCTGGATGACCATGAGTTCCTGCGCCGCTCCGCCCAGTTCATCCACACCGCGCAGGCTGGCTTGCCCGTGGCCGATGGGGCGTTGAAAAGCATCCTCGACCGGTATGAGGCGACAAACTTCGCCGTAGCTCCTGCGGGAGCACTCAGCAACAGCGAGCGCCGCGACTTCACGCAGACTCTCGGCACCCTCTTCCGGCAGTCCTTGGCAAAGCTCAGCGTCATCGCCATGATGCTCCTCCTCGGCGCTCTGCACGCGCAGGAGGTGCCGCGTGCCACCGCCGCCACGCCGGATGACATTTACCGAGACGCTATCACCGAGCTGGAGAAGGGCAGCTTCACCCGCGCCCAGTACCTCGCCGAGTCCCTCACGAAAAAGCAGCCGCCGCAGCTCAGCCCGGAGGTCTTTGAGATCATCGGCCACTCCCGCTACCGCCAGGGTGACATGGGCCGTGCCGCGCTCTGGTACCAGCGAGCGCAGCTTTTTGATGCACGCTCGCCCGAGCTTCGGCAAAACCTGCGTCATTTGCATGAGCGCACGCGCTTCCTCAGCTTTGGCGGCAAATCACCGCTGACCGAGTGGAGCTACTGGCTGACGCCGAATGAATGGGTGCTGCTGGCTGCCGGTGGCGCGTGGCTGGTCTTTCTGTCCCTGTCCTGGCGCGTGCTCAGCGGCCGCCGCAGCGCCGGATGGCCGGTCGTAGTGTCCGTGGTCGGCCTGCTTATCGCCGTGCCCGCCTCCGCTTTCGCAGCCCTGCGTCCGCCTGGTGCAGAGCGTGTGGAGGGCATCAGCATCGTCACCCAGCCAGACGCCAGCTCGTACACCGCAGCCACCGTCACCTCCGGAAGCGTCATCCCACTGCCCCCAGGCAGCCAGGTGCGCACGCTGGAAAAGCGCGGCTCCTGGCTCTATGTGGAAATCCCCGGCCAGCCTGAAAACCTGCGCGGCTGGGTGGAAGCCGGTGCCGTGACACCGCTCTGGATCTGGGACGCGGCGTTGGTGCCTTAGCTACAGCAGGATGGTGAGGCATTGACCCGGTTTCATGGCATCTTTGCCAGGATCATGGCCAGCCCGCAAAAGGCGGTGATGCCGGAGAAGACCAGGCCCGCGCCGAAGAACATTGGCAGATAAGCCCAGCGCGGGTCCACGAGTACCGTCAGCAGTGATCCCGCCAGCATGCAGATGCCGTTGGTGATCTGCACCTGCACCTGGCGCATCAGCGGGACCACCCTGCGCCCGCCCGCGGCGCAGGCCAGACCGGCTGTCTTCCACGCCGACATGCCGCCTTCAAGAATGCGGACATCCGTGAATCCCAGCCGCAGCAGCTCCTCAGCCGCCGTCTGCCCGCGCTTCCCGGCCTGGCACATCACCACGACCGGCCGGTCGCGGCTGATCTCGGTGGCACGCTGCTCGATCTGGCCCAGCGGGAACAGCTTCGCCCCCGCGATGTGGGCCTCGGCTTGCTCCACCGGCTCCCGCACATCAACGAGCTGCAGTTGCCGGAAGCGAGTTCGGCCGGCGTGAGGGTCTTCATGCCGGATATACACGCGGAGAGCACGGCTCGTCATGCCCTTGATGCCTCATGTTTTATGGTCTCGACATTCTACCAGGCAGCAAGTTGAATGTGATTCATGCTTCGCAGACTCACGGGCATCGTCGTTATCATCCTAGCCGCATGGTTTCTGATCCTGCCGGGCATCAGTTCAGTGCGGGTCATCCTTGATCCCGCAGTTCGGTCAGGTGCCATTCCGAACATCGCCTGGTCCCTGCATGAGTCGTTGACGCCTCGCTTTGGGGCATGGGCGCGTGAATGGGTCGCCAACGGACGAGGGGAGCAACTGCCCGCCCATGACATTTCGGGAACGGAATGGCCTCTCTTTGTCTGCTGTTTTTACCTCTGGGCCAACGCCACAGATGCGCCTTATCTCGGAGAGGAGGCCATTCTCTTCTGCCTCACCCGCACGCCACCCGCGTCGGACGCCATAATCCCAGGTCAATTGAGCCTCTTGCAAAACCCTGAATTCATCCAGATTTGCGATGGATGGTTGACATGAGAAAAGCAGCCTCATGCGCTAAGTTGAAGTGCGACCGACAACTCAACGATGAAACTGCTTTCTCACCTT